>Ga0116177_10000112_pt1 | contig 56555 bp, 59 predicted proteins | sample AD_STIC10_MetaG_FD_89750 | JGI IMG/M metagenome (GOLD analysis project Ga0116177, IMG submission 89750) | Active sludge microbial communities of municipal wastewater-treating anaerobic digesters from USA - AD_STIC10_MetaG | ecosystem: Engineered > Bioreactor > Anaerobic > Digestate | place: USA... | reverse complement strand
GCTGGCCGGGATCGGCTGTCACTACATGGCGACGTTCACGCCGGAGCGGCGGACGGACATGCACACGCAGATGGGCGGCGAGGGCACGCCGTGGATCGGGCAGTCGCCGTTCACCGACGAGAAGCATGTGTTCGTGAACCTGGGCGACGGTACGTATTCGCACTCTGGCTCGCTGGCCATTCGGGCGGCGATCTCGGGCAAGGTCAACGCGACCTACAAGATCCTCTACAATGACGCGGTCGCCATGACGGGCGGGCAGCAGGTGGAGAGCGGGCAGACCGTGCCGCAGATTGCGCGGCAGGTTGAGGCCGAGGGCGTGAAGACCATCGTGATCGTGGCGGATGATCCGACGCGCTATGCGAGCGTGACGGACCTGCCGGAAGGCACGCGGATATTCGACCGCAAGAAGCTGGAAGAAGTTCAGATCGAGCTGCGCGAGACGCCGGGCGTTTCGGTGCTGATCTACGACCAGGTATGTGCGACGGAGAAACGCCGTCGGATCAAGCGTGGGAAGATGGAGGCGCCGACCAAGCGCGTGTTCATCAACCAGTCGGTTTGCGAAGGCTGCGGCGATTGTTCGGTGAAGTCGAACTGCCTGTCGGTTGAGCCGGTCGAGACGGAGTACGGCCGCAAGCGGCAGATCAACCAGTCGACCTGCAACACGGATTATTCGTGCATCGAGGGCTTCTGCCCGAGCTTCGTGACGGTGACGGGCGGCGATCGCAAGTCGGATGCGGAGCGGTCTCCGGCGGCGTTCGATGTATCGGGCCTGCCGCAGCCAAAGCTGCCGGAGCTGACGCATGAGGCGTGGAACGTGGTGTTCACGGGCGTGGGCGGCACGGGCGTGACGACGGTGGCGGCGGTGCTGGCCATGGCGGCGCACGTGGATGGCAAGGCTTCGCAGACACTGGACATGACGGGCCTCGCGCAGAAGGGCGGGCCGGTGCTGAGCCATGTTCGCTTTGCGCTTGATCCCGATGACATCAAGGCGGGCAAGACGCCGCCGGCTTCGGCGGACGTTATCATCGCGTGCGATCTCGTGGTGGCCTCGTCAGGCGATGCGCTGGTGATGTTCGACAAGCAGCGCACGAGCGTGGTGGCGAACCATGACGTGACGCCGACGAAGGAAATCATCGAGAACCGGAATATCCGTTTCGATCCGGACCTGCTGACGGCGCGGGTGCGGGCGCGGGCCAAGGCGTTTGCGGCGACGAATGCCGAAGCGCTGGCCGAGCATCATTTCGGCGATGCGATCTACACCAACATGATCATGCTGGGCATGGCGTTCCAGAACGGCCTGATCCCGATCTCGGAAGCGGCGATCAAGGAAGCCAACCGGCTGAACAAGGTGAAGGTGAAGGAGAACGCGGCTGCGTTCGACCTTGGCCGGATCGCGGCGGTGAACCCGGATGCGGTTCAGGCAGCGGCGCCGAAGCGGCCGGAGATCGAGCCCCTGAAGCTCGACGAGCTGATCGCGCGGCGTGCGGAGATGCTGAAGGCGTACCAGAACGACGCCTATGCGGACCTGTATGAGGCGCGAGTTGCGCGCGTGCGGGCGGCGGAGAGCAATCTTGGCCTTGGCGAGCAACTGACCATGGCGGCGGCGACGTATCTGGCGAAGCTGATGGCCTACAAGGACGAGTACGAAGTGGCGCGGCTCTACACGCGGCCGGAGTACAAGCAGGCCGTCGAGGACACGTTCGGGAAGGGCACGAAGCTGACCTTCCTGATGGCGCCGCCGATGATCTCGAAGAAGAACCACAAGGGCGAGCTGATCAAGCAGAGCTTCGGGCCGTGGATGATGACGGGGTTCAAGATCCTCAAGAGCCTGAAGGGGCTTCGCGGCGGCGCTTTCGACTTCTTCGGCAAGACCGAAGAGCGCAGGATGGAGCGCCGGTTGCGGGATGAGTATCTCGCGCGGCTTGAGGTTCTGGCGGCCGGGCTGACGGCGGAGAAGCATTCGCTCGCGGTCGAGATTGCGAGCCTGCCGGATGAGATCCGTGGCTATGGCCATGTGAAAGAGAAGGCAGTTGGCGTTGCGGAGGCGAAGCTCACTGCGCTGATGGCGAAATGGAATTCGCCTGCACTGGCGCCGAGGATGGTGGCGGCGGAGTAGGGTCTGCGCCTGCTTCAGGCATATTGAGCATATCGCGAACCGCGATAGCTTCCCCGGTATTCGGGGAGGCGGCTTGATGCGGGTTTGGGTGATTACGGTTGCGTTGCTGGCGGCGCCGGCGTGGGCGCAGGAGGTTGATGGGAGGGCCGTTGCTGTGGGGGCGGCGGGCGCGAGGATCGAGGCGGCGGTTGGCGCGGGCGGATTGAGCCGCGGCGAGATGCGCGAGCTGATTCAGGCAATGGTCGCCGATGGCGTGGATGCAGCCGAGCGTGACCTGCTGACGGAGATCGCGAGCGGAGAAGCGCTGACGCTTACGCTTGACGGCGGACGGAGCATCGCGTTTCCGAAGCCTGCGGATGATGTGGTGATGCTCGCGGGGCTGGTGACGGCGACGCCGAACCTGAACACGCTGTGGTGTCGGCCGATGCCGCATTCGGACTTGTTTTTCGAGCTGGCGCGACTGAGCCCGGCGGCGCAACAGCGGCTCTACACCTATATCGGCAACGTACTCGACGATGCGTGGAAGATCAGCACGCTGCGCAGCCAGTTCGTCGAATATACGCGTCAGCTGAACTGCGGCTGGGAGATGATCCAGACCCTGCCGGAGGACAAGGAGGCGCGGGGTCTTGCTTATGACTTGCTGATAGCGGGCGTGGCGACGGGCATCGACAAGGCGAAAGCTGAAGGGCGCGAGCCGCCGCTCGAGTCTCTCTATGCCTGGATGCTGGGGGATGACCGCCGGCAGGGACTGGCCGAGGGCAAGCAAAGATCGGCGGCGCTGGACGAAGAAGAGCAGTAGGGGCGAAGTGATGAAGCGACTTCTGAGTAGCTGTCTTGCGGCGGCAGTTGCCCTGTTGGCGCCGGCGTGGGCGCAGTCCGCGCTGAACGGAAAGTCTGTGCTTCCCGGGGCAGCCGGCGAAGCCCTTGCGAGCGGGTTCGCGACGAAAGAGCAGGTGCGAGCCGTCATCGTGGCGGCGATCGGGGACGGGCTGTCGCCAGAAGAGACTGATTTCTTCAAGGAAGTTGCGGCGGGCGTTGCGGTGGACGCCGCCGTTGCTGGCAAGACCGTGCGTGTGGGTCCGCTGACGGGTGATGCACTGGCGACGGCAAAGCTGGTGGCGGCGCCGCCAAACCTCAACTCGCTATGGAAGTCGCATGGCGAGCCGATGCTTCAGATGGTCGAGATGTCGCGTTGGGGTGATGCCGGAAAGAACCGCGTCACGGGTTTCATGGCAAACAAGCTCTATGCGGCGTGGGCGAAGAGCACGGTGGTTACCGCCTACCGGGAGTGGATGGCGGAGTTTACCGGGGTCCAGAATGCGATGGACACGATTGTCGATCCGGCGGTGAAGACTGAAGCGAAGCTGCTGCTGAAGTCTGCGATGGAGCAGCTGTTTGCCAAGTGCAAGGCAGACGGGCGCGAGCCGCCGCCGCTGTTCCTGTACGACCTCGCGTTTACGTCGGTCGGCACGCCGCGGCCGCAGTGACCTGCTGCCAGCGGTATGCAGCAACGACTTGACGCGTAATTGTCTGTGCGCCGGAGCACGCCACGTTTGCCGGAGCAGACATGGAGGCTGTGATGCGGCTGCGGACGGCGGGGGCTGATGGTGGCGCGGGCGATCTAGGCGAAGGATGCCGTAAAGGCGACGAAGGGTGCGCCGAAGTCGCGCGCCGGCGCCGAGGATGGCGGCGGCGGAGTAGCTAGCGGGCTCTGACCCGGTCCAACGCGTTGCGCAGTGCAGCGTTGCTTTCCTGAAGCTGCATTTGCGTTTCCTTGAGGTCAGTTACGTCTGTCACCAGCACAAAAAAACCTAGCACCTGGCCATGCTGGTCGACGTCCGGAATGTACTGGGCGAGAGTATGCCCGATTTCACCGTTGGGCTTGGTCAGGGTGCGCTCGAAGCGTTGGGGCGTACCCGCGAGAGCGGCGCGAGCGTGTGGCTCGTTGCGACGAAATACGTCATCGCCCAGCAATTCCTGCATCGTGACGCCAATCATCTGTTGCGGTGTGCGACCGAACCACTCGCGGTAATTTTCATTCGCGTAGCTGCAACGGAGAGTTTGATCCCAGTATCCGACCATGGCCGGCAGATTGCCGGTAAGCGTACGGATAAAGCGTTCGGCATGATTGCGTTCGGTCACGTCCTGGAAGACGCCATACAACGCTTCGACCTTACCATCTTCGTCGCGAAGGGACTCGGCCATAGCGATGACGTGGCGCATGTCGCCGTCTGGCCTGAACACACGCGCTTCGAACTCGTAGCCGAGACCCGTTGTGAAGGCGCGATCAACGAGATTGGCGAGAATTTCCCGATCCTGCGGGTGATATAGTTCGAGGAGTTGCGCATAGTCAGGCTCAACCTGGCGGCGGGATATGCCGTGGATGCGGAACACTTCGTCTGACCATGTTATTTTCCGGCTGGCGATATCAAACTGCCAGTAGCCGACAGCGGCCATTCGTTCAGCCAGCGCCAGCAGACGTGTGTGATTGCCTTCTCTTGTCATGCGCCTGGCCTTAGAATCACTGGCTGGCCGGTCCCCCTCGGTCCGGCGCCGTGTCTACTCCTGCCAACGCAGTGTCAGCAACTAGCTGGCGCAGGGTTGGTGGGCGGGGTTGGCCATGCCACGATTGTTTTAACAAATGGGGACGTACATGCATGAGGGCGGATGCCACTGCGGGACGGTGCGGTATGAGACGACGCAAGCGCCGGAGCGGCATTCCGTGTGCTGCTGCAATGACTGCAGGCGGACGGCGGGCGCGCCGATGGTTGCCTGGGCGATCTATCCGAAGGATGCGGTGAAGGTGACGAAAGGCGCGCCGAAGTCGCGCGCATCGTCCGACCATGCGGAGCGGTTTTTCTGCGGGGAATGCGGGACGGGATTGTTTTACATCAGCGAGACGTATCTGCCCGGCAAGATCGATGTCGCAAGCTCCACGCTGGATGAGCCCGAAGCAATCGGGCCGCCGGAGGCTGTCGTGCAGACGGATGAGCGCATCGGGTGGGCGGCGGATATCCATACGCTGCCGGCATTCCCGCGTTATCCGGGGCAGTAGTCAGCTGGCGCCGTCGCCGAATTTAAGACGGAGCGCCACGATCGCGAGCGCGAGGCAGAGGCAGACTGCGTTCGACAAGGCGATGGGCCAGGAGCCAAGCAGCAATCCGTAGGTCGTCCAAAGCACAAACGCCGTGACTGTCACGGAGAACATTTTCAGTGACACGCCTTCGGCGGCTTTCGTCTTGAGGATCTTTCCGATCTGGGGGACGAAACTCACCATCGAACACAGGCCGGCTGCTACGCCGACAATGTTGATGGTGAGTTCGGGATTCATCCGGCGATCAGGCGGCCGCTTCCACGGGGTGGCCGATCTTGAGTTCCACGCCGCGCATCGAGCGCGTTTGCGGCGTAGGAATGCCTGAGGCCTTGTACTCCTTGATAAGTTCGGCCTTGCGGGCGGCGAGGCGTTCGCCGAGCTCCATCATGTCGACGCCGGCCTTTTTCGCCTGCGCGAAGATGCCGTCGCGTTGCTCTTCTTCCTTGACGTGATGCTTGATCTCTTCGGAAAGGACCTTGACCTTGGCGTCGTAGAAATCGTCGTCGGGTGCGCCCGCCAGAAGTTCGCCGATCAGGACCTTGGCGCCGTCGTGCTCGACATAGGCTTCGTCGAGTATGTCGTCTTCGACCTGGCCCTTGACGGCGGGATAGAAGATTTCCTCCTCGATTGTGGCGTGGACGGTCAGCTCCATGCAGATCTGCTGGGCCAGCTTGGCCTTGGCGGACTTGCTCTTCGAGTTTTCGTACGTCTCGAACAGGTCTTCGACCTTGCGGTGGTCTGCCTTCAGCAAGGCGACGGCGTCCATCGGTTTGGACTTGCCGTTGTTCGACTTCGAACCGCTGGATTTCTTGGCATTCGATTTCTGGGCAGCTGCCATGTGAATGTCTCCTGGGATGTTGGCGGGCGCGGATGCGCTCTTGCGCAATTGGTTCGCAGCATAGGAACTCCTGGCGGAGCGTTTGGACGCAAACGCGGGGAAGAATATTTCAGCACGGGCTATGAATTGGCCATCGGATCGTCACGGTACACGTGCACGAGCGACGAACTGCAGCCGTTGCAACGAGGAGCGGAATTGGGCGGGTTGTGGCGGTTGACTGCGAGCCCTGCGAATCCGACCGCTGTGAAATGCCAGTTCAGGTGACCGTTCTGGCTGATGGAGATCCATCCCCGGCGCCCACAGTTACAACACTGGAGCTGGTATATCCGCGTCGTGTGCTGCGTCATGCTGCAAGCTCGGAAAGGCCAACAGCGTCCAACGCCTGCGGGCGCCGCTTTTTGATCTGGATCAAGTGGCAGTAATAGAGCCGGGAACACTGTCTTGCAGCGTCGGTCTCGAGGTTCTTCTACAGTGTCAGTGAACTCCCTCAAAAGCCTGGCCACCCTTACGTTTGCCGTGATGCTGATTGGATGTGAGCCGCGGACGCCGGTCCTCGCCGAGGCGCCAACCGTTGCGGTTGACATGGATGTTTATCGGGGCGGCGCTATAGCGCAGATGGTCTGCAGGCAGTGCCATGATGTTGGGGTGGCCGGCCTGGGGCCGGAAACGAATGTGGGTGCGCCGGCTTTCGCCGACGTGGCCAGTCGCCTGGGCATGACGGCGGAAAAGGTCAGCCAGTGGATGCGCAAGACACATCCGATCATGCCAACCTACATGTTCAATGACGCCAATGTGCATGAGCTGGCCGCTTACATCATGAGCTTGCGCCTTCCGAGCTGATTGTGGCGTCCTTTTTCGCCGCCGGGCTTCCCTTTCGGGAAATTCACCTTAGGCAGGGGCGGAGATGGAAACATTCGACGCAGATGCAGTCGTGATTGGCGCGGGGGCCGTGGGGCTCTCGTGCGCGCGGGCGCTGGCGCTGAAGGGGCGCGAGGTGCTGGTGCTGGAGGCGGCCAGCGCGATTGCGACGGAAACGTCGTCGCGCAATTCCGAGGTGATCCATGCGGGGCTGTATTATCCGACGGGGTCGCTGAAGGCGCGGCTGTGCGTCGAGGGGCGGCGGAAACTTTACCAGTATTGCGCGGCCCATGGCGTCGAGGCGCATCGTTGCGGGAAGCTGGTGGTGGCGGTGGATGATGGCGAGGCGGCGGCGACGCCGGCGCTGTTGCAGAAGGCGCTGGCGAATGGCGTGGAAGACACGCGGCTGATCGATGGGGCGGAGGCGCGGCGGCTGGAGCCGGCGTTGAACCCTGAGGTGCGGGTGGCGATCCACACGGAAGTGTCCGGGCTGTTCGATAGCCATCATTACTTCCTCGCGCTGCAGGGTGAGTTCGAGGATCGCGGCGGGTCGCTGGTGTTCGATACGCCGGTGGTGCGTGGCGCTGTCGTGGCGGGCGGCATCGAGATCGAGACGGGCGGGGCGTCGCCCTCGCGGATCAAGGCGCGGACGGTGGTGAATTCGGCGGGGCATCAGGCGTTGCCGGTGGCGCGGGCAATCGAAGGCGGGCCACGGTATAACGGCGTGCGGATGAGCTGGGTGAAGGGATCTTACTTTGTGGCGAGCGGGCGGGCGGCATTCGCGCGGCTGATCTATCCGATGCACAATTCTGCAACGCAAGGTTTGCACCTTGCGATCGATCTGGGTGGGCGGACGCGGCTGGGGCCGGATGCGGAATGGCTGCCGGAGGGATCGAAGCCGCCGTTCGACTATGAAGTGGACCCCAAGCGGGCGGAGCATTTCTATCGCGAGGTGCGCCGCTACTGGCCGGGGCTGAAGGATGGTGCGCTGTCGGCGGATTATTCGGGCGTGCGGCCGAAGATCGTGGGCAAGGGGCAGCCGAGCGCGGACTTCCTGATCGACGGGCCGGAGAGTCATGGCGTCGAGGGGCTGGTGAACCTGATCGGGATCGAGAGCCCGGGGCTTACGTCTTCGCTGGCGATTGGCGAGATGGTGGCGGGGCTGGTCTAGCCTGCCGCCAAAACACCTCCGTTGAGCGACAAACGATTACAGTTGCGGGACAAACGCGGCGCCGGGTTCCGGGCATGAAGGGGGCGAGCGGGCTCGTCCCCCCAACTGTGGGCCCAATCCCTGAAAAGCGTCGGTCGCCCGACGCTTTTCTTGTTTCTGCGTGCGGCTTGTGGCGTGTGATTTAGCGCAAACCCGCATGGCGCGTGTGCTATAGGCTCGTCGCCATGACCGAGATCGATCCTTCCCTCGCGCAGCTCCGCCAGTTGGTTGATGCGTTCTACGAGCGCGTGCGCCGCGTCGAGGAGATCGGCCCGATCTTCAACGAGGCCATCAGCGACTGGCCGCATCACCTCGATAAGCTCGCTGACTTCTGGCATTCGGTGATGTTCGGCAGCGGGCGCTATCCGGGCGGGCTGATGATGCGGCACTTCATGCATCGCGATCGCATCAAGCCGGAGCATTTCGAGCGCTGGCTGGCGTTGTGGCGGACGACGACGGCTGAACGGATGCCGCCGGAGATGGCGGAAGTGCTTCAGGACCGTGCCGGGCGGGTCGGGGAGAGCCTGAAGCTGGGCCTGTTCTATCGGGCGGCCGATCACGCGCCGGAGTAGGCGGCGTCGGAATTGAAAAGAGGCGCCGGTTGCCCGGCGCCTCTCTCGTTTCAAAACCTGTGGTCGGCGGCGGCTATTTAAGCGGCAGCCAGAACCATTCGCCGGTTTGCGTTTCCTTGCCGCTCTCGATCTTGGTGGCGATGTTGTGGATGCCGCCATCGGGCGTCGACTCGATGCTGAAGCTGCCGGTGTTGTCGGCGAACTTGATCTTGCCGGGCTCGAGGATGACGATCGGGCGGAAGGTCCAGTTGGTGAGGCCCTTGGTCGTGTTGGCGACCTTGAGGCCATAGACGCCCTGATCGTTGGGGCCGATCACGAAGAACTCGGCGAGACCGCCACCCGAGGCGGAGGCGACGGCGCCGCTGACATATCCGCCGGACGGGCCGGTCCAGGTTTCGTAGGACCGCACGCCGGCGCCGCGATCGATGTAGCGCGTGCCGGCGAGCCAGCCGAGCGTGTCGAAGTTCTTGGGCGGAGCGGCCTTGGCGGCGGCAGCGGCGGGGGCGGTCGGCGTCTGCGCGAGCGCGGGCGTGGCGATGGCGCCAATCAGGACAGCCGACAGCAGGGCAAGCGTTTTCATGCGAGCGTTTCTCCACAAGCGCCGGTTTTTCCGGCTGCACATGGACAGGAGGCTATTCCCCTTTTCGGGGACAGCAACATTTCCGCGAGCTTTCGGGAGGGGGGTGGGAGACGTGGTAGTGGGACCCGGAATCGAACCGGGGACCTCAGGATTATGAGTCCTGCGCTCTAACCAGCTGAGCTATCCCACCAAGGTCAAGGCGCAGGGATATACGCGTCGCCCAAGGCGAGCGCAAGACTGACGCGCGGGGCTGATTTTTCCCACGATTTCATGGGGTTTGGTGCGGCGCGGCGATGCACCTGCGTTGCGGGAGGACGGAGCGGAGCGATCTCCGGTTCGCGGGCGAGGGTGTATTGCGGGGGCGTGGGCTGGTGTTCCGGGCTGGTTCCGTTGTTCGTGAGCAGGGGGGCGGACGCGGAAAAGCTGAACTGCGGAAAGTGGGGAGTAATAACGCAAACGGGCCGGATTTCTCCGGGCCGTGGCGTGGTTGCGTTCAGGAGACTTACTTCGCGAGGAATTTCTCGCGCTTCTCGCCCTTGCGTTCGAGTGACTTCAGCCATTTCGGCGTGGGGCCACGGCCAGTGTAGATCTCGCCATTCGGGCCGATATATTTCGGCTTCAGTTTGACGCCTTTGTCCGAACGCTGGCGGCGGCCGCCGCCGCTGGATTTGCCGAGCAGTTCTTCGAGGCTGTAACCCTTGGACGAGGCGAGCGCTTTCAGCGCGTTCAGCGTTTCGCCGCGCTCTTCGTCCTTCTTCGCGGCGATGGCTTTCTGGACGCGGCCCGCAAGCTCGTTCAGCTCGGCCAGCGAAAGATTGTCGATGTTGGGAAGCTTCGACGCCATGAGCAGCCTTTATGATTGTGCGGACTTCAGCCGAATAACAATCCAACCCGCGCGTGTATTATACCTGCGCGCCGGGGATGTCTAATACATATACGGTAATCGGATACGGTTAGTGTTCGCGTCTCACGCAAGGCGGCGCGCATGCCAGTCGATGTGGTCGGCGATGAAGCTGGCCATGAAGAAGTAGGAATGGTCGTAGCCGTGCTGCATGCGCAGCGTGAGTTTCTGGCCGGTCTCGCGGCATGCCTGTTCGAACAGTTCCGGCTTGAGCTGTTCGACGAGGAACGGATCGACGAGGCCCTGGTCGACGAGAATGTCGTCGTAATAGCCGTGGCTGGCGCCTTCGCGCAGGAGTTCGCAGGCATCGTGCGCGCGCCATGCCGCGCGGTCTGGCCCGAGATAGGCGGCGAAGGCTTTCTGGCCCCATGGGCAATTCATCGGCGATGAGATCGGCGCGAAGGCGGAGACCGAGCGGAACACGTCGGGATGGCGCAGCGCCAGCGTGAGCGCGCCATGTCCGCCCATAGAATGACCCGAGACGCCGAGCTTCACGGGGTCTGCCGGGAAGCCCGAGCGGATGAGCGGAATGAGTTCCTCGATGATCCAAGACTCCATCCGGAAGTGCGGCTTCCAGGGTTCCTCGGTCGCATCGACATAGAAGCCCGCGCCCTGGCCGAGATCGTAGGACGGATCGTTGGCGACAGTGTCGCCGCGGGGGGACGTGTCTGGCGCGACAATCATCATGCCGTGTTCGGCCGCAGATGGATAAGCGCCTGCCTTGGTCGTGAAATTGTCTTCTGTGCAGGTGAGGCCCGAGAGCCAGAGCAGGACGGGGAAAGGGCCGGGGCCTTCGGGTGTGAACACGCTGAACGTCATCGGCGTGCCGGTGGCGGCGCTCTGATGCTTGCAGTAGCGGAGTTCGCCGCCGGCGACGCGATGGGTCTTGACGGTTTCAATCGTTGTCACGGTGTCATCCCGATATGGAGGCGGCGAGAAATGCGAACGCTATCGTTCGTATAGTGCGGAATGCTGGTCCGTCACGTCGGAAGCGCATGATGTGGTCGCGGAGCACATTGCGCACATGCTGGAGGAAGTCAGCGAAATCCTGCGCGATGGCGCCAAGGCAGGGGACTGGTCTGTGAAATCAGCTGATGCGGCGGCGGGAATGGTGCTGAACGCAACGTCGCGGTTCCATCATCCGGTCATGGTGCAGCTTGATGGCGGACGCAGCGATCTGAAGGAGCTGGATGCGCTGATGGATGTCCTGATCGCCGGGCTGCAGGCGCGCGGCTAGCGGCTTCAGGCGCCGGGTATGGGTTTGCGCGGGCTCAGGAGTTCGGCGACGCGCTTGCGGACGGCGGGCGTGTGCTTCTCGGTGACGAGGCTGAAGAACCAGCCGAGGGCGACCATGGCCAGCGTGAGGCCGATGGCTGCGGCAATGGCTTCCGGTCCGGCGGGGAAGACCTGGCCGGCGAGCACGGTGCTGGCGAGGAACATCAGAACCGGGAAGTGAACCAGATAGAGCGAGAACGATGCGCGTGCGCCGTAGATCGACAGCGGGTGCAGGATTTTCGGCAGGCCAACATCGAGCGTGATGACGGTTGCGAGCAGAATGCTGAACCCGCCGCCGACAATGAGGCCGTCCGTCAGCCATGTTCCCGGCCAGATGCGCGTGGCGCCGATCGCGGCGAGGAAGACGAGGAAGGCGGCGCCGACAGCTCCGAAGCGCAGCACGGAGCCAAGCTTGCGCAGGCTGGCGCCGATGCGTTCCGTGACGACATAAACCAGCGAGCCGAGCAGCCAGATCAGGAAGCCCTGGGTGACGTTCGAGTTCATGAAGAGAACGATGGTGACCAGCGTGAGCGCGGTCAGCACCGAGAACTTGCCCCGGAAGGCGAGCAGGATCGCGGGGAACCAGATGTAGTACCAGAACTCGTTGGTGAGGCTCCACAGCGGGCCGTTCGATCCGAACATCGGCACATAGATGTTCTGGAGGAAGACGAGATTGCCGAAGAAGGCCTGCGGCGTCAGCGAGGCGGCGATATCCACGTTCTCGCTGGTCATGAAATCGAAGTCTGAATAGCGCGGCAGGTTGAGCAGGAAGCGGCCCGAGCCATCGAGGATCAGGCCGATGATCAGCGCCGGGATCAGGACGATGTAGAGCCGCGACATGCGGTCGTTGAGATAATTGCGCCATGTCCACGTGCCGGCCTGCGTGCGGCGCAGGATGGTGGCGGTGATCCAGTAACCGCTGATGACGAAGAAGATGCAGACTGCGTTCGCGCCGAAGCCGGCGCTCCAGTAAACCGGACGCCAGGCGTCTATGCCGGCGGAGAAGGGCGGAACGACCATGCCCCAGGCGTGCGACCACAGCACCGCAAACGCCGCAAGAAAGCGCATGAAGTCGATCGTCACATAGGCGTTAACCGGGTTTCCGGCCGATTTCATGCTGGTCCTTGCTGCCCGCTACGGACGGGAATGAGCAAGACATATGCCGCTTTCGGAGAGCGGGTGCACGCGCGGCTCGCCTGCGCGTTGAATCGGAACGGCTTCAGCCGAAGGAGCGCTGGCCGTCGTCGTTGCGGTGAACGATTTCCCAGCGGTTGCGGCCGGAGATCATCCAGACGGCGGCTTCGCGGCCGCTGGCCTCGAACAGGCCGACGCCGCGGGCCTGGGCCGCTTTCTTGGCGCGGAACAGGGCGGGGCCGCTGGATTCCCATTCGAAGCTGGCCTGCACGGCGCCTTGCGAGAACTGGTAGTTGGCGTTCTTCGAGGCGCTGGCGCTTTCCGGATCGAAAGCGTGGTGGGGGTCGGCGGCGCCGGGGAAGCCCTGCGCCATGTCGCGCTGCCAGGCTTGCAGGGCGGGGGTCGTGCGGGTGGGGTCGCTGCCCAGCGGGCCGTCCACGGAGCGGAACGAACGGCTGATCCAGTCCAGGAAATCATGCCGGTCGCGCGGGGCCGCGAACAGGTCGAAGGCGTAAAGGTCGTATGCCAATTTCGGAATCCGCGGCTGTGAGGCCTAAGATAAGCCATGCCCGCGTTAAGGCTTCGATACGCAGGTTGCGCGGATTTACCGGATCGCGCCGTTTACCATCAGGTTGTGCGGAACAGGAACCAGCCGCCGCCCAGATCCTCGACCCAGATGAATTCCGACGGGCTGATCGGCGGCGGGCCGGATGGGCCGGCGCGGAAGAAGCCGACGGTGTTGTCCAGCATGCCGCCGATGGTGACGCGGATGCCGTCGCCGACATCTTCGATTGCGGTGAGGCCGAGTGCTTTCAGCGACGGGCCGAGGCCGGGCGCCGGGTCGCGATCGAGTGCGGGCGCGCGTGGGGCGGGTTGCTGTTCATAGGCGTGCAGCAGGGTTTCGACGGCTGGCTTGTTTGCTGCGAACCAGGCGCGGAGCTGGCTGTCGGTCGACAGGGTGAGTTCGAGATTGCGTTTGAGCAACTGGTCTTCGGGCGGGAGCGTGGGGCGCTTCTTCATTTCCTCCAGCATCATGAAGGTCATGCCTGACATGGCCATCATGCGGTAGGCCGAGACGGCCCAGCCGGACGGCGTCTTGTCGAGGAAGAAGTAGGCGTCGGCTTCCTCGCCGCGCGCGCCGCGCAGGACGAGCCGGGCGACAGCATTGCTGGCGCTGATCGGGATGATGCGGTCGGCGGCGGGCAGATTGCTTTTCGCGTCGGTCGCCATCTCGCTGGCTTCGCCCGTGAGCAGGGCGCGGCCTTCCTGCGTCGTCAGCTGGCCCGCGTTGGCGAGTTCGATGAATCGGCTGATTGCGGTGGCGGGCGTGGCTTGCGCGAGCGCGGCGGGAGCGGCGAAGGCGAGGGCCGCGGCGGCGAAGAGAGTGCGGAAGATCATGGGGCTCCTGCTTCCCGCTATTGGTGCGGCGCCTGCCGGGCGGGCGCCGGGCGGTCCCGAACTAGAACACCACGACACTCCGGATGCTTTCGCCTGCGTGCATCAGTTCGAAGCCCTTGTTGATTTCTTCAAGCTTGAGGGTGTGGGTGATCATCGGGTCGATCTCGATCTTGCCGTCCATGTACCAGTCGACGATTTTCGGAACGTCGGTGCGGCCGCGGGCGCCGCCGAAGGCCGAGCCTTTCCAGACGCGACCGGTGACGAGCTGGAAGGGGCGGGTGGCGATTTCCTTGCCTGATTCTGCAACGCCGATGACGACGCTGGTGCCCCAGCCGCGATGGCAGGATTCCAGCGCCTGACGCATCACCTTGGTGTTGCCCGTGCAGTCGAAGGTGTAGTCGGCGCCGCCGTCTGTCAGCGAGACAAGGTGAGCGACGAGATCGGTGGTGACGTTGTTGGGGTTGACGAAGTGCGTCATGCCGAAGCGCTCACCCCATTCGCGTTTGGAGGGGTTGATGTCGACGCCGACGATCTTGTCGGCGCCAACCATCTTGAGGCCCTGGATGACGTTGAGGCCGATGCCGCCGAGACCGAAGACGATGCAGTTTGCGCCGGGCTCGACTTTCGCTGTCTTCACGACGGCGCCGACGCCGGTGGTGACGCCGCAGCCGATATAGCAGGCTTTATCAAACGGCGCGTCCTCGCGGATTTTTGCAACCGCGATCTCGGGCATGACGGTGAAGTTCGAGAAGGTCGAGCAGCCCATGTAGTGATAGATCGTCTGGCCCTTGTAGCTGAAGCGCGAGGTGCCGTCGGGCATCACGCCCTTGCCCTGCGTGGCGCGGATGGCGGTGCAGAGGTTCGTCTTCTGGCTGAGGCAGCTTTTGCACTGGCGGCATTCGGGCGTGTAGAGCGGGATGACGTGGTCGCCGGGTTTCACGCTGGTCACGCCGGGGCCGACCTCGCGGACGATGCCTGCGCCTTCGTGGCCGAGGACCGAGGGGAAGAGGCCTTCGCTATCGAAGCCGTCCAGCGTGTAGGCGTCCGTGTGACAGATTCCTGTCGCCATGATTTCCACAAGGACTTCGCCGGCTTTCGGGCCTTCCAGATCAAGCTCGACGATTTCGAGCGGCTTCTTGGCTTCGAACGCTACGGCGGCCCGGGTTTTCATGGGAGTTCTCCTGCTTGAAGGCAGTCAGATCGCGCTGCGTGGCCGGGGTCAAGGCGTGGTTGTCGCGTTGATGGGGCCATGCGCGACTTGTCTTGTGGAAGGCCACTGCAAAAATAGCTGCTTCAGATTCAACGCGTTGCGGAATGCGCCCGAACTTGCCCAACGAGCTGTTCATCTGAGGTTCGGGTAGCGGCGCGCACCTTGCGGGGATGATCAGGAAGATTGCATTCGCAGGTCTTGGTTCCATGCTGCTCGGGTGTCTGCCCGCCCATGCGCAAGAGATGCCGGACCTTGATGGCGCGCCGCCGCCCCTGAAAATTCCCGCGCCGCAAGTTCCCAAGTCGCAACCCGCAAAGCCGAAGGTCGTGGCGCCGGCGCCCAAGCCCGCTTCCAAGCCATCGCCGGTGGCGGTCGACAAAGGTTCGACGGTGGAGGCGAGGCTGGCGCAGCAGGCGGCTGCGCAGAAGGCCGAGCAGGTGCGTCTCGACAAGCAGGCAGCTGACCTGAAGGCGCGACAGGCGAGCCTGGACTTGCGCGCAGCCGAGCTGGCTGCGGAAGAAAAGCGGCTGGCGACACAGCGCGTTCAGCAGGAGGCGGAGCTGGCCGCTCAACGCGCCGAGCTGGCGCGTGACAGCGAGGATGTTGCACGACAGCTCGCACAGGCTTCCGCGAAAACAGCGCCCCCGGCGCAATCGGCCGCCAGAGACGTTGAGCCGGGCGCGCGACGCTATCGCGATGCGGGGTTTGATCGCGAGCTGGTTCTGGATTCCTGCATCGCCGCCAGCGAGGACGCGGCGCGCGTGCAGAATTTCTATTCGGCCCGGTACGATGTTCAGCCGCGTTTTTATGAAGGGCGCACCTTGCAGGTGCGTGGCCTGATGCGTGTGGAAGACAGGCGCGGCTACCGGATTCTCGACACCGTTTGCGATGTCGATGCCGATGGCGAAGTGGAGCGCTTTGCTTTCCTGCGCTAGCCGCAGGGTTTTTGCCGGGCGCTCTCGTATCCGGCATTACACGAGGAGTTGAGGCAGCGGGCCAGTCGCCAACCGGCCTGTCATGTGAGCAGATACTCGCAGGTTTCCCGATTCAGCGAGACACGCTCATGAAGTCCCCGATTGCCGCCCTCCTGTGTGGTTCAGCGCTTTTGCTGGCTGCAGCGCCTGCCTATGCCCACTTCATCCTCGTCGCGCCTGATGCGTGGGTTGAGGTGAACGTGCTCGGCGATCCGCAGAAGGCCGCGCCGTGCGGCACGTCCGACATCACCAAGGGCACGCCCACCGGCAAGGTGACGGAGATGAAGGGCGGCGACACGCTGCACATCAAGATCAAGGAAACGATCTATCACCCCGGTTATTACCGCGTGGCGCTGGCTGTGCTGGATCGCGCGGAGCTGCCGGCGGACCCGGTTGCGGAAACACGCGAAGGGCCGCGTGGCCCGATTTCGGTTTCGGCCAAGGTCGATCCCGCGCCGAAGCCGCCCGTGCTGGCCGATGGCCTGTTCATGCATCGTGAGCGCCCCGCCAAGGACACGTTCTGGGAAACCGATATCAAGCTGCCGAACATCAATTGCGATAAATGCACGGTGCAGGTGCTTCAGTTCATGGAAGAGCATGGCCTGAACAAGGAAGGCGAGTTTTCCTATCACCACTGCGCCGACCTGAAGATCACGGCCAATTCCGCGCTGCCGATCGACAAGAGCTGGCCGGGACAGAAGTAGGTTTCGTTCCCGAGCTGGTTCGAGAGTCCTTGTTCGTTGCTTGAAGGCAGTATCCTCGGGTCAAACCCGGGGGATCACGGCTTTGTCGTGCGGCAATCAGTCGTTCAATAGCGCGAGCACATCTTCAAGCGACTTGCCGACATGCAGGACGCGCGCGCGTGTCTCGTCGTCCGGCTCGATAAGGTCCGGGATCATCAGTGTCATCAGGCCGGCGGCGTGCGCGGAGGCGGCGCCGGTGGGGCTGTCTTCGACTGCGATGATATCCTGCGGCAAGTGGCCAAGGATCGTGGACGCCTTGAGATAGGGTTCCGGGTGAGGCTTGCCGTGCGTGACGTCCTCGCGCGTGACAACGCCCCGGAAGCGTGTCGCCAGGCTGTGGGCGCGGAAGTGTTTCTCGACCCAGCCGGGACCGGACGAAGTGGCGAGGGCGTAGGGCGTGCCGATCGTGTCGAGGCGGTCAAACAGGGCGGCGGCGCCGGGCTTCAGCGGCGCATGGCGGTCGCCGACATGCTCGGCCACGGTGGCGTAAAACTTTTCGAGCGGGAAGGTTTCGCCGAAATACTCCCGCATCTTCATTTCGCTGTGCTGGCGATGACGGCCGACGAGGCTGAGGAACTGTTCGTGCGTGAACGGCACGTCATGGCGTTGGGCGGCGGCCATGTAGGCCTCGAGAACAAGCGCTTCTGAATCAATCAGCGTGCCGTCGAGATCGAAGACAACGGCTTTCGGGCGGCGGGGCAGGCGGAATGTGGTCATCCGCGTCAGGTCGTCGTTCCGGCTGGCCGGGTCAAGCGGGGGGAGGTATGACGCAGCATGTTCGAGCTTGAGCAATTCGTCGCGGACTGCCGGGCGGCGCTGGCCGAAGACCCAACGCATGTCACCATGCGGGAGGTCGTGAAGCGCGCCGTTGCCGATCCGGCGGCGGTGATGAAGGGCATTGGCGAGCCGGCGCGGGCGGGCATCCGCAAGCTGTATCATGCGCCGGACCTGACCATCCTGGATCTCGTGTGGGCGCCGGGGATGACGCTGCAACCGCACGACCATCGCATGTGGGCGGTGATCGGCATTTATAGCGGGCGGGAAGACAATATCTTCTGGCGGCGCCTGCCGGATGGCGGCGGGCGGGTCGAGGCGGCGGGGGCCAAGGCGCTGTCGGTCGGCGACGCAGAGCCGCTGGGCCGCAACATCATCCATTCGGTGACGAACCCGATCGCGCGGCATACCGGGGCGATCCACGTTTATGGCGGCGACTTCTTCGCGGCCGAACGCAGCGAATGGGACCCGGAAACGCTGACCGAAGGGCGCTATGACGCCGAGCGCGTGCTGCGCCAGTTCGAGGCCGCAAACCGCTGACACGAAGGTGTTACGCGGGCCTTCCGCAACGGCGCCAGCTTCCGTTTGTCAGGCACGGCGGACAGGGGTATTCCCAGCGCGTAAAGCGGAGTCTCACATGCGGCGTATCGACGGGTTCATCGGCGGCAAATCAGTCAAGGTGACGTCGGGGCGCGAAGGGGATGTGTTCAATCCCAACACCGGCGAGGTGCAGGCTAAGGTCGGTTTCGCGTCGAATGGCGATGTGGATGCGGCCGTGCAGGCAGCGGCCAAGGCCCTGCCGGGCTGGTCCAGCACGAACCCCCAGCGCCGCGCGCGCGTGATGTTCGAGTTCAAGCGGCTGGTCGAGGCGAACATGCAGCCGCTGGCCGAATTGCTGTCGAGCGAGCACGGCAAGGTGGTGGCCGACTCGAAGGGCGACATCCAGCGCGGTCTTGAAGTGATCGAGTTTGCGTGCGGCATCCCGCATGCGCTGAAGGGCGAATACACGGAAGGCGCCGGGCCGGGCATCGACGTCTATTCGATGCGTCAGCCGCTGGGCGTCGTCGCCGGCATCACGCCGTTCAACTTCCCGGCGATGATCCCGATGTGGATGTTCGGCGTCGCCATCGCAGTGGGCAACACGTTCGTGCTGAAGCCTTCGGAGCGTGATCCGTCGCTGCCGGTTCGCCTGGGCGAGCTGTTCATGGAAGCGGGCGCGGCGGCGGGTCTTGATGTGACCGGCGTTCTGAACGTCGTGCACGGCGACAAGGTGGCGGTGGATGCGATCCTGCATCACCCGGAAGTGCGGGCGATCAGCTTCGTCGGCTCGTCGGATATCGCGCACTACATTTATCATACCGGCGCTGCGAACGGAAAACGCGTGCAGGCGATGGGTGGGGCGAAGAACCACGGCATCGTCATGCCGGACGCCGACATGGATCAGGTGGTGAAGGATCTTTCCGGCGCGGCTTTCGGTTCGGCTGGCGAGCGCTGCATGGCGCTGCCGGTTGTCGTGCCGGTGGGGCAGAAAACAGCGGACGAGCTGCGCGAGCGGCTGATCGCCGAGATCGAGACGCTGAAGGTCGGCGTGTCGAATGATGCGGGCGCGCAATACGGCCCGGTCGTCACGGCGGCACATCGCGACAAGATCGCGAACTACATCCAGCTCGGCAAGGACGAGGGCGCGGAGCTGGTGGTCGATGGCCGCGGCTTCAAGCTGCAGGGCTATGAGAAGGGCTTCTTCATCGGGCCGTCGCTGTTCGACAAGGTGACGACGAACATGAAGACCTATCAGGAAGAAATCTTCGGGCCGGTGCTTCAGATCGTGCGCGCCAACACGTTCGAGGAAGCTGTCTCGCTGCCCAGCAAGCATCAGTACGGCAACGGCGTCGCCATCTTCACGCGCAACGGCCGCGTGGCGCGCGAGTTCGCATCTAAAGTGAATGTCGGCATGGTTGGCATCAACGTGCCGATCCCGGTGCCGGTGGCCTACCACACCTTCGGCGGCTGGAAGCGCTCGGCATTCGGCGACACCAACCAGCACGGCATGGAAGGCCTGAAGTTCTGGACGAAGGTGAAGACCGTGACGGCGCGCTGGCCGGAGGGCGACGTGGCTGACTCGAGCTTCATCATTCCCACGATGAGGTAGAGGGCGGTCCACGCTACGCGAGCCAGATCACCCGGAGCTTCCGGCGGTTCAGCAGGATGGGCTAGCCGGCCTTCTCGGCGAAAAGCTTGCGCAACGTCTCCAGCGTTTCCGCATCGCCCTTCGAGAAGAAATCATAAAGCTGGTCGAATCCCGGCTCCTTGCCGAAGCCCTGGTGGGTGAAGGTGAAGCGCGTGCCTGAGCCTTCGGGCGCCAGTTCCATGATCGCGACCGTCTTCATGTAGAGGTCAGCGTTCGGGAAGCCGGCGGGCGTCTTGGTCGTACGAAAAACTACGAGCCTGTCGGGGATCAGGGCGATGAATTGCTGCATGATGTTGCCAGCGTCGCCGGGCTTTGCCGCCGGGTTGTAGCTGGTTTCCATGAAGCTGCCGACGCCGCCCCCGCCAAAGGCGATAGGCACCGCCCATGTCTTCCAGCCTTCGGCCGTCGAGAGCGTGCGATAGACTTCGGCGGGCGGCGCGGGCAGGACGGTGGACAACTGGATGGCGCGCGAACCATCAGCCATGGCGAATGATGTGTCGCGCATCACCGCCGATGGCGCCGTTGCGCAGGCGGAACTGGCGAGAAGCGCGCCCAGGCAGATTGCACGAAGAAACAGGGTTCTCATGACGCTTGCCCCAAGCCTCTTGGATGCGCAGTCTGCGGCATGCATGTGAATGACGCAACCGCGGGATGGGGCAGGCGAGGCTGGCTGGCTTGCGCCCTGCTGCTGAGCGGCTGCGCGCACATTTCGGATCAGGCCATTGTCGATAACTGCCGCGCGGGCGCCGGATTGACGCTGGCGATGTGCGAATGCGTTCGGACCGAGATGAGAACGTCGATGGACGCCTATTCGTATGACGCGATTGTGCTGCTCGCGAACGGAAAAAACGCAGAGGCGGGCGGCCGTCTTGACGGGTTGACGGAGCGTGACCGTCTTGCCGTGGCGGGCAGGATGATGTCCGCTTACAGCCTGTGCGCAGGGACGGGTTCGGAGACGGCGAGATGACAGCGATTGCGGAACGGGCAGGCCCGCCGGACTGGACGGGCGCGGCGTTGAAGATATCGGCGGTCGCGCTGGTGGGCGTGGTGTGGATCTCGTCTGCGATCTTCGGGGTCTATATTCTCGCCTATTACGGAGGCGCGATTCCGGCGAGCACGCTGGAGGACTGGAACGCGACGCTGCCGAAACTCTACGAGGCGCATACGCCTGCGGCGTCCGTGGGGATAGGCGCACACTTCTTCGCGGGCTCGGTGCTGTTGCTGCTCGGACCCGTGCAGCTGATCGGCTGGATCAGGGCGAAGGCGCCCGCCGTGCATCGCTGGACCGGGCGCATCTATGCGCTGGCGGCGTTTGCGGCAGGCGTGGGTGGGCTCACCTTCATCGCGATGAAGGGCACGGTTGGCGGCACGATGATGGATGTCGCGTTTGCCGCCTATGGCGCACTGATGGTGGTGGCGGCTGTGCAGACCGTGCGGCATGCGATGGCGCGGCGGATCGATGTGCATCGCGCCTGGGCGATCCGGCTGTTCGCGCTGGCGATCGGATCGTGGCTCTATCGTATCGGCTATGGCCTGTTCTTCGCGATCGGCGGACGGGACAATCCCGGCCACACCGAGGTGTTCTCGGGCTGGTTCGACTATGTGATGGACTGGGCGTTCTTCGTGCCGCCGCTGATCGTCGCCGAGATGTTCATCCGCGCGCGCCGCTCACAGGCAACAACGGTCGGGCGGCTGGGCGCGACCACGACGCTGGCGTTTGGGGCGGCCTTCATCGCCTATGCCACGTTCTTCTTCACGCTGGTCGGTTGGGGCCCGGCGATCCTGATGCGGTTCGGCGGGGCGGCTTAGATAACGCGTCTGTGCAGTCGTTTACTACCCTTGCGAGACTTCCCCTGTCTGGCGCGAGGGTGCAAAAGCACCGCTGATCTTTGGGAGCGTCCAACATGACCCGCATCGCATTCATCGGCCTTGGCAATATGGGCGGGGGGATGGCGATCCGGCAGGTGGTGGGCGGGCGTGAGGTTCATGCGTTCGACCTGTCGGAAGTGGCTGTGAAGAAGGTTGTCTCCGCAGGGGCCTATGAGGGGGGAAGCATCGCCAAGGCAGTTGAGGGGGCGGATGTCGTCATCACGATGCTGCCCGCCGGGCCGCATGTGCGGAAGGTCTATGACGAGCATATCCTGCCGCACGCGCCCAAGTCCGCGCTGCTGATCGATTGCTCGACGATTGACGTGGATTCGGCGCGTGCTGTCGGGGCGCAAGCGAAGGCGGCGGGTTTCCGGTTTGCCGATGCTCCGGTGTCGGGCGGCACGGCGGCGGCGGATGCGGGCACGCTGGCTTTCATGGTCGGTTGCGCCGAGGCTGATTTTGCCGCCGTGGAAGATGCCCTCAAGCCCATGGCGCGCGTGGTTATCCGCGCGGGCGAGACGGGAGCGGGGCAGGCGGCGAAGATCTGCAACAACATGCTGCTTGGAATTTCCATGATCGGCACATGCGAGGCTTTCGCCCTCGCCGAGAAGCTGGGGTTGGAGGCAGAGCGGTTCTCTGAAATCGCCTCGAAATCGTCGGGTCAGTGCTGGTCGCTGACGACGTATGCGCCCTGGCCGGGCGTGGGTCCGCAAACCGCATCGGACCGCAATTACGAGGGCGGGTTCGCCGCCGCTATGATGCTGAAAGACCTGAAACTCGCGCAGGAAGCCGCCTCGCGCGCCGGCGCCACGACGCCGCTGGGGAACCAGGCGGAAGCGATCTATGCGCTGTTCGACCGGCTGGGTTTTGGCGGCAAGGATTTCTCCGGCGTGCTGCAACTGCTGCGTGGCGATCTAGGCGCGCTGAAGGCGTGACCCGTTTTCCGGATGGATGCCGCTTACTAAGTTGAATGCCCCAGATTGGGCAGCCGGTCCCGGATTTCGCGCTCCGGGACTTGGTCCAACATACCGGGTCGCTTAGAAAAGGAAGTGCATTCAAGTACCTGCGTGATGACTAGATCTCCTGTCCATGGTAAGGGCGGGGCGCAGGGAAGCGCAGTCAAACACAAGTCGATTGTGAAACTGACCAAGGGGATCTGAGGGGCTGTTTGCGCGCCGGGGTGGCGCAGCCTAGTTCCTCAAACGACTTTCGATTGGGACGAACGGGGAGTTGCTCACCATGCAAGAAGTGCCGCCGCCGCTGTTGGGTGCTCCGACCAATGAAGACTTGGGGATTCCGATCTGGCTTGAGCCGCTCCTCTGGGTAACGGTTGTGATCGTTGCGATCTGGCTGGCGTCCTCGATTTTCATTCACCTGCGCCGCCGCGCGACCAACCTGACTTCCACGCACCAGGCGAAGGTCGACAAGAACGCGACCCCGGATTTCATGTCGGTCGATCACAAGGCCCGCGAAGCCGCGATCAAGCGCGGCGAAGTCTTCGACAAGGAACTGACCGAGCGGGAGAAGGCAGAAGCCGCCGCGGCCGCCGGCAAGCCGGTGAAGAAGGGCAACGCGACGTTGCTTCAGTCTGTGGCCGGTATGGCCAGCTTCCTGTTCTCGCTGTTCTCGCTCGCTGGCGTCATCGTCAACGTGTTCACGCAGATGGACCGGATGAACAGCCAGATTGGCAAGAGCGACCAGATCTTCGCCGCTGTGATGAAGTACCCGATCCCGACCGTAATCTGCGTCTTCGTGCTGGTTTACACGCTCTGGTACTGGATCTCGAACAAGAAATGGCTCGAGCCGCCGAAGATCTGATCGGCCCTACCTCGCACGCTTTCGCTTTCTGTCCGCGCACTTACTCCTGATGGAGCCGCCTCGATGAAAACCACACAACTCGTTGTCAGTGATCCGCAATACCTCGCCGAGTTCATCGGCGCGGACGAGATCAAGACGTTTTTCGAGCAGCGCTATGAAGTGCCGCCGGATCATCTCGGCCTGCTGATGCGCAATGGCCAGTTCGTACAGGCCTACAAGGGGGCGCACTTCTCGGTTGGCGGCCTGTTTCACCAGCTCAAGGGCCTGATCGGCGGCTCGTCCTCGGTCAGCATCATGATCGCGGACCTCAAGACCTTCCAGCACTACTACAAGGTGGTGGCGCGCACGAAGGACAAGGTCGATATCGATGGCGAGGTCGTGCTCGACCTCCAGATCAATCCTGAAAAGCCGCAGAACATCATCGGCATGATGGAGGGCCGTCGTTCGCTCTCGAAAGCGGATGCGGCGCTGCGTCTCAAGTCGCACGCATGGGATCGTGTGTTCGAAGCCGCCATCGCCCGCGTCAACGCCAACGAAGTGCGCGGCAACAAGGGCCTGCAGGATCTGATCCAGGGCGACCTGATGAAGGAATGCGAGCGTCTCGCTGGCGATCTGGGCCTGATCGTACGAGCGGCGTCTGTCAGCTGGGCCCTCAACGAAGTCGAGAAGGCGGAAGCCACGCGCGCCGCCGCCGAACGCGAAACCGCCAAGCTGGAGTTCGATTTCGAGACGCTGAAGCGCGATCTTGAGCGCGAGAACATCACCACGTCGGTCAAGATGAACTACAAGACCGGCATCGATAAGCTCGAGATCGAAAATGAAGCCGATCTCAAGCGTGTCGTTCTCGATAACGAGATCGAGTTCGCCGATGCGCGCGAGACGGGCGCCCGCATTGCCGAAATGAAGGTGCTTGAGCATGAGATCAACAAGCTGAAGACCGAGCGCCTGGCCAAGTTCCAAGGTGAGCTGCAGCAGGCGACGCATGACGGCGTTGATCTCAAGCTGATCACGGAACGCCGCCGTGTCGTGGAGCGCAACACGGAATCACTCGACCGATCGCACCAGTTGGCCCTGCGTGGCCTCGAGCGTGATTACGATCGCGAAACCCGCGAGCTTCAGCGCGATGAACGCCGAGACGACCGCGAGTTCGATCGTGAGGGTCGCACACTTCAACGTCAGGAAGATCGCGGTAATCGCCTTGAGGACCGTGAAGACGAGAAGGTTCGTCGCAAGGAAGACCGCGATTACGATTACGAAACGCGCGACAGGAACCTCAACATCCAAGGCAAGGAGCGCGACTACGGCTTCGACACCCGCAAGAAGGAAGTCGATGTCGGCGACAAGGAAGAATACGCCCGCATCGCGCGCCAACGTGAGCAGGACAAGGCTGCCCGCGACAAGATCAAGGACCTGCAGGGCCTTGAGATGGATATCGAGCGCGACCGCCTCGATCGCCGCATCAAGGAAGCCGACAAGGCCCACGAGCGCGACATGGACCAGCGCAAGCTGGAAGCCCAGCGCGAAGCCGATCGCCTGGTGCTCGGCGCCAAGATGACGCCGGAGCAGATCCTTGCGGTGAATGCGGGCCTCAGCCCGGCCGTCGCCAAGGTTCTTGAAGAGCAGGCCAAGGCGCAAGGCGTCGACAAGGCCGCGCAGATGGACCTGATGCGGCAGATGGTCGAGCAGGCCAACCGGCAGGCGGTCCGTTCGGAAGAGCAGGCGCGCGCTATGTTCCAGGCCGGCATGAACGGCGCTGTTGGTGTCGCTGCCGGTGCGGGCGGCAAGGGCAATCCGGTGCTCGGCATTCTGGCTGGCGACGAGACGGTCGAGTGCCCGAAATGCACCCGCGTCAATCCGGCCAAGGCCAAGTTCTGCGTCGGTTGCGGCGAGCAGCTCCGCAAATAAGGGGCTAGTCCATGACTGGACCTACGGGCGCACCAGACCGCATTTCGCCGTGCTGCTATCAGCACGCGTTGGCGAAGGACGCCGTGTTCTGCGGCGAATGCGGCAAGCCGCTGCTGCGCTGCATGGCGTATCAGGAATGCGGCGGGCTGGTTGGGGACGATGGATGCTGCTCCGTCTGCGTGCGGCCACAGCTGTTCCTCGACAAGGATGCGGTGACGGATGTGAAGGCCGGCGGCGTGCTCGTGCTGCCGCTGGTGTTCTACAATGCGTCGTCGGTCGCGCGGCCCTTGTTCGTGACGGATGTGTGGGTGCGCGAGGGCGACGGCCCCCGCAAGCGGATCGAGCTGCCGTGGAAGCGGCTGGATGCCGGCGGCTCGAACCGGCTTACCGTGCAGACGGGCGCGCTGGAGCGGCAGGGCAGGCACGGGGTCGAGATCACCTTTGCTGCAGCGACCAACTATTTCATGCGTGAGGAGCGGTTCGCTTTTACCTCGTCGCTGGGGCTTGAAGTCGAGCAGGGCGGGAGCCTGGTCATCAACCAGACGATCAACGCGTCCGGCGTCGGCGCGGGTGGCGATACCGTCTATGCCCCGATCCGTCTGGAGACGATGGCTGAGAGCGGTCGCAAGATCGCTGACACGGGCGGCAAGGCGGCGGAGCTTGGCCTGCAGCGCGCCGACAATTTCGAGGCGGCGCAGGGCATTCGCGGCTATGCCGATGGTGCGCTGAAGGGCTCCGTTGTGTCTCGCAGCGCGCGCATCGTCTGGAAAGGCTTTGGCGACCACAACCCGGCAGCGGGACCGATTACCACCAGCGACAGCATTCTCGCGCTTGGCCGTGGCAAGGGCGTGGCCGAAGGCGGCGACAATCTTCTTCAGCTGCTGGCCTATGGCTCTGACGGCAAGCTCGATGAACAGTTGAGCCATGCGATCTCGCGCCGGCATATCGAGCTGTTCATTCAAAGCGGCCGGCTGTGCGCGCGCGTTACCGGCTCCGCAGGCATCATGATCGGCGATCATAAGCACGGCGCGGACGACGCGATCGCCCTGATCAATCATGGCGACATCATCAAGGTGCTGCCGAAATTCCCGGACGCGATCGGCCTGCAGGTGCGCATGCGCGCCAACCATGGCCAGATCGACGAGATCACCATCACCCGCGTTCCAGCTCTGCCCGAGGCGAATTCGCGATGAAATGTCCAAACTGCCAGAGCGATGTTCCAGCCGATGCAAGGTTCTGCGGCGAATGCGGCCAGGCCATGCGTCAGCTGGGCAAGAGTCTCGTCGAGGAGCCGAGCGCATCGGATGGGCCTGACCTATCGGGCCTGCGCACCATCGACGATATGGAAACCAGGCCGCCGCGCGGTGAATCGCAACGGCTGATGCAGCCCGGAGAGGTCTTTGCCGGCCGCTATGAAGTTTCCAAAGTCATCGGCGAAGGCGGCATGGGCGTGGTCTATCGCGCGCACGACAAGCTGACCGAGAAGGACGTCGCGCTGAAGCTGATCCGCGCTGATCGCCTTGCCGGCAAGGACGCCGTGAAGCGCCTGATCCGCGAAGGCGTGACCTCGCGAGACATCCGCCATGCGAACGTCGTGGCGGTTTATGATGTGGGCGATGCCGGCGGTCAGCCCTACATGTCGATGGAATTTCTGGGCGGTCAGTCGCTGCGCGCGTGGAACCGGAAGCGGTTGCAATCGAGCTCTGATTGCTCGATGCGGACGGCGGCAAACATAATCGCAGAAATTCTCGCTGGCCTCGATGCCGCCCACAAGGCAGGCGTCGTCCACCGCGATCTCAAACCCGAGAACGTGATGCTGACGGGCGAGCCGAACGATCAAGGCGCGCAACTCAAGATCCTCGATTTCGGCGTGGCGCGTGCGGCTGGCGCAGGCGATACCGGCGCGACCTCGCTGGGCACGCGTGGCTACATGGCGCCCGAACAGATCACGGCGCCGGATGCAGCGCAGCCTTCAGCCGATCTCTATTCGCTGTCAGTCATGTTCTACGAACTGCTCGTCGGGGTTGTGCCACAAGGCCATTGGCAACCGCCCAGTGGCGGTCGCAGCGATGTGCCGCCTGCGATCGACAAGCTGATCGAGCGGGGGCTCGCGAACAATCCGCGCGTGCGTCCGCAGAATGTCGCCGAATATGGAAAGCTGTTGGCCGAGGCGATGAAGTCTGGCGGCGGCAATCTTTCGAGCGCGTTTGCGCCCTGGCTGGAGAAGATCGAGCAGTCGGGCTTCAAGCCGCTTGTCGACAACATCAAGAGCAATCTCGACAAGGCCGGGCTTCACACGCAGCCGCATCAGCCACAGCCCGCCGGGCCGAACTCCGGCGCTGGCCCTGCGCCGACCGGCAAGAAGAATATGTGGCAGTGGTTCATCTACGACGTCACCAAGCGCTATGCCGACGGCAAGGGGCGCGCACACCGGATGGAATACTGGTCGTTCCTCGTGATGGTGACGGTGATCTATGTGGTTACCTTGATGATCGATGTGGAGATTTTCGCGGAGTCGTTCGGCGGCTCGGCGGATTACATGTTCCAGGCGATGGCGCAGGGCGCTTATCAGCCGCCGGTCACCGGCGTTGTTTCATTGGCGCTTCTCGCGCCGATGCTGGCTGTCTCCAGCCGGCGCCTGCATGACATCGGTCAGAGCGGCTGGCTCGCCATCGCATGCGTGTTTCCGCTCTTTGCGATCATTGCCGGTTTTCCAGCAGGGCAGAAGGGCGAGAACAAGTACGGGCCCGATCCGCTTGAGGCTGCGGGATGATCGGCCCGCAGCGCCGGTCGCAGAACCCTGACAGCGCGCGGTTCTGCGGGAAGCGTCGCATGACGTTGATCTCGCGGCGGCCAGAACAGGTAGGAGAGCCGAGATGGCGGAGACTTACATCAATCGCGTGAAGGGCGATCAGTTATCCGGCGCCCTGCGGCCCGAAGGCCGGGTCAAGGCGCCGACGCTTGCGTTCAAGGCGGGCGGGCGTGAGGAGAGCGTCGATCTTCGCGGCAAGTTCGGGCCGGTCTGGGATCAGGGTGAACTCAACTCATGCACCGCGTGCGCCACGGTTTCGGCCGTGGAGTATCTGTTCGCGCAGCGCGAGGGCAAGTGGCTGATGATGTCGCCGCTGTTTGTCTATTTCAATGCGCGCAAGATCAGCGGCCGGGAGATGATCAACTCTCCGATCCTTGCCGCCCACTCGCCGGCCGCCGTGCTGGCGTGGGGCGTGTGCGATGATGAGTCATGGCCCTATGTCCCGGCCCGCTTCAATCAGCCGCCGACTGACGACGCCTTCAGGAATGCCAGCATCATGCAGGCCATCCAGTATGCGCGGCTTGGTTCCGCAGACGAGATCAAGGCGTCGCTGAGCGCGGAAATTCCCGCCATGTTCGGCTCGGACATTCCGCGCGGCTATTACGAGGAAGCGCGCAATACCGGAGCGATGCCCGAACTTGGAAAGGCAGATGGCGCGCCATCGGGCCACGCCATGCTGATCGTCGGATACGATGATCGCGCCAGGCACTGGATCGTTCGCAACAGTCATGGCGAGGGCTTTGGCGAGAAGGGCTATCTGCGCCTGCCGTATTCGGTGTTCGACAAGCATGTGTGGAATGAAGATGTGTGGGCGATCGGCGCGCTGGAAAAACTTGGCCAGCGTACGCTGATGGATGGCACGGTGCGGGAGGCTGTCGAGGACGCGCAGCGAAATGGTGCGGCGCAGACGGAAAGCGCGCTCAAAGCGCTGGCCAAGGAAATCGGCGACGATCTGAAGAAGCGAACAGACGATGCGAAGCTGTCGATCCGCGAGCGTCTTCAGGAGCAGGAGCGCCAGCTCGAAGCGAAGCGCAAGAAGGACAAGGCCCCCTGATCGAGGGCGTTTCGGGCTGACTGCGCATCCAGAAAGTTTCGAGGTTTTGCTGGCGTTCGGAGCTTTAACCTCTCGTTTACAACAATATGTTCTAGTAGCACATGAGCGATGGGCTTACTGCTTCTCCTGCCGTCCCCATCGCCTGAAGGTGAGCGCTGCGACGTCCCCTCCCGCAGCCTTGCCACGTAAAGGCCGCGCCTGTTCCCCCGCAGGCGCGGCCAACGCGTTTTCAGCTCGCAGGCTTTTTCACCGGCGCCAGGTACTGCCACGCCGTGTAGGCGGAGAGGGCAGCGGCGAGCGCCAGAAAGCCGACCCAGCCCAGCTTGATCGCATCGGAAACGACATAACCATCGCCCAGGCCTGCGATGCGCATGAAAGCGGGAACTGCCATCAGCAGGATTGCAATCGCGACGGCTACCAGTTCGATTGCCGTCTTCCATTTCGCGAGCTGTGAAACGCGCACGCCTTCGCCATCCTTCGCGGTGAAGCGGATCAACGTCATTGTTGTATCGCGCACAACAATGACGGCGGTTGAGAGTGCGATCAGCCACCACAGCGGCCACTCCGCGCGCGCCGCAACGATCGAGATTGCGATGAGCGGCAATCCGACCAGCGCCTTGTCAGCGATGGGATCGATCAGCCTGCCGAATTTGGAATGTGCGTCGAACGCCCGTGCCGCCATGCCGTCGAACAGGTCGGTGAGGGCGGCGATGATAAACAGGATTGCCGCCCACATCGCCCAATCCTGATTGCTAGCATCGAGCGCAGCATTCGCCCGCCACACAGCCCACGCGATCACCGGCGCCAGGATCAGGCGCAGGAGGGTGAGGGCGTTCGGGATGTGCTTGAGCAAGGCGGGGAATCTCCACGAGGCCGCGGACCGTATCGGCAAAGGCCGTTGCGGCGAAGAGCGCCACGGGTGAAAGCAGGGAGGGCTTGCGGGGTGTTATAATATACCGTACCGTTACACTGTAACATACGTGGAGGGCCTGATGCGGCTGGCTTCGAGACTGGCGTTTGGTGTTGCGGCAATCGCGTTCGCGGCGCCTGCATTCGCGCAGGAAACGCCTGCCGATCCCCCCGAAAGCGCCGACCGCGACGTGGTGATCGTCACCGGCGTCGGACCGGCGAGAACCAGCGACGAACTGATCGCATCCACGACCGTGCTGGATACCGCCGCAGTGACAGAGCGTCTGGCGGGTGGTCTCGGCGATACGCTGGCGGGTCTTCCGGGTGTTGCATCGACTTCGTTCGGGCCCGGTGCGAGCCGGCCGATCATACGTGGTCTTGGCGCTGAGCGGGTTCAGGTTCTGTCGAACGGAATCGGCGTAATCGACGCCTCGGCCGCGAGCCCCGATCATGCGGTGACGAGCGACCCGTTGGGCGCTGAACGGATCGAGATCCTGCGCGGCCCCGCTTCACTTGCTTATGGTGGTGGCGCGACGGGCGGCGTGGTCAACGTGATCGACGGGCTGATCGTCGAGAAGCTGCCGGAGCAGGCGGTGTCGGGCGCTGTCTATGGCGCATTGACCAGCGCGGACGAAGGAAAGCAGGTTGCCGGGCGCGTGGTCGGCACGGCGGGCAATTTCGTAGGCGTGCTGAACGGCTCGTGGATGGATGCGGGATCGGTCGACATTCCCGGCTATGCGCTCTCGGGCGCGGCGCGGGCAGAGGCAATTACCGGTGGGGCTGATCCGGCCGACTTCGCAAACGGCACGCTGCCGAACTCTGCAGTCGAAACCAAATCACTGAGCGGCGGATTGAGCTGGGTCGGCGACGGCGCCTTCCTAGGTGGCGCCGTGCGGCGGGCTGAAAACCGCTATGGCATCGTCGCGGAAGAAGAAGCCTTCATCGATATGGAGCAGACCCGCTACGACGTTCGCGGCGGGCTTGATCTGGATGGACCAATCTCGTCGCTGAAGGCGTCGGGTTCGGTCGTCGATTACGAGCATACGGAATTCGAGGGGCCGGGCGAGCCGGGCACGCGCTTCACCAATGAAGGCTGGGAAGCGCGGATCGAGGCGGGCCACGCGCCGATCGGCCTGCTGGAAGGCAGCGTCGGCCTGCAGGCTTCGAAGCGCGATTTTGCAGCAATTGGCGATGAAGCCCTGATCGGGCCGACCACCACGAAAGCCAACGGTCTGTTCGTGTTCGAGACATGGGACGCGGGCGAATGGGGCCTCGAGGGCGGCCTGCGTTTCGACGATGTCGCCATCGACAATATCGATTTCGGAAAGCGGGATTTCCAGGCGTGGAACGCCAGCCTGGGTGCGCACATCCACGTTGGAGATCATCTGTTCTTCGGCGCTTCGATCGCGCGCACGGGCAGGGCGCCGACGGATCTGGAATTGTTCGCGGACGGTCCGCACCCGGCCACGGCGCAATACGAAGTGGGCGACGATACGCTGAAGGTCGAGAAAGGCATCAACACCGAGCTGAGCGCGCGGTGGGAAGATGATGCGTTCAATCTCTCGGCCACGGTCTATCGCTTCGACTTCGACAACTTCGTCTATCTCGAAGACACAGGCGTGGTGTTCGTTGACCCAGAGGGCGATCTGCCTGTGTTCCAGTATGTGCAGGCGGGCGCGAACTTTACCGGGTTCGAATTGCAGAGCGATGTTCAGCTTGGCTCGGCATTTGGGGTGGACTGGAAGGCTGATGCCTCAGCGGATTTTGTTCGCGCGAAGCTGGATGCCGGCGGCAACCTGCCGCTGATTCCGCCTCTGACGATCAATGCCGGCATTGAGGGCGAATTGAACGGCGTGACCGGCCGTCTCGAAACGCAATACGCGGCTGACCAGGACGATGTTGCCGCGTTCGAGGCGCCGACGGATGGGTACCTCACCTTCGACGCCCGCGTTGGCTTCGAGGTGGCCGATGGCGTGCGGCTGATGCTGGAGGCGCGTAACCTTACCGACGAGGAGGTGAGGGTGCATTCCTCGCCGCTGAAGGAGATCGCGCCGCTGACGGGCCGCAATTTCCGGGTGGCGCTGCGGGCGGAGTTCTGAGGGCCCGATGCAAAAAGACCCGCTTCGAAGAAGCGGGCCTTTCCGTACTCTACACCACTCTACTAAACTCGAACTCTACTGAACGCGACTAAGACATGCGCCGGAAACTCTGGCGAGGGCCCGGCTGCAGTACATGCAGCAAATCCGGGGCCATCAACTGCTTTCGGGCGAAACGGGTCAACGGTGAGTCGAAAAAACGCGGGGCGCGGAAATCGTGGATAGCGATCTCGACGCGCCCCTTCGTAGGGTCAGTGCGCTTCAGAAAGCTTAAGCAGCTTTCTTGGCGGTTTTCTTGGTGCGCTCAGCGGCTTCTTCAACGGCTTTCGGCGTCAGGTTGACGGCGGTGTCGAACAGCTCGGTCTGGGCTTTCTTGGCGACTTCGGCGTAAGCGAAGAGGCGGGCCGGGATGTCTTGCATCGCAGCTTGAGCAACTTCACCGGCTTTTTTCGCGTAGGCGGTCGGCTGGGCTTCCGTGGTGAGGAGGGTCGTCGCGTCTTTCGCGGCGTCCTGCATCCAGGCGGTCGTCAGTTCGACGTTCTTGTTCATCGCTTCGATCGCGACGGCGCGGTATTTCGCGGCCATATCCGTGAAGGCTTTCAGCGGGGTGGCGTTGGCGAAATCCGGCTGGAATTTCGAGAATTGTTCGAACGACTTCGAGAAGTCGAACATGTCGGTCATCGGGTTCATGGGGAGGCTCCTTGAGGGGTCGTCCGTATTCCGTGAAGAGCATCTAATGCCGCGCCGCGGCAAAGGCAAGGTTAATTTTGCCGCAGGTGCGAAAAAGATTCCGCGGGTGCGAAGGCGGAATTAGCCTGACGTTAGGAAATCGTCGGGTTTTGGGCTGTTTTTGGCGGATTAGTCGTGAGGGCGGCTGCGCCGAACCACCAGCCTAGGACGAAGCTGATGCCGTAGCCCGCGAGCGGGACAGGGTAGGCCCCCATGAGCCACGCCAGCGAGGTCGCAGAAAAATAGACGGCGAGCGCAGCAGCTTTCCACCTGAGTGCTTCAGCATTCCAAAGCAGAAGCGGACTGAGAGCAGCGATCGCGAGCCCGGCAGCCATGGCGATGGCGAGCAAGGGGGATTGCGAGGCCGCCATCGTGAAGATGCCTTCGACATGGTCGACAGGCAGAAGCGGATCCGGCCTGACGAGGCATGCCCAGACCAGGGCGGCGAACAGGACGAGGGCTGCGAGCGCGCCGCGCAAGCCGAACCTGGCGGCAGCAAGGACCACGGCTGCGAGGGCGAAGGCAGCGAGTTGCGAGATATCCGGCTGCCAGGCCAGAAAGGCGCCGATCACGACGAAGCATCCCGCCGTGATCCAGCCCCGGTCGCGGTCAGAGCCGGCGATGGCTAGCGGCAGGACGAGCCCGGCAGCGTTGAGCTGAACAGGGCCGAATTCGACCCAGCGATGAACCCCCTCCTGTCCGGCCCCAATGAAGGACAAGGCAATGACGACAAGCGCAGCAGGCACCGTCCACCCCGACAGCCAACCGCGCTGTGCGATGAACAGGGCGAGGACGCCTGCGACAAGCCACGCGATGGGGTTGCGCAACCAGAGACCGGGAGGCAGGCCGCCAGCCTGCATCGCGAATGCCCCAGATGAGATCGCCAGCAATGCGCCGCCTCCAAAGACCAACGCGTTGCGCCAGCGGCCGGATAGATCATGGCGAGTCATTCGGAGGTTTGTTCCCGGTGGGGCGTCGATGAGAGAATGCGGCTCTAAGCGTTGCTATTCGCGCACGTACCGGCCCGGCGCTGGTTCAAGCCTCGGGATCGATTTCGGGAAGCTGGCTTCGGCATCGACTTTCTTGCCGGAGCGCTTCGCAAGCCAGCTCACCCAGTCCGGCCACCAGGAGCCGTCGTGCGCGACGGTGCCCGCGCGCCACGCGTCGAGATCGCCGGGGGTCTCGTCGCTGACCCAGTAGCCGTACTTCTTCTTGTCCGGATGGTTCACGATGCCGGCGATGTGGCCGCTCTGCGCGAGCACGAAACGCCCGCCGCCCTTGAGGCGGGACAGGCCGCGGAACGAGGCGTCCCACGGGGCGATGTGATCCTTCTCGCAAGCCACGACATAGTGCGGGATCTTGATGTCATCGAGCGAGACGTGGACGTTCTCGATCTCGAAGCCGACGGTGGCGAACAGGTTGTCGCGATAAAGATGCGTCAGGTATTCCTGCGCCATGCGCTCGGGTAGGCGGGTTGAATCCTCGTTCCAGAACAGCAGGTCGAATTTCGGCCTGGCTTCGCCGAGAAGGTAGGCCTTCACGGCGGGTCCATAAACGAGATCGTTCGGACGCAGGAAGCTGAACGTGCGCGCCATGATGCGCTGGTCGAGATAGCCCTTGCGCTGGGCCTCGATCATGATGCCGGAGATGAAGCCTTCGTCGATGAAGGACTTCAGCGGGCCGGGGTCTGCGAAATCGGTCAGCGAGGTGAAGAAGGTTGCGGACTTGGCCGGGTTGTCGGCCTTGGTCTTGTTGAGCAGAGCGAGGCTGAGCGCCAGCGTGGTGCCGCCGATGCAGTAGCCGACGACGTTGATGCCGTCATTGCCGTGAAACTCGTCGACCTTGCACATGGCGGGCAGGACGCCCTGTTCGACATAGCTGTCCATGCCGTAGTCGCGCAGTTCCTCGCGCGGGTTTTTCCAGCTGACGATGTAAACGGCGACGCCCTGTTCGGTGAGCCATTTCACCAGCGATGACTTGGGCTGGAGGTCGAGAATGTAGAACTTGTTGATCCAGGGCGGGATCAGCAGGAGCGGGCGTGAATAAACCTTTTCGGTCACCGGCTCGTAGCGGATCAGCTGGAACAGATCCGTCTCGTGGACGACGTGGCCCTTGGTGGTCGCGAGCGATTCACCGACGATGAAGGCTTCGGGATCGGAGAGGGTGACGAGCAGGTCTCCGCCCGAACGCTCAAGGTCCTTCACCAGGTTCTCGAGGCCTTCGACCAGCGAGCGGCCATTGGTCTCGACCGCCTTCTTGATGGCGACCGGGTTGGAGGCGAGGAAGTTGGCCGGGGAGAACATGTCCACCAGCTGGTGCGTGAAGAAGTGGATCTGCTCGGCGTGCTTGTCGTCCTCGCCAACCGAGGCGCCATCGGCCAGGCTTTCGAGGTAGGCCGACATGATCTGGTACTGGCGGCGCAGGTAGTAGAAGAACGGGTGCTTGCTCCACTCGTCGTCGGCGAAGCGGGCATCCTTCGGGCCATCATCGCCGGGCGTCTGTGGCATGCGGGCGGCGCCCGAGAGCATGGCCTGCGTCAGCTCGGCATAAAGCGCGGTGCTGTTCTGCCAGAACTGGAGATGGGTGTTGGCGGCCTTCATCGGGTTGGTCATCCAACCCTGCGCCTGGTTCATCGCCGCCCGCAGGAACAGGGGCTGGCCCGGCCCCTCGACCCCCGGATTGCGGATCTCCCGGCGGGAGAGGGCGAGGAACAGCCTTTGAAGCAGGAAATTTATGCGCTGGAAGTTCTGGCCAAGTTCGAACGCTCCAACAGAGCTCATTCCATCAGTCATTGATGCGCCCGAAAACCTGTTCAGCAGGAAAGGTAACACCCCCTTCGACCCGGTCAAACGCCAGAACGCTAAGGACTTTCTTGTGTCGTAAGATTTGTTGCGTGCGCCCTAGGGGAAGGCGGTGCGGCGTCTTTTGTCGCCCTGCGGCAATTTCGGGTTTCGTGAATCGGCGGGACCCGTGTACACGGGCCCCGGGGATTGCTGCACTTGCTAACTCAAGCCTGACCGAAGTCTCTGGAGACGTCGCCACACATGCAGCTTGGCTCCCTTTCGCGCTGGCTCAAGAAAGATGCGCCTTCGTTCGAAGGGCAGATGTTCAGCGCTTCGGTGCATGGGCGCGGCAAGGATGTCATTTTCATTCACGGCCTTGCTGCATCCCCCGAGTGCTGGGACGAGGCGGGTGAGTTCCTTGGGCCAGAGGTGCGGTGTCATTTGCTGCACATGCGCGGATTTTCCGGCCTTGCGCCGAGCGGCTTCCGCGAGCCGATGAATTTCCTGAAGCCGATGGCCGATGCGATCGCCGGATATATCCGCACGCTGCGCGCCGGGCCGGTGGCGGTGGTCGGCCATTCCATGGGCGGGATCGTCTCGCTGATCCTCGCGCGCGATCATGCCGATGTGGTTGACCGCCTGACGGTGGTGGACGTGCCGGCCTTCTTTTCCGTGCTGATCAACCCGTTCGCGACGCCCGGCTCGATCTCCGGCATCGCGCAGCACACGCGCCGCAGCTATGCGAGCAAGACGAAGCCGCAGCTGCAGGAGGAATTCCGCAGTTCCACGCCGCGACTGGTGAGCAATCCGGACATGGTCGATCGCATCGTGCGCTGGGGCATGACTTCCGACGTGGCCACGATCGCCGACGTGATGGCGGAGGTTATGATCACCGACCTGCGCGGCGACCTGTCGAGGATCGAGGCGCCGGTCGATGTGATCTATGCCTGGGACAAGGGCAGTTCGGGCGCCAAGCTGGGCATCGATCAGGTTTATACATCGTCCTATGCTGGCCTTGTGCGCGGACGAAAGCTTAGAATCGACAATGCGCGTCACTACGTAATGCTGGACCAGCCGGACGTGTTCTACGGTGCCGTCCGCGATTGGCTTGCGAGATAGAAGACCGGGACCTTAGATGAGCGAACCTGAAACCATCGAGCTGCGCCGCTACCCCAGCCGGAAGCTCTACAACAAGAATTCATCCTCCTATGTGCGCCTGCCCGAAGTGGCGGAGATGGTGCGCAAGGGCGCCAATGTGCGGGTGGAAGACACCGAGACGGGCGAGGATGTGACGCGGGCCGTGCTGCTGCAGATCATCATGGAGCAGGAAGGCCATGCGACGGGGGCCATGCTCTCGGCCGACTTGATGATGGACATGATCCGCCTGCACCAGTCGAAGGCGTCGGAGATGATGACCGGGCTGTTCGAGCAGTCGGTCGCCTTCATCCGCTCGCAGCAGGAACAGATCGCCAGCCAGATGACCGGCGCCATGTCGGGGGCGCTTCCCCAGCCGTGGAATGTGTTCGATCCCGCCGCGATGCAGGAGATGCAGCGCGAATACCAGAAGAAGCTATCCAGCTTCTGGAGCGGCGCTATGCCGGGCGTTGGCATGCCGGGAATGCCTGGCGCTGCGCCGAAGAAGGCGGAAGCCGCCGAGCCCGCAAACGACGCCGCCGAGCTGAAGGCGCTGCGCGCGCGCCTCGAAGAACTCGAGAAGAAAGTCGGGAAGAAGTAGCCGGGAGCGCCCCAGCTACTTCCCCGGCCGGTAGTCGCGCGTTGCTTCCGCCAGAGCGCCTGCCAGCGTCATCGGCGGTTGCTTCCATTTCTCTGCTGCGAAGATCGGCGCCTGATCGGCATAGTGCGGCGACGACGCGTCGATCGTTGCCGAGCCATACTGATGGATGGTGTCGATCCTGTACGTGCCATCCGGCGCCCAGTCTGCCATGGCGACATAGGTGTCGCCCGCGCGGCCGGAGCGGAACTTGTCCTTCATCAGGTCGCCTGCGACGTAAACGGCGCGCAGCGTGTCCGGGCCGCCATTGGTGGGCCATGACTGGCTGCCACGTGCAACGCGGCTGACTTCGCTCCATTTCGGATCGATGCGTCCGAGCGAAGCTTTCAGCAGGGCAGCTGTCTGCTTCAACGCAGCGAGCGCCTTCGTGCGATCATAGGCGCCATGAATCTGGCTGCCCATCGCGGCCTGGCCGGTGAATATGGTGAGCGCGGCGTTGCGGTTCTCCATGTCGGCGCGGCCATCCCATGCCGCCACGATGGCAAGCGCGGCTTTCAGATCGGCGTCTTCGCCGGCGTCCACGTTCCTGAAGTCAGCCTGCATCTTCCGCACATTGCTGCCGGCGGCATAGCGGTCGTCCATCTTGTAGGCGAAGAATTCCTCGCGCGTGATCGACGTGTCGGCGCCGAACAACTCCTGCGCGCGCAGGCCGCGATTGGTGACCAGCGTGTCGAGCCCGTAGTCTTTCGGATAGTTCTCGGCTTTCAGATTGTCTTCCGAACCCGAGACGAGCAGGGGCGAATGGTTCGAGTTCACGATGTAGCCGGACTTCGGCCGGATGATGGAGGGCAGCGTGGTGGGAGATTCCCAGCCCGTCCACAGCGTCTCGGAAATGTCGCCGGGGAGAACCTTGCTGCGATCCCAGCCAGGCACGCGCTTGGGCATATGCGCGTTCCAGAAGTAGGCGATGCCACCTTTGGAATCGCCGACGATGTAGTTCACCGACGGAATGGCGTTGTACTTGATCTGCGCTGCGCGCCAGTCATCGACCGTCTTCGCCATGTTGATCGCGAGATACTGGTCGAGGTGTTTAAAGTCGCCCTTTCCGACATAGGACATGGCGAACACGCCCTTGTCGGTGATGTAGGCCGGGCCGTGCACGGAAGACAGGCCGGTGCGTTCGACGGGAACGAGCACGCCATCACGCAGGACGTTGTATCTGATCTGCTTGCGCTCGAACGATTTCCACGCGCCATCCATGCGATACTGCGTGGGGTTCTTCTCGTCGTCGACCACCAGCTTGAATGTGTCGAACAGGTCCGGCTTGTTCACGGTGGAGGCCCATCCGAAATTGGGGCCGACGCCGGTGAGAATGATGGGCGTGCCGGGGAAGAGGCCGCCGATCAGGTCGATGCCTTCCTCGGATTTCAGGCGCGCCTCATACCACGCGACGCGGCCCTCATACGGCTGGTGCGAGTTGGCTGAGAGGCGGGTGTGGCCATCAGCGGAACGGCTCGGCGCGACGGCGAGGCCGTTGGAGCCAAGCTCGATATCGTCAGTCGTGTTGATGAAAGCCTCGCGCGTGGACTTGGTCGACATCTCCATGCTGGCGCGGCCGGAGAGCAGGGCGTCGATCTCGCCTTCGAGGCCGTAGAACGACATGGGGCGGTTGACGAAGCCCGCGATGATATCCCGCCCGGTGACGGGCATGGTGCGAGCACAGCCCGTCGCCAGATGCTCGGCGCACCAGAGGTTGATGCCGGCAGCATAGCCCTCGGCCACAGCCTTCGATTGCGGAGATGTCTTGGTGTCGTATTCGCGATTGACGATTTCGGTGTTGCCAAGGGCGAGGATCATATCGTCGGACTTCGCGCCGCTGTCGCCAACGATCTCCGACAGCGTGCCACGGCTGGCCCGGATCACTTCCTCGATATTCTTCCAGTCATCCTCTGCATGGGCATAGGCGAGCCCGTAAGACACATCCGCGTTACGCTTCCCGTAGATATGCGGAACCCCGAACTTGTCGCGAATGATGCGGGCGTCGTAGTGCGCGGCGATGGAACGAGCGGTAGCGGCGTCGTAGGGCGCGCCAGGAGCGAAGCCGGGCGTGCTGGTGGCGCATGATGCAAGGGCGATGGCGGATGCGGCAAGGGCGAGCGAACGAAGCATGGCGTTTCTTCCCGATGTTTTCGGGGACGCTAGCCGCGTGTCGCCTCAGAAGCTAGTTGCCGACCTAGAACTCTTTCTCGCCAACCCGTTTCAGCACATCTGCCGCGAATTCCGAGAGTGTGTCGTCGCGGGCGCCCATGATGACGATGAGGTCGCCGGGTTGGGCCAGTTCGACCAGGCGGTCGCCGCAGGCGGGGCGGTCGGGGAGGGCTGCGGCGGTCTTGCCGGCGGCGGTGACGCCTTCGGCGATGACGTTGGAGCCAAGTGAGCGATCGACTGTCCCGCCGAAATAGGCAGGCTCGGGCATCAGCAGCACATCCTTCGCGGCGAGGTCGCGCGCGAACATCTCGATGAACTGGTCCTTCATCTGGCGGATCGGGCCGTAGCCGTGCGGCTGCCACATGACGAGAAGGCGGCCGGGGAATTGATGTAGCGTCGCCAGCGTCGCGGCGATCTTGTCGGGGTTGTGCCCGAAATCGTCGATGACGGTGATGTCTTTCGCCGTGCCGACCACTTCAAGACGGCGGCGGATGCCGACGAAGTTCATCAGCGCCATCGTGGCTTCGCGCAGGCCCAGCCCGCATGCGCGTGCCGCAGCTATCGCCGCGAGGCCGTTGGAGAGATTGTGACGGCCGGGCGTCTGCAGGCAGATGCGCTGGCGCTCGCCTGTCGATTTCTCGGTGACCATGCACGACATGCCATCGGGCTGCGTGACAAGATCGGAGATCGAGAAATCCGCGTTCGTGTCGGTGAGCGAGTAGGTAAGTGCGTTGGGATGGTTCACTTCGGCGGCGAGGCGCTTCGTTTCATCATTGTCCAGATTGAGGACTGCGACCTGCGCTTTCGAGACGAAATCGGTGAACAGGCGGCGTAGTTCATCCATCGACTTGTGGTCGAGGGCGATATTATTCAGCACGGCGATGGTGGGGTTGTAGAGCGCGATGGAGCCATCGCTTTCATCCACTTCGGACACGAAGATATCGCCTTCGCCCACGATGGCCGAGGCGAAGGGGAAATCGCCCGCCACGAAATTCTTCATCACAGCGCCGTTCATCACGGTCGGGTCGCGCCGCGTCGCGTAGAGAATCCAGCCGATCATGCCGGTGGTGGTCGACTTCCCCGACGTGCCGCCCACCGCGATCGATACCTTCGCGCTGTTGACCAGCTTCGCCAGCAATTGCGGGCGCGTCACCTGCGGGCAGCCAAGCTGTTTCGCGGCGACAACATCCGGCACGGTGTCTTCGACGGCGGCGGAAGTGACGAGAAGCTGCTCCTTTCGCGTAACGCCCGAGCCATCCTGCGGGTGCAGGCCGATGCCGCGCGCCTTCAGGAAATCGAACTTGCCCGCCGTCCGCCCGGCGTCGAGCGATCGGTCAGACCCCTCGACATCGTGGCCGCGCGCCTTGACGATCAGGGCCAGCGGCAACATTCCGCTGCCGCCAATGCCGCAGAAGAAGTAAGGTCCGGCGTGCTCTAGTGTAGTCGGGGCGTGGGCGGTCTTTGAATCGGACATGATCCGGGTGTCTCAGCGGGTGGCGTATGGGGTCAAGTGAAAAGGTGTTCCGTATCGGGCTGGTAGCCCCCGGAACGCGCATGTCGAAATCGCTGGCGCAGAAGGCGATCGAGGTCGCCGAACGCCAGTATGGCGGCCGGGTCGAGCTGTTGTTTCACCCGCAATGTTTCGAGCAGGCCGGTCATTTCGCGGGCCCGGACCGGGCACGGATTGATGCATTGGTCGAGGTGGCCAACGATCCGGAAGTCGACGCCGTCTGGCTGGCGCGGGGCGGCTATGGCGCCTGCCGCGTTGCTGAGTACGCGATCCCGCAGCTGCACGAACGTGCCCGCGGCAAGAAATGGCTGGGCTATTCCGATGCCGGCTTCCTGCTCGCCGGACTCTACAAGGCTGGGTTCAGGCACGTGGCCCACGGGCCGATGCCGGTCGATCTGATCCGCGAAGATGGCGAGCAGGCGGTCCGGCGCGGACTGGCCTGGCTGGTTGATGGCGCGGCATCCTCGCTGGAGCGGGGCGTCACGCCGGGTCATCCGAACCTTGCCTTCAACCTTACCATTCTCAGCCAGCTTCTCGGCACGCCGCTGGAGCCGAAGCTGGAGGGGCATGTCCTGATGCTGGAAGACGTCGGCGAGTACATGTACCGCATCGACCGCTATTTTTACCACGTCACCTCGAACGCGCATGTCCGCCGCGCCGCCGGCATTCGCCTCGGTCGCTGCTCCGCCGTGCCGAAGAACGATCCTGATTTCGAACTCACCGAGGAAGAAGTCGCCCGCTTCTGGTGCGAGAGGTCAGGCATTCCCTATCTCGGTCGCGCCGACATCGGCCACGACAGCGACAACAAGGTCGTGCCTTTCGGCTAGTCTTACTGCGCCACCCAGCCGCCATCGATCGACAGCGCCGCGCCGTTGATCTGGTTCGCCGCCTCGCCGGTAAGGAACACGGCCAGCGCCGCCACATCCGACACCTTCACGAACTCCTTCGTAGGCTGCGCCGCCAGCAGTACGTCCTTCACCACCGATTCTTCCGAAATGCCGCGAGCCTTGGCGGTATCCGCGATCTGGTTCTCTACCAGCGGCGTGCGCACATAGCCGGGGCAGATCGCATTCACGCGGATGCCGAACGTGGCGCCTTCCAGCGCGGTCGACTTGGTGAAGCCGAGAATGCCGTGCTTGGCCGCCACATAGGCGCTCTTGAACGGAGAGGCGACCAGCGCGTGGGCCGACGCGATGTTGATGATCCGTCCCCATTTCTGCTTCTTCATGTCGGGGAAGGCGAGGCGTGTGGTGTGGAAGGCCGAGTTGAGATTCAGGTTGATGATGAGGTTCCATTTCTCGACCGGGAAATCCTCGACCGGCGATACGTGCTGCACGCCCGCATTGTTCACCAGAATGTCCACCGGCCCCAGCGCTTCGCGCGTCATCGCGAACATCGCCTCGATCTGGTCGGGCTTGGTCATGTCCGCGCCTGAATAGAGGCACTTCACCTTGTAGTCGCTCTCGATCGAGGCGCGCAGCTTCTCGATCGCCGCGGCGTCGCCAAAGCCGTTTATGACAACATTGTTCCCCGCCTCCGCCAGCGCCCGCGCGATTCCCTCGCCAATGCCGCTTGTGGAGCCGGTGACGATTGCGGTGCGAGCCATGGAGCGTGTTCCTTTTGTTCGTGGCAGTGTTGTCGCCCCGCGCGCGCGATTGAGCAATTGCTATCGAAATGCCTGGAGCGTCGTGAGCCGCCTTGCCCGCCGCACGGGCGTTCGGCTGGCCTGACCAACCCCGGACACGGTCCTGCAGACCGGCAGGATTTGCAAACGATATCGATTATCGAAAAAATTCTCCCGCTACTCCCTTGTAGGCGCTAAGAATGGGAGCACGTAATGTCGTAATGCGCGCCGCATCCCCCCGAGTTATCATTGGCGCGCAATCAGGGAGTCAGAAAAATGGCGGGTAGCCCGACAGCGCTTCAGTATCTCGACAAGGCAGTTGGAACGCTTCGGCAGCTTGGCCTGCTCCCCGACAAGAAGGGCGAGGTCGCGCCGGTCGTCGCCCTGCTGAACCAGATCAGCGAGCTTGAGCCGGACAAGGTCACCACCATCGCCCGCACACTCGACCAGATGTCGGTGTTCAACGACGTCGTGCGCGAGCATATCTCGGCCATCACCGTGGGCGAGCGCTACCAGACCATCACCAACGCCTTCAACTCGATCCGCGACGACGCGAAGGATCTCGTCGATCAGTACGCTGACGGCAAGATCTCCACGATGGAGCGCCTGTCGAACACGTGGATGAAGATGACGCGCGGCGACATCGCCCAGCGCTTTGACAAGATCAAGGACACCTATCTCGACGTCCAGAAGGACACCAAGACGCAGATCGAGAAAGAGCGCCTGATCCTGGAAGCCTACATGGATTTCCGCGGCGCCCTGAAGAACTCGGAAGTCCTCGCGCTCGACGTGCTGAAGACGGCCGAAGGCAAACTCAACGACGCCAGGACGAGGATGAAGGCCGCGTCGGATACCGTCGCCGCCTACGCCGGCACGGAGCCCGCCGAGCGCTCGAGACTCGAACTCGCGCGCGACGAGGAGCTGCGCCGCCTGCAGGCCGAGGAAGGCCGCTATCAGATCGCCAAGGACCTCTCGGACAACATCACCATCGGCTACAACACCTCCGAAGTGATCATGGCCCGCCTCGTCCAGACGACGAACGCGAAAGAACGCATCTACGCCCAGTCCGTGTCCTTCTTCGGCACCAACGAAGTCGTGCTCACCGCCCTGTCGGCGACGTTCACCGGCATGTTCGGCCTGCACGAATCCACGCAGGCGCTGGAAAGCATGAAGAAGGGCATCGACCAATCGCTCGAAACCCTCAGCGAGATCGGCAGCAAGGTCCAGGAAGCGGCCCTCAAGGCCGGTTACGGCCCCACAATCTCGGCGGCTGCGGTCAAGAAGCTGGTCGACTCGGTTGTCACCTACCAGGAGCGCTCGATCGGCATCATCGCCGAAATGCGCAAGCTGGCGACCGAGAACTCCAAGGAAATCCGCGACGCTGTCGAAGATGGCAAGAAGCGCATGGCGCACCTGATCGAGCAGGGCGCAGCCGCCGCCCTTATCGCCAAGACGTCCTGAGTAACGCCGCATGAGCGACACGACGGTTCCGGTCAAGGCGGGGGTTACGGCCCCAGCCTTGCCACCGGCCCAAGCGGGCGAGCCTCGCAAGCTGGACGATGTGATGTTGGCCATGGATGTGGTCGACACGCTGCGCCATCGTGTCCGCATCGTCGATCAGGAACTGAACGAGGATGCGCGCGAAGAACAGCTGATCACGCGGCTGAAGGAAATCTACGGCGCGCAGGGCATCGAAGTGCCCGACAAGATCCTGAAGGACGGCGTTAAGGCGCTGGCCGAGCAACGCTTCGTCTATCGGCCGCCGGCGGACACATTCTCGGTGAAGCTTGCGAAGCTCTATGTCAGCCGCAAGAGGTGGCTCCCCGCCGCGCTCACCTTCACGGGCGCCATCGCCGCGCTCGTCATAGGTTGGCAAGTGTTCTGGGCGATCCCGCAGGCAAATGAGTGGAAGGCGATGCCCGCCGAAATCTCGCGCGTGCTGGCCGAAGGCCAGGCGCTGGCGGTCGATCCCGCCGTCGACGCGCAGCTCGGCAACATCGCCGCCGAAGGCCAGCGTGCCGTAGCCAATGACGATCACGGCACGGCTCGCGCCCAGCTCGCCTCGCTGAAGATCATGAACGCCAAGCTGGCGCAGGTGTACGATATCCGCATCGTCTCCCGCCCCGACGAGGATTCCGGATTCTGGCGCCAGTCGAACGACCGGCCCGATGCGATGAACTACTATCTCGTGGTCGAGGCGGTGGCGCCGGGCGGCAACGTGCTCTCCGTTCCGATCACCAGCATAGAAACGCAGAAGACCGAAGACGTGACCATCTGGGCCCAGCGCGTCCAGAAGGAAACCTTCGACAAGGTCGCCGCCGAGAAAACCAGCTCCGGTCTCATCACCAATGATGTGTTGGGCCACAAGGAGCGCGGGCAACTCGATCCGGTATTCGACACGCCCGTTCCCGGCGGCGCAATCACGGACTGGAATGATTGATGGCCGGCTATGACGACGTCATCTCAGGCCGCGACGCCCTCCACCGGCTGGACACGCTGACGTCCGGCGCGCGTGAGGAGTTCGACGCCGCTGCACAGGCAGCGGAAGGCCACTCGCGCCGCCGCACCGATCTCGTTCGCCTGAGATCGGAAGCCTATCGCGAACTCGCGCGCATGCGCCTCGACGTCATCAAGGCCGGCGCGGATGATACGCTGTCCGCCGCCGAAAAAGAGGCCGAGCGCCTGTTGGCCGATCACGAGAAATTCCTCGCCACAATCGGCGGCGAAGTCTCGCAGGCCGAAAGCGTCCTGAAAGACGCAGAAGCCAAACGCCGCGCTGGCGAGACCGAAGTCGACGCTGCGCTCAACGCCTATGAGACGCTCACGGCAACGGTTGAGCAGGAGGTCCAGTCAGACCCCGCCTATCTCGGGCTGAAGCAAGGCTATGAAGAAGCCCGCTCCGTCGCCGTGCGCGCCGAGCAGAAGCTTGAGCTGGCGAAGACCGACCGCTCGGAGAAGGGCAAGCCCTACGAGGCCGATCCGCTGTTCTCCTATCTGTGGCAGCGCAAGTTCCGCACGCCGGAATACCGCAAGGGCGGCGTCTCCCGCATGCTCGACAACTGGGTCGCGAAACTCTGCCGCTATGACGAGGCCTATCTCAACTTCGCCCGCCTTACCGAGCTGCCCGACCGCATCGCCGAACACCTCGCCAGTATGCGTCTGGAAGAAGCCGAAGCGCAGGCTGCCATCGAGCGCTTCGAAGCTCAACGCCTCGAAGAACGTGGCGCCAACAAACTCGCCGGCGAACTCGTGCACGCGCGCGAAAAGCTGAAAGCGCTCGACGCCGATTTGGCCGCAGTCGAAGCCAAGCACAGCGAACTCCGTCTCCAGCAGGAGCGCGCCGCCAGTGGCGATGCCGGCCCGCAGGAAAAGGCCCGCCTCGTGATCGAGGAAGGTCTCGCCAAGGCCAGCTTCCCCGATCTCAAGGTGCTGGCCGCCGAAACCACCACGCCGGACGATGATCGCATCGTCGACGCGCTGATCCGCCTGCGCACCGAAGAACTGCAGCTGGAAGTGAACTGGCGCAATGTGGAAGCGATGCCCGCCCGCCGCCGCGCCGGCGCCGACACGCTCGAAGGTGTCCGCCGCCGCTTCAAGGATGCCGGGCTCGATAGCCCCTACGTGCTCATCCTGCGCGGCGCATTCGAAGCCGCGCTCGAAGCCTACGGCAAAGGCCCCGCTCCGAATGGCGAGGCGCTATGGCGCGCCATCCAGGCCACCATCCGGCAGGCCCCGCGCGATGACGACGACTATTTCGGCGGGCGCAGGCGCGGCAGCAATATCGGCGTCGGCGAAGTGGTCGCCGGCGTCATCCTCGGCGAAGTCATCAAGCACGCAACGCGCGGAAGCCGTTGGGGCGGGGGTGGCTGGGGCGGCGGCGGAAGCTCCGGTGGCGGCTCCAGCAGTGGCGGAGGTCGCAGCGGCGGCTTCGGCGGCGGTGGCTTCAAGACCGGTGGCCGCATGGGCGGCGGCGGCTTCAAGACCGGCGGCAGGTTCTGATCCCATGGCCGTTCGCATCGAGCGGCTGGCGTGGACCGACATCTCCTTCGGCGAGATCGCGCTTCCAAAGAAAGCCATGAAGCACACGCTCGGCCTCGGCTCCGGTCTCTCGCGCAGGCCGGGCGATGCGCCGGGGAGGGTGTTCGCGATAACCGATCGCGGCCCAAACATCTTTGCCTCCACAGCCATCGACGACTACGGCCTCACCGGCCTCGAGCGTTTCCGCAAAACCGAAGCCAAGTTCATGCCGCTGCCCGCCCTCGGCCCCGAGATCGTGGAGCTGCAGGTCGAAGGCGCCACCGTACGACTGATCCAGCGCCTGCCGCTGCGCACCCAAACAGGTCATCGCCTAAGCGGCATGCCGCTGCTCGCCGCTGATCCCGAAAGCGAAGAGGCGGAGCACGTTCTCGGGCTTGATGGCGAACCTCTGGACGATGACCGCACGATGCAGCTCGGCGCCGATGCCGAAGCAATCGCCGCCATGCCAGACGGCAGCTTCTTCGTAGCCGAGGAATACGGCCCCTCACTGTTGCGCGTGAATAGCGATGGCGTTGTCGCCGCGCGCTGGGTTGTTGCAGCGCCCGAGGATGCGCTCGGCAATTCCGATCTGCCCGCGCTGGGATTGCTGCCGCCAGCCGCCGCAATGCGCAGACCCAACCGCGGGCTGGAATCGCTCTGCGTCTCGGCGGACGGCGCGTGGCTCTATCTCGGCATGCAGAGCGCGCTCGCCAACGACGACGAGATGTTCGTCCCGATCTGGAAGCTGAGCGTCACGACAGGCGAGCTCACCGCCGAATGGCGCTATCCGTTCGACGCCCCGTCCACCTTCAAACGCGACGCCGCCCGCCGCAAGGTCACCGCGCGTGACCTTAAAATCTGCGAGTTCGCATGGGCAGGCGACGACAAACTCATCGTGCTCGAACGCATCGCGCACACAAGCAAGCTCTACCTGACCGACCTCGCGCGCCTGCCGGAGAAGCGCCTGCTGCTCTCCACCGACGATCACCCCGAAATCGGTCCCGACATCGAAGGTATGACGCTCCTGTCCCCATCCGAAATCCTGATCGCGTCCGACAACGATTTCGGCGTCGAAGACGCGCAGACAGAATTCTGGCGCATCACGCTGGACGCGCCGCTCTAGACTAACAGCTGCCGCGCGCCATGCTCCACGGCCAGCGTCTTGCGCCCTGTCACCGTAACCCCACGCCCATCCTTCGCCGGCACGAACAGATACTCCGCCTCGATCCGGTCGTGCGTGATGTCCAGCGTGAAGTACCCGCGCTGGCTCGTATCCATCCATTTGAGATCGCGGTTCGCCGCAACGAAATCCGCCGCCAGCCGCGCCGGGTCGCCCGTGAATCGCCGCTCGAACCCGTAGGACGAAACGCTCTGCCCCGCGAACTCGACGCCCACTTTGTCCGCGCCATCCGCCAGATCGAACGCCCACGCATTATGGCTGTCTCCCGTCAGCGTCACCAGATTGGCGCCCGCCGTCCGCGCACTGTCATACAGCCGCTTGCGCGCCGCCGGATACCCGTCCCACTTGTCGAGCGAGTAGGGCAGTCCCGCCGCCGTCAGCTGGTCGCGCCGCGCCATGTCGGCCAGCATCTGCTCCGGCATCGGCCCGTTCACCCAAGCCGCCGACGCCTTCGGAAACTGCGTCGCGCCCACGATCACCTGCTGCGCCAGTATCTGCCACCGTGCGCCTGAACTCACCGAAGCCTTCAGCCCGTCCGCCAGCCAGCGTTCCTGCCCCGGCCCCATCATCGAGCGATTGGCGTCGGCCAGCGGCCCCGCGCCAAACGCCGAAAGCTTCGCCGGAATATCCCCACCTGATGCGAACAGAGCATCGAGATCATCATCCAGCTGCTTCGTCCGCCCCAGCAGCCGCGTCTCCAGCCGGAACAGAGTCGCCAGATCGCCGATCTGATACGAGTCATACCAATCCGGCCGCATCGGCAGCCACTCACGCCACGCCTGCACGCCTGCCGCCTTGCGCGTCTCCCAGTCGCCCTCCGTCGCCGGATCATGCGCGCTTGCGCCCGTCGCCCAGGAATTGTTGGCGGTCTCATGATCGTCCCACACCGCAATCATCGGCAGTCGCCGGTGCAGCGCCGCCAGATCGGGGTCATTGCGATAGCTCGCATACCGCAGGCGATAATCCGCCAGCGCCACAATCTCGCCCGCCGGCGCCAACCCGCGCGCCTGCGCGATGCCTGGAATGGCATCCGACCGAGTCACGGGCGACTCGTAGATATAATCCCCGGTGTGAACGACCAGATCGATGTCATCGCGCGCCGCCAGATGCGCATACGCATTGAACCAGCCAGACGTGCCGTTCGAACACCCGACCACGGCAATGCGGAAACGCTCTGTCCGTCCCGCCGGCAGCGTGCGTGTGCGCCCCGCCTCGGATACCTGTCCGTCCGGCGCCACGAAGCGATAGTGATACCACCGCCCCGGCTTCAGCCCCTCCGCCCGCGCATGCGCGCAGCTGTCGCTCGCGGGCGATGCTTCGGTAACGCCCGCCAGCACGATGTTCGCGAAGGCTTCATCCTCGGCGATTTCCACTTTCAGCACGACCGGGCCCGGCGCCACAAAGCGCGTCCACAACGTCACGCCCGTCTGGCGTGGATCGCCCGAGGCAACTCCATGCGTGAATCCCGTCAGCGGCCCCGCGAACGCGCGCCCCGGCAACGTGGCCAGTGCAAGCCCGGCGGCGCTTCCCGCAAGCAGGCTGCGGCGGCTGATGATGAAGGCCATGGCGTCCGACTCCCTGTCAGAACCACAGTAGAACCCGTTCATGACGCTTTGGCGTCAGGCCTCGCGCGCCCTATCGCGCCACGATGTCCCAGCTGAATTCATAGCTGTGCGCGCCGCCGGGCGCGATGATGATCTTCATCTCGCCGGTCAGTCCCGCCAGATCCCCCGTGCCGCTGTCGGGGATCACCTGGATCTTCAGCGAGCCTTCGCCGCGATCCATCACGCCGTAGTGCTGCAGGTAGAACGTTCCCTTGCGGCCATCGAGCTCGCCCTCGACGCGCTCGATAGCAACATATCCGGCAGACCCCGGCACAGTCCCGCCCGCCGCCATCATCTCGCCCGCAGCTGTGCCCGTCAGATCGCCGCTATAGACCTTGTCCAGCGCAAAGCGGCCAAGCTGGTCCTTCATGCGCTCATGCACGCTTTCCGGCGTGCGCTTCACGGTGAAGGGTCCAGTGGCCAGCTTCATGATCTACTGCCCCGGCGGGCGCAGGAAGTCGCGCTTGCCCAGCATCACGCCGTTATGGCGCAGGATGTTGTAGGCCGTCGCCGAATGGAAATAGAGGTTCGGGAAAACGAAGCCCGAAAGATAGGCGCTGCACGTCATCGGCAATTCCTGTCCGCCGCCGATTGGAATGTTGATCGTCGTCTCGGCGCGCTTGTCGATCGCTTCGGACGATGCAGCCTGCACATAGGCGTTGGCTTTCTGCGTCCGCTCGATCAGCTGGGCGAAGCTGGTTTCGACATCGGGAAAGGAAGGCAGGTCCGTTCCCGCGAGGCGGGCGGCGCCGCGCGTCACCTGGTCGGTCGCGATCTGCACCTGGCGGGTGAGGGGGAACATGTCCGGGAACAGGCGGAAGGTAAGCAGCACATCTTCCGGCAGTTTGTGATTGGCTGCGTGCTCCGCGCCCTTCTTCAGAATGCCGCCGAGAGCACCAAGCATCTGGGCGGTTGAACCCTTGAGAGAAGCAGAAAGAGATACGGTCATGTGTGGCCCCGTCACGGTTGTGGCGGTGTCTTACCGCGTGGGCGCAGGGCCTGACAGCAGAAAATTTGCGCGTTCCAACTTGCGCGCGGCGCTGCCCGGACATACCGCTCGGATATCAGGGGAGGGGACGTCGCCAAAGCTGTTGCGCATATTCGCGTGGGCTCACGCCATTATCGGTGGGATAGGGCTTGGCCTGTTCCTGCTCGCGCTCGGCGTCGCGCTGTCGGCGAAGGACCCCGCTTACGAAGACGAGATCGGGCTTTTGCTTGGCCTGTTCGGGATGGTGACGCTGATCTTCTTCGCGCCGTCTTTCTTCGGCGGCATAGGCCTTCTCAGGGGCGTGCCATGGGCGCGGGCCTTCCTGTGGATCCAGTCAGCAGGACTGGCGCTGATGATTCCGGTCGGCACGCTGATCGCCGGGCTCAATCTCTGGGTGCTGGTCGCGACGCGCGAGATTTCAGCCGACGGTGGGGTCGCGAAGTTCGAAGCCTTCGTCTATCGCGCCATCCGCCCGCTGATCCTGATGTTGATCGCGCTGTTCATTCTCGGCGTGATGCTCGGCCTCGGCTACCTCTTCCGCGATGTGATCGATCCGCCGAAAGAGCAGATCCTCACCCCGCTGCCCAGCGGCGTACCCACCATCAGTGATGTGCCGAGATTCGAATACGTCCCGCCTACTTTGCCGCGCGCACCGGAACAGTGATGTTGCACAGGCCGATGCGGCCCACTGGCTTGGTATAGAAGTCGTCCTTCCGCCACCGCCGCGAATTCACCAGCGTCTTGAATGATGCGCTGTCCGTGCGCATCGTCTCCAGGTTGGTGCGCTGCGCCGACGGCACATCCGACGCCACCTTGATGTCGGCATAGTGCTGGTACTCGCCCGGCGTCTTGTAGAAGCCGACCTCGCCCGTCCCGCGCGGGAAGGCCGACATGATCTCCATGCCCTGAACAACGCGGCCCAGCATGGTCAGCAGCCGATCCAGCGCACGCGGCGATTGACCGATCACGACATACAGCTCCGTGCCGCCGCCGGAATTTTCGTCGTTCTCGCGGCCCACGCCAACCATGCCGTAGCAATGCGTCAGCCACACACGCTCCTTGTCACGCGCGGCATAGAACCCGTTGATGAAGCCGACTTCCGGCGCAAACGTATCGGGATCAGGCAGAACGTCGAACTGAAGCGGCGCATTGCGCGGCAAAGTGAACTCCGCGTTCAGCTTCTCGACGCCGACCTTCGGCGGTCGCGCCGGATCGGCGGCCTGCGCCCACTGGGTCACGAAGTTGTCCTGCACGCGCGTCACCGCGCCGTTGACGAAGAAGCCCTCGCGCGACAGCGCCTTCACATTGGCGACGTGCTTGGGCGAAAATTCCGGCGCCATCTCGATGATCACCCGGCCATTCGGGAAATCCATGTAAAGCGTGTTTTCCGGATCAAGTGTGCGCCACTCCTCGGGCTTCGACGCCGCGATGACGTCAGCGGGCGAGGGCGTGTTGCCCTCCGGCGCCGGCGGGATCGCAGTCCCGGACGACTGGCAGGCGGCCAGGACAAGCGCAAACGCCGCCGCGCTGACGTATCCAAGAAGCTTCATCCGTCCCTCCGCCATATCTTGCCGGGCCAGATTGCGACGGATCGCCCATAACCTCAACGCAAAAGGCGCCGCTCCTTGTGGGAGCAGCGCCTTGCCGATCGCTCGCGACGTTGACCGGGGAGGACTCGGCGGCGAGCTATCGATGACCTGAAAGTCTATCCGCGGAACTCGCCGCTTTCCCAGTAGGTGCGGCCCGTGTTGCGGTCGACGTAATAGTACCGGCGGGCTTGGTTGTCATAGACCATGTCGGATCGTGACGCGACTTGCTTGCCGCCCACATAGCATCCGCCCTGTTCCTGACAGCCCGTGTAGTAACCGACAGCCGCGCCAAGCGCGCCGCCGATGAGTGCGCCCGAAAGATCATCGTCTGCGATCGCGGCGCCGGCCGCGGCGCCAAGCGCGCCACCGATGGCTGCGTTGCGCTGCGAGGGATCCCAGCTGTCGGTCGTGGAGCAAGCCGCCAGCGAGAGGCTGGAAACGGCGGCGCAGAAAGCAGTTTTGAGTGCGGACATGAGATGCCTCGTATGATCCGGTCGTTGTGTTGCCGGTGTAGAACGGGGCTTGGCGTGAGCGGTTCCGACCACGTGCAGCGTGGGTGCAGAGAGAAAGGGTTCCCCGCGGAAAGAACCCGTATTTCGCGTATTGCGATTTCCCCTGTGGAGCAGCGGTGGAGCAGGGCAAGATCGGTGAAATTTTATCGTTCGCGGAAGGAACTCGTTCAAGCGCCCCGCCCTAGCGTCACCGCTCAGTAGAGTTGAGGTGGGATATGGCGGCGGAACGGCAAAAGCCGGCGCGGCTGGATTGGCGCAGGCCCGGATGGGGCTGGGGATTTGCGGCTTTCGTGCTCGGCGGTCCGCTCAATCCTCTGGCGCTTGGCGTCGCAGGCGTTGCGATCCTTGGCAGCGCTCCGGCCAGCACGGCCATGGGCGTCTATACCCTCATGTGCGGGGCCGCGAGCGCCGCCATGCTGGTCGCCATTGTCAGCTGGCTTGCGCCATCACCTGCAATGCCACGCACCCTTCAGGCGCTGGGCCTCAGCGTGGTCGCCGTCTCGATCGGCCTCGCGATCAGCGCGGGCCTCACGCTCGGCAATGGCGGCTCGATCCCCGTGCTGCTGGACGAGCGCATCAATCTCGCGCTGGCTGTGCTGATGCTGTCCATGCTGACCGGCGGCGTCATCGCCGCCAGCGCGGCGACCGCCCTCCGCTTCGTGGCCCTGCGCCGCACCCGCCGTCCCCGACGCACGCGTAGCCCGACTGTCAGCCACCGCGAGGTCGGCTCGGCCTAGCCTTGTGCAACCGCGCGTACAGGCGCACCATCACGTGGGGCGTGATCCGGATCGGATGCGCGAAGCGGGAAGGTTGCAGCCATGATGAACATGTCTTTGGCCCTGGCCATGCTGGCGCTGGCCACAGCGGCGCCGGAGTTTGATCAGCCCGCCGGTACGCGCGGCGCCAAACCAGCCGAGGCCTCTGGCCAGCGTGTCGAGCCGCCCTGTGCCGGCCCTGCATGCCCGGTCCCCGTTCCCTTTCCATCGACAAAAGCAACGGACGCTGCGCCGGGTGCGCCTGCATCAACCGACCTCATCACCATCCCCCTATGTCCCTCGCCGTCAGGCGGCACGGCGCAATCGGACGGCAACGAGGCCGGCACGTCGTCCGGCAACTGCTCCAAGCCGATGGGCCTCGGCCCGCCGCCAGACGTCAAACACTGAAAACGACAAGCCCGCACGTGTGAACGCGCGGGCTTGCCCGATTACCCGATGGGCTGACGTCCTACAGAACGTCCAGCATCTTCGCGACCAGCGGATGGCGCACGACATCGCCCTGCTGCAACCGCACCACGCCGATATCGCCGCCCATGCTCTCGATCCTGTCCGCCACCGGCGCCAGACCCGAAAGCTCCGGCAACAGATCCGACTGCGCCGGATCGCCCGTCACGATCATCTTCGAATTCCAGCCAAGCCGCGTCAGGATCATCTTGAGCTGAACGTAAGTGCAGTTCTGCGCCTCATCGACCACGATGAAAGCATTGTTCAGCGTCCGTCCGCGCATGAAGCCCACCGAGGCAATCTCGATCTGCCCCTCGGCGATCATCGCCTTCACCTGCTTGGCCGACATGCGATCCTGCAGCGCGTCGTAGAGCGGGCGTAGATAGGGCGCGAGCTTCTCTTCCATGTCGCCCGGCAGGAAGCCGATATTCTCGCCCGCATCCACCGCCGGCCGGCACAACACGATCCGCCCGATCGTCCCCGCGCGTAGCGCATCCACCGCCTTGGCGATTGCGATGTAAGTCTTGCCCGTACCCGCCGGCCCAAGCGCCAGCACCAGGTTGGAGCGATCAATCGCCTCCATCAGCTTCGCCTGGCCTTCGGATTTCGGCTGGATGTTCTTGACGTAAGCCTGCTCGCGCGGCGGCTCGCGATGCTGTTGCTGGTGACTGTAATCATTCGCGACCACGCGCTTTTTCTTTCGCGGCGCGTAGTGGCCGTCATCGGCCGGGTCCCAGCCTCCCTCTATGACATTGAGATGAACGCCGCCGGATTTCCGGCCGTCACGCGCGTCGTAGTCGGCGCGGATGCGGCGGACAGCGGAACGTTTGGCCATGGAGTTACTCCTTGCTGGTAGTCGGAAACCCTGAGGAAGAAACAAAAACGCCGCGGACCTTTGCGGGGCCGCGGCGTGCGAAAGGCCGGATTGAAATGGAAACCGTTGGTGGCGGCGGCCGCCGCATGGGGCGTCCCGCTGTGTGACAGGCGAATGATGCAACCGATCCCGGTCGACTCAATCCCGTATCCCCGTTTTTCAGGATGTAGCCCGAAGACCTCGCCATCCCGAATCAGCTTCCCTACAACTAGACTAGTTCCCGCTTAACGGAACTATAAAGGGACAGTTCCGCGCAGTTGGCAGCCGGACCCGATTTTACAGGTGTGTGACTCAAAAGCAGGCACACCGTCATGGGAGTGATGCAATGGCGGTCTTCCGACGCGAAGCCGGGCAGGCGGCAAGATCGCTGTTCGCTGCGCCGGTTATCGCGCTGTTGGCCGGCTGCGCGCTCTCTCTCGATTATACGGCGGCAACCGGCGTCGATGTTCGTGTTGTCGATGCAGTGACGGGCAAAGCCATTCCGGGCGCAAAAGTCACGCTGATGCCGCACATGGCGTTCGAGGGTGTCGCCCCGCGCAGCGTCGTGTCCGACGCGCGCGGCGCTGCTCATATCGATGCGATCACGACGCGGTCGTATTTCGTGCCATTTCCCCAGGCAAGCCTGCCCAATCCCGGCACGCTGAAGGTCGAGGCCTCAGGCTATGAAATCCACGAGGGGCCCGATACCACATCCAGCAGGCAGGGGGACGAGCATTGGCCCGTCCAGATGATCAGGCTGGTCCCTGCAGAGAACAAATGATGGGAGCGCTGCGTGGCAGTCTATGAACTCGATGGCGTGAAGCCGGAACGCCATCCCGAGAGCTGGGTGGCGGACAGCGCCGCCGTCCTTGGCCGCGTCATCATGCACAAGGATTCCAGCGTCTGGTTCGGCGCCACCGTGCGCGGCGACAACGACCCCGTCATCATAGGGGAGGGGTCCAACGTTCAGGACGGCTCTGTCCTTCACACCGATGTCGGCTATCCGCTCACGATCGGAAAGAACGTCACGATCGGCCATCTCGTCATGCTGCACGGCTGCGAGATCGGCGACGGCTCGCTGATCGGCATCGGCTCGATCATCCTCAACGGCGCGAAGATCGGGAAGAACTGCCTGATCGGCGCCAACTCCCTCATCACGGAAGGCAAGGTCATTCCGGACGGCTCGATGGTCATGGGGGCGCCAGGAAAGATCGTGCGCGAACTGACCGAACAGCAGATCGCCGGCATGCAGCTCGGCTCGCACCACTATGTCGAGAACTGGAAGCGCTATGCGAAGGGCCTGAAGCGCATCGACTGATTATTTTTCAGTCCCCGCATCCATTCGGCGCCCTCGTTCCCTCTACCCATACGAATGCCGTGTGGTGAGGAGAGCAGGATGCGCTGGATAATCGGAACCGTGGCCTTCTTCGCGCCCATCATCCTCGTCCTCGCCGCCTCCGCGCAAACGCCGATGTCGGGAGCGGTGCTCGACATGATGGACCAGGTCGCCACCATCACGATGCACTAGCGACAAGCCACGTCGCCCCGAACACCGCTCTCTTTCCTCCTCCGCCAAAGGCGGGGGAGGTGGATCGCCGCGCAGCGGCGAGACGGAGGGGGCAAGCCACACCCACCGCTTGTCATCCCGGAAGCGCGAAGCGCTATCCGGGACCCATTG
>Ga0116177_10000104_pt1 | contig 57188 bp, 37 predicted proteins | sample AD_STIC10_MetaG_FD_89750 | JGI IMG/M metagenome (GOLD analysis project Ga0116177, IMG submission 89750) | Active sludge microbial communities of municipal wastewater-treating anaerobic digesters from USA - AD_STIC10_MetaG | ecosystem: Engineered > Bioreactor > Anaerobic > Digestate | place: USA... | reverse complement strand
GACAAGTTTGGCGCGGAGTGCCGCAACTAAGAAGTTGCGGCTGAAGCGCTTTTAAAATACGAACCAAAGACACAGGCGCAACTAAGAAGTTGCGGCTGAAGCGCTTTTAAAATACGAACCAAAGGCACAGGCGCAACTAAGAAGTTGCGGCTGAAGCGCTTTTAAAATACGAACCAAAGACACAGGCGCAACTAAGAAGTTGCGGCCCCCTTTTCCGTTGGAATCATTGATAACGTTTAAATTGGAAGACAAGAACAGCGGTTTTTTAGAATGCAAACCGAAAACCCTTATCCGTGCAATTTCTCAACGCAAATGTCCTGAAGTGAGAAAATCCCTCCCAAACGCCCTCCTTTTATTCTTTTTCGTCCTAATGGTTACTTTTTCGGCAGGCGAGTGGCTAGTCCGTGCCAACGGACGATTTGACGAAGACGGCAATTTTTTTGTCGGCAACCTCCGCTGTTATCCCCATCGAATACCCATCCGAAGCTGGGAAAGAAAAATAAACAGATATCTTGCGCTGAAAGACAAAGCATCGATTCAGTACGATCCTGTTTTGGGTTGGGCGCCTCGGCCCAAAAGCACGTCAGGGAACGGGCTTTATCACTACAATGAGGACGCGATCCGAACGGCGTCTTGTGATACCGTTATTTTAGAAGACCCCCGGCCGGGGATCTTGAGAATCGCGATTTTCGGAGATTCTTTTACTCACGGCGATGACGTCGCTTTTGAAGACACCTGGGGATATGTTCTCGAAAAAAAACTCAGAAGCACCGGTCTCAATGCGGAAGTTCTGAATTTTGGCGTCGGAGGATACGGGATCGATCAGAGCTTTCTCCGCTGGGAGAAAATGGGCCGGCTGCATAAGCCCAAAATCGTGATACTGGGCCTGCAGATTGAAAACATCAGGCGATGCGTTAATTTAATGAAACCGATTTACGATTCAAAGACGGGAATGCCTTTTTCCAAATCCCGGTTTACTCTGGAAGGCGGTCGGTTGAGATTGATCAACGTGCCCGTACCGGCGCCGGATCAACTGATCCGGATTGCCCGGGATTTTGATTCGTGGGAGCTTTCAAAATACGAATACTGGTACGACAAAGATAAATATCGGGACAGTATATTTTTAAGAAGCAAACTGGTCTCGTTTATTTATTCTCAGGGCAAAAGCGGCGAACAATCCGAACGAATCGAAAAACCGGAAACGCTTAGTTTGGCGATTATTTCGGAATTTAAAAAAGAAGCGGAGGCGGAAGGGGCAATGTTTTTTTCGGTACTGCTACCGTACGGGGACAATTTAAATTCCTTGCCCGCTGATTTTTTGGAAAAAGCGGAGGCCATCGCCCCGCTAGTCCGGACGGACCGCATTTTTTCGAAAGAAGAGAACCAAAAGCGTCTCCAGGCACTCATCCCTTTGCATTACAGCCCGCAAGGCAATGAGATCGTTGCGGATGCCGTTACGGATTTCATCGAAAAAATTCTAAATTGATTTGCTGAAAACCGTTTTTTTTGATAAAACCTTCTTGAAAAATACCCCGGATAGCGGGTCGCCGCTTCGGGGGAAGGGTTCGATTTTCGGGAAAACGAAATTTAACGGGAGATTCCCGCTTCGGACCGGAACGGATCGAGGGCTATGGCACCTAAAAAAAAATGTCCCGCATGCGGCAAATGGGCGGAAATCGAGGAGCTGTTCTGCCCTCGCTGCCGTTCGATTGTTCAACAAGAATCCAAGCCGGAAGATTTCGGTCCGGAATTTGTCGAAATCGAGGAAACTCCCGCGCCCAAAGCCCCCGCCGAACCTCCGAAGAAAAAAGAATCCGGCAGAGCCAAGAAAAGGATTCTGATTATCGACGACGAAGAGGCCCTCACCATGGCCCTTTCGGATTTACTGCAGGAACGGGGTTACGATATCGCGATTGCGCATAACGGCGCGCAGGGGCTGGATGAAGTCGAAAAAGAAGCGCCCGACTTAATCATTCTCGACGTTTTGATGCCGAAGATGACCGGCTATGAATTTTTGAAACACTTGGAAACGCAGACCGGGGCGAGGGATATTCCGGTCATTATCATGACGGCACGGGGGGACATGCAGGGGTTTTTCGAACCCTGGGACTTTAAAATTTTCATGACCAAGCCGATCGATCTTGATAACCTCCTGAATGTGGTGGACGAAATCCTGAAACCCAAAACAGCGTAGCGCCGGACCCTCCAAAAAACTTCCCAAGAAACCCACGCTCCGGCCGATGATACTCTAAAGAGCCATTTTTTGGGGAAGCCTTTTAACCGGGAGGGAAAGGCGTGCGAAAAACCAGAACCTGCCTTTATTGCGGCTGCCTGAACGATTCGGCCAGCATTTTTTGCTCCCGCTGTAATCTCAAGCTCGAGCCGGATCCCGTCGCGCAGGAAGAATTAAAAAAAATCGAGGAAAGAAAGAAAATCGAAAAAGAAAAATGGCGGGCCCAAAAAATCCTCATTATCGACGACGAAAAATCCCTGGTTATGGCCATAGGGGATTTGCTGAAAGAGCATCAGTATGATGTGGTAACGGCGTATGACGGACTGGAAGGGCTTGAAGTCGCGCGGAGGGAAAGACCGAATTTAATGATCGTAGATCTCCTGATGCCCAAAATGTCGGGATACGATTTTCTGAGGCATCTCAGGGAGCAAACGGGGTTTGAAACGGTTCCCGTGATTATTTTGTCGGCCCGGGGAGACATGAAAGATTTTTTTGAACCGTGGGAATTTCAGGTTTTTTTAAATAAACCGGTTGATTTGGACCAATTGCTGCTGACCGTGGACGATTTGCTGAGACCGCGATTCATTTAAGCTGATTTTCCCGCGTTTTCCAAACGGCGCAAGGCTTTTTTCAACCCGATCCAGACGGTATTTTTAAAACGAACAACGGGAGGGTTGGGAGCCATTTCGGGCGGGGTCGGCGAAATAGTGTTTCCGGGGGAAATCACGCCGACCGTCAGCTCTCCGTCCGTATAATACCAATCTCCGCTTCCGTTTCGGCCCGCCAAAGTTTGTCCCGGTCCCGTTACCTGATACATCTCGACAAGACAACCGGCGCGGAGAAGCGTTTGCATTAAGCCGTCCCGTTCCGCGTCAATGTCCGGCGCGATATGATGCGTCGGTTCAATGCTTCGCCGCTTGAACCCGACGTTTTGATCGAATGTCGCGGCGCCCAGCCAAAGAGGCCTGGCCTGGGGAGGAACGGCGATATCGGTTTTCCACAAACGAACATGATGCCGGTGACGAGCGCTTTTTCCCACCTCCTGTTCAAAAGCCAGGTCTTGGGGCCTTCCCCACAGATACAAATTGCTGACGGGGGCCGTAGGGTATGGATAATTCAGCAAGACACTCGAAGCGATCTCCAGACCGGATTTCAAGGTAATCGGGTCCGCGGGACGCCAGCCCGAAGCAAGAAACGCCCGCAAGATTTCTTCCCGGGAACCGATTAAGGCAATGTTCAGGGGGTCGCTGGGAAGGCCGTTCCGGTTTTGGGCCGTTTTCGGGGAAGAAGCGAGAGAAGCCTGATGTTCGTAGTGCCGCAACGCTTTCGGAAGAGCGAACCATAAAAACAACACGCCCAAAACAACGAACAGCGCCGACAGGCCGCAACCGAAACACCATCTGTGCAAAAGACGATTTTCATTCCGCATATTCGTTCGAAAAGGTTCCGAATAGTATGAATCGGAAGAACCGAAAAGCAAGGAAAAAAACCCCGTTCTGTGTTAGGATGATCGTGCGTTTTCATGTCGAGACAGGAATTTCTGGCCGCGTATTTTCGCAATGCGTAACGATTGACATCCAAAAGAAACCGGATTAAAAGGAGTCCTGAATATGAGCGGAATTTTCGGCGTCGTTTCAGAAAAGGATTGCATCAACGCGTTATTTTACGGAACGGATTATCATTCGCATTTGGGGACGGAGTTTGGGGGGATCGCTGTCCTCGGCAAGGACTTTATCCGGCAAATCCGTAATATCAGCCAAAGCCAGTTTAAATCGAAATTCTACGAGGAATATCGCCACATTCAGGGAAACAAAGGAATCGGAGTCGTCAGCGCGCTGGATGAACAGCCGATTTACCTGAATTCGCGGTTCGGGCAATTTTGCCTGGTTACAAACGGGCTGATCGAGAATGCCGAATCCCTGACGCGGGAACTTCTGAAAAAAGGAATTTCGTTCACGGAAATGAGCGAAAACGGCGTCAATTCGACCGAATTGATAGCAAAGCTCATCAATCAGGGCGAGGACATCATTGACGGGATTCAGAAAATGTTCGACGCCATCGAAGGATCCTGCTCTCTGCTTTTACTGCATCGGGACGGGATTTATGCCGCGCGGGACCGGTTCGGTTACACCCCCCTTGTGATCGGGCAGAGGGAAGATGCCGTTGCCGTGACGTCGGAGACCTGCGCGTTTCCGAATAACGGGTTTGAGATTGTCAAATACCTGGAACCCGGGGAAATTGTGCTCATTAACGAGAAAGGCGTTTCGCAAAAAGTCCGGGGGGGAGAGACAAATCAAATCTGCACCTTTCTCTGGATTTACACGGGGTTTCCGGCTTCCAATTACGAGGGGATTAACGCGGAAGTGGTCCGGGAAAGATGCGGCCGGTTTTTGGCCCGGCAGGATAAAGACATCGAAGCGGATGTCGTAACGGGTGTTCCGGATTCGGGTACGGCGCATGCGTTGGGTTACGCCATGGAAAGCGGAAAACCGTACCGGAGGCCGTTGGTGAAATACACGCCCGGCTACGGGAGGAGTTATACGCCGCCGAGCCAAGAAACACGGGACCTTGTCGCGACGATGAAACTGATCCCGATCGAAGAAATCATCGACGGGAACCGCATTGTGGTCTGCGAAGATTCCATCGTGCGCGGAACACAGCTTAAAAACTTTACCGTCAAGAAATTGTGGGACGCCGGAGCCAAGGAAATCCATGTCCGCCCCGCCTGCCCCCCGCTGATGTTTCCCTGCAAGTTCAACTTGTCGACTCGGTCGATCCATGAGCTTGCGGCCCGCAAGGCAATTCGGGCGATCGAAGGGGAAGATTTGGAGGACGTGAGCGAATATCTGGATCCGAACTCCGAGAAATATCAAAAAATGGTGGATTGGATTGCCAAGGATTTGGGAGTGACGACGCTTCGATATCAGACCGTTGATGATATGGTGGAAGCCGTGGGATTGCCCAGGGAAAAACTTTGCCTTTATTGCTGGACGGGAAAATGTCCCCGGCCGGCTTCGAACGGAGAAAAATGCGGGAGCGCGGAATGCCTTTCGAAAGCCTGAGAGAAAAACGGACAAAGATTGTCGCGACCGTCGGGCCCGCGTGCGGGCGCCTCGAGGATTTAAAAACGCTGATCCGCGAAGGGGTGAATGTTTTCAGGATAAACGCGTCTCACAGCAGTCCCCCGGAACTTCGGAGATGGCTTCATCTGGTCCGGGAGGCTTCCCGCCGGGCCGGCCGTCACGTTGCGACACTCGTTGATCTGCAGGGGCCGAGAATCCGGACCGGCCGCCTGAAAGGCGGAAAACCCATCGTGCTTGAGAAGGGGAAAGAAGTTTCGATTCTGCCCTCTTCCGGTCCCGGGTTTGATTCCGTCATCACCACTCCGTGCCGGCAGTTTGCCAAAATTTTAGGAAAAGGCGACCGAATTCTTCTGGACAACGGATTGATGGAAGTCGAAGTAATCCGCCTCCAAAAAAACCGCATTGTCGGACGCATTCTCGCGGGAGGGACATTGGGGGAAAACAAAGGGATCAACCTCCCCAATGTGCGGGTTGATTTCCCCGCCGTAACGGAAAAAGACCTTCAGGACCTTTCGATCGCGACCGCGATGAATGCGGATTATATCGGACTGTCTTTTGTCCGGACCGAAGAGGATATCCGGACCGTTAAACGATGGATGAAAAAACGCGGCAAGGAAATTCCCGTTATCGCCAAGATTGAAAAACCGCAGGCAGTGGAACGGTTCAATTCTATTCTGAAAGAAGCCGACGGCATCATGGTCGCGAGAGGCGATCTGGGGATCGAAATGGGCGTCGAAAAAGTTCCGGTAACGCAAAAACATCTGATTGCTCTTGCCAACCGGGCCGGAATTCCGGTAATCACGGCAACACAGATGCTGGAGTCCATGATGGAAAACCCCCGCCCGACCCGGGCGGAAGCCTCGGATATTGCCAATGCGGTGTTTGACGGAACGGATGCCGTTATGCTTTCAGGGGAAACCGCGATGGGAAAGTATCCCGCCGAGTCCGTCAGGACCATGGCCCGCATTATCCGGGAGACCGAAGAGCATATCCGGGCGGAAGACGAACATGACCGCGGCCGTTTTTTCAGGCAGAGAGATCTTCCCGTGCACGCGATTACGGTTGCGGCCTGTGATGCCGTCGGTGATTTGAAGGCCAAAGCGATCGTTGCGTTTACGGCAAGCGGGGGAACCGCCATGTTGGTTTCCAAATTAAGGCCGGCCGCGAAGATTATTGCCATGGCGCCTTCGGAAAAGATTTGCCGCAGATTGAATTTGTTTTGGGGCGTGACCCCGCTTCAGATGAATTATCGGAGAAGCACCGATGCGATGCTGCATGAAGGAGAGCGGAGCATTCTTCGGATGGCGCTCCTCAAGCCGGGGGACTCGACCGTCATTGTTTCCGGCAGGCAAGCTTTGCCTGCCGCCCGCTATATGGTGAAAATTCATAAAATCGGAGAACGCTAATCGGTTTTTGATTTTTCAACGCAAAAGGAGGTTTTTGTGAAACCCTTTCCTTTTAAAATCCTTTTGAGCATTGCATTGTGCGGATTCCTGCTGTTGCCGCCCGCGAAGGTTTTCGCGGAAACACAGGAGACATTTGTTCATTTTTTCGTGGTGCCCGCCGTTGATGCCAGCGGGACGCAAAATAAGGCCGCTGTTTCGGACTTGAAAACCTATTTATTAAAAACAGCCGGGGGTTATACGATTCTCGGGGCATCGGCGGGCGGATGGGTCAGCCACCAAGGCGCCGTAGAAAAAGACAACAACATCACTTTTTGGGTGACGGCCCCCCGGAATTTTTCGACGGAGCTGAAGCGATATCTCAAAAAAAACTTTAAAATGCAGGAACCGTATGTGGTGGTCTGGAAGGCGGAGTGAAAACGCAGGCCGGCGGTTCTTTAGCGCAAAAATTTTCCGGGCGGGGTGAAAATTTCTTAATTTTCCGACTTCACTCAAATGCTGCGGTTCGGGCAAAAGCCAAGGTTGTCTCGGCTGAGGAATGCTTCCGTCGTTCTCTTTGCCGCAAAGATTTGCCGAGAAGAGTTAAGAATTTTTAGTGCCGGCAAATCCGATCCGTCTCCGAACCGCGAGCTTGATTTTCTGAAGGGAAGCGATAGATTTTTTAGGGCATTGCGGGAAACGTTGTTTTAGTATCGAAATAAATTATGTCTGAATCCATCACCCGGCTTGAGTTTCTGAAAAAAGCGGCGGCGATTACGGGGGCGGTTATCGCGGGGCCCGCGCTTTCGGGAACGGTGTCCTCGCTGATTTCTTTGTATCCGCCCCCCAAAACCCTAAGTCGTCTTCCCGGGGAAACCAATCCGCTGCTTCGGGAGGCCCTGTGGTGGGAGAGCGCCTGCGCGGGCGTTCAGTGCACCCTCTGTCCGTTCCGGTGTTTCTTGCCGGAAGGGATGCGCGGGCTTTGCAATGTCCGCGTCAATAATTCCGGGCGCCTGATGACGCTGGTTTACGCCCAACCGGTTGCCGTTCATGTGGATCCCATCGAGAAGAAACCGGTCTATCATCTCTATCCCGGTTCCCGCGCTTTTTCGATTTCAACGGTCGGATGTAATTTGAGATGCGCGTTTTGCCAGAACTGGGAGATTTCGCAAAGCCTTCCCGAGCAGGCGGAAGGGAAACCCATGTCCCCGGAGGAGGTCGTGCGGGGCGCCGTTCTAACCCGGAGCGCTTCCATCGCGTACACTTACGGAGAGCCGACGGTTTTTTATGAGTATATGCTGGATACGATGAAGCTCGCAAAACGTCAAAACATCCGGAACGTGGTGATTTCCGCGGGGTATATCAACGAAAAGCCCCTCCGAGGGCTTGCGCCTTTTATCGATGTGATGAAAGTGGACCTCAAGGGGTTCAACGAAAAATTCTATCGGCGCGTGGTGAAAGGAGAATTGCGGTTCGTTCTCAATACGCTGGTTTTGCTGGCAAAGCTGGGAATTTTAACCGAGGTCGTGAATTTAGTCGTTCCCACGCTGAACGATCATCCCGACGAAATCCGGAAGATGTGTCAATGGATCCGGCGGGAATTGGGGCCCGATACGCCCGTTTTTTTCTCCCGCTTTACGCCTCAGTATCAATTGTCGAACCTTCCGCCCACGCTTCCCGAAACCCTCCGGCGGGCCCGGGAAATCGGGATGGAAGAGGGGCTGCATTACGTTTACAGCGGAAACAATCCGGGTGATCCCGGAGAAAATACATATTGTCCCACCTGTCATAAACCCCTGATCGAACGCTATGGTTACGCGGTGATCGCCAACCGGCTCAAGCCCGGGGGCTATTGCCCTTACGATAACACCAAAATTCCCGGCATTTGGCGGTAAAACAATAGCAGGACTCAAGAAGAAACGAAAATTTTGTTTCTCGCGGTTCGGAACGGCAAAAAGCTTAAAATTCCGATGAAGATCAAACCGGTCGAAACAAGCCAAGCCAAATTAGCCAATCCCAGCCAGGGAACCAGGAAAAGACCCGTCAGAACGGCGCCGACGGAACCGCCCCAAAGGTCGGCCGCGTAAAGATTTCCGGCGGAAGAAGACCGGCTGAGCAGGGAAAACCCGAAACCCGGAATCAGTCCGGCGGGGAGCATCAATAAATTCAGCAAAACCGCGATTTCGGCCGGAGAAAGATTTTTCTCCTGAAGCCGGGAAATGCCCAAAATGCAGCCCCAGAGCAATATTCCGTACCCGGCCTGCCCCAGGCAAAGCAACCCTGAAATTTTTCGCGGGGCAAGGAGCCGATGCGCAAAAATCTTTTGTCCCCAAAAACTTCCGAGAGAAAGTCCCGTCATGAATGCGGCGAAAAGCATGCCGATTTGCCAGTAAACATAACCGACCGTTGCTTCGAAAACGAGAAGCAAAAGAATTTCGTAAACAATGCCGGAAAAGCCGAGTGAAAAAATAGCCGAGAGTTCCGGGATGAAAACGGAACGGCGGCGCGTTTTTAAAAGCGTTCTCAGCCCCCAAAGGGTCAGAAATCCCGTGAGAATTAACCAGAGAAAATCGGACGGAGATTGAAATTTGAGAAGCCAGGCCCGCCAAAGGTATAGATAACTGACGGGGGTGAAATCGCGGTTGATCGCGGGAAGAGGAGGCGCCTCAAGACGCGTTTTGAAAAAGGCGATGCGGGCCGGATCAAGCCTGGACGGGAAATAACTCGGAACAACCCGGATATTGTTGAGATTCCGCTCCCGGTAGCGCATGGCGAGAGTTTCCGGATCCAATTCCGGCGGCGTTTCGGAAGCGAGAAGGATTAAGGACTGTTCCGGAGCCAGGGATACTTCCTTGAAGACGGTTTTCAGGGTCCGGTAGACGGAGCGATTGAAAAACGCGATTTGAGACGGAAGGTAATTTTCGGACGAAGGAATTTTGAGGGCCAAAATACCTTTGGGAGACAGGCGTTGCCGCGCTTCGAGAAAAAATTCCCGCGTGTAATAACGGTTGATCTGGGCGTTGGCGGGTTCCGGCAGATTTAAAATCACGACGTCGTAAAGGCCGTTAACCCGCTTCAGATAAGCACGTCCGTCTTCTTCGTATATCCTGACTCGGGGATCGGTTAACGCTTCCCGGTCGTCCGGGCCGAGAAACGGAAACAGGAAAGGCCCGAGATCCGGATCGATTTCCGTGTGGTCCACCGCGCGCACGGGATGCTTTAAGATTTCCTTCAATTCGCCCGTCAGGGCACTGCCGATGATTAAAACTTTTTTGGGCGCCGGGTGGGACAAGAGCGCGAGATGAACGATTTCTTCGTGCGCCTGGGGATCCGGAAAATGCGAGGCGATCAGGCCGTCCTGGAAAAATTCTTTCAGAGTGCCGGTTTGGGTTAACGCCAGATTTCCGAATCGGGAATCCCGGACCCGGAGCAATTCGTAACCTTTCCATTGAAGGCGATGGCTGAAGCGGTCCGCGTTCAGACCGGCCAATAAAACGAGGGACACGAAAACCAGAAAGGCCGCGGCGGAAAAAACCTTTTTTTTTGGAAGGTCTTTCGCGAAAGGAACGTTTACAAGCAGGACCAGCGCGCTTAAGATAATGGCCGAGGCAAAATTGGAAAGACGCCCGGCGGCGCAAAAGGTGTAAAAGATGCCGCACAGGATCGCGCCGGCGGATTCCAGGAAATAGACCTGCGCGGGAGGAGAGGCAAGGCGATTTTTGAAAAACACGGTTCCCGCGCCGAAAACCGCTCCGGCAAGGCTTCCGACCGGAAAAAGCAGGAACCCCGTCAGAAAAATCATCGCGACGGGACCGGAAGTCATGCCGAACCCGAATAGAAGTTTTGACAGTCGGATCAGGATAATTTGAAACGGGACAAGAAGCCCCAGGGTCAGAAACAGGACGGGGAAAACAGGCGCTTCTTCGCCGCGGACCGGGCCTCTGGAGGATGCGGAATATTTCCGAAAAAGGAAACTTCCCAGGCCGACCCATAAGAGCCAGATCCCGAGAGAGTATCCGAGGAAAAGTTCGTTTCCGTAAAACAAAACGCTCAGTTCGCGCAACAAAAGCAACTGCGCGCCAAGACAAGCGAATCCGTAAACGACGATAGCCCCATGAAAAAAGAGTCTGTTTTTCAAAAGCAAAACGCGGTCCGGCACGCTTCAAGCCTTTCCTTCGGTTTGAGTTTCGGATTATCGGTTGTCATTGTCCTGTGTCTGTCATTGCCCGTTTTTTCCGGTGCCGGGGGCGCGCTTTTCGCGGCCAAATTGGCCTGGATTTCCGGCATCGGTTTCGCGAGTTACCGTGTTTTCCGAACCGGCCGCGTCTCCGGATGGCGATCTTTATTTTTTATCATTCTCGCCTGGGCGTTTATTCTCGAATTCAAGGCGACCCTGCTCGGATTAAGCGGCAGCGTGTGGGTTACCCCCGAAATCCGGGAAGTCCCTTACTGTCATATCGCCATTGTTTCCACGTTTCTTAACCATCTTTATTACCAGTACTTAGCCCTGATGAGCGGGCATTGGCTCAAGTGGTCGCCGCTTGCGGCCGGTCTTTTGTTTTGGCTTTTGGCGACGCTTTCGATCGGGCAGGGCTGGTGTTCCTGGGCCTGTTTTTACGGCGGCCTGGACACCACTTTTTCAAGTCTCCGAAAGGAACCTTTTCTGAAATGGTTTCATCTCCCCCGCGGCGCCCGTGATTTTTCTCTGGCCCTTTTGATTGCCGTGATGCTTTTGTCTCTCGCCAAAACGCAGCCCGTTTATTGTCTCTGGCTTTGCCCTCTCAAAATCTCAACCGGCTTTCTCGATCCGGACACCGTGATCCGGAAATGGCAATTCGCGATTTTTGCGGCGGCCGGGATCCTTTTTGTTATCGCCCTTCCCGTTCTGATCAAAAAGAGGACGTTCTGCGCTTTTCTTTGTCCGTTCGGCGCCTGGCAGGCAATCGTGGGCCGGATCAGTCCTTTTCGGGTTTCGATCAATCCCGAAGTTTGCACATTGTGCCAGCAATGCCTGAAAGCATGCCCCATTTACGCGATAGATGCGACCGGCGTCAAAGAACACAAAATTTCATCTTATTGTAATCGCTGCGGCGATTGTTTTGATGCCTGCCCGACGGGCGCCATCGATTATAGCATCGGAAAGAGACTTTCGGGAACTCCGCTCCCCCGGATTCTTTTTCTGATTTCAGCCTGGCTCATCGGCGGGTCGGTTTCGCTTCTTTTCGTGCCGTCTGCCATTCTTAAAATCATCCGATGGGTTTCTTCCGGTTTTCATGGCTGATACGGAATTTTTTATGAACCCGTTGGTTTCTATCTCTTTTGAAGGATTGATGTTAGGGCTGTCTACGGGATCGGTTTGCGCCACGACTTGTTTTCCGTTTTTGTTGCCTTATTTGATGACGGAAGGGAAAAGCGGTCTCCGGAAACAGGCGTTTCTTCTTTTAAAGTTTTTTTCCGGCCGGCTGATTGCTTATCTTCTTGCCGGAGGATTTGCAGGCTGGCTTGGAGGACGATTTCGGGGCCGCTTTCCTGAATCTTTTCACGATTGGGCGTTGATTGTTTTAGCCGGGGCAATGGTTTTTTTCGCCTCAGAGAGGCTTTTTTTTAAAAAAACCGCCTGTCTCCGGTCCCCCAAACCGTTCGTGTCCCGGCAATTTCCGTTTTTACTCGGTTTTCTGATGGGATGGAATGTTTGCCCGCCTTTTCTGATCGGGATTGATCGCCTTCTGGAAATCGGAAATCCCGCACTCGGCACGATTTTCTTTTTCGCCTTCTTTATTTCGAGCTCTCTTTATCTCCTGCCCTTGTTTCTGCTTGTGCCGCTTTTCTCGAGCGATCGGCTGAGGACCGTCGGGGCGATGACCGCCCTGCTGGTCGGATCGGGGTATTTGGCAAAAGGGGTTTTTGCTCTGTTTTTCTCCCGATAACGGCATTCCGGAACAATTCTTTGCCTTTTTTCGGCTTCCCGCCCAAAAGCAAGGTCTTTTGAGCGCTAAAAACATTTTTTCTTATCTTTAAAAACAATCTGCGAAAAACCGACTTATTAAATTTATTTGATTAATGTAACTCATTTACTATAAATATGTTGCAAAGTTTTCAACACTTTGATTTGACTGCAACGGAATTGGGTGTTATATTTTAAGCACATCTAATTTTCAGATCAAATTATGAGGAGGAAGCTTTGCATGTTTAAGAAAATTCTTTCTTCGGGGGTTATTTTTTTCTTTACGGTCACCAACGTTTTTGGAGCGGCGCCTTATCCGGCGGAAATGCCTTTGCGTTTCCAAAAACTCGTCGACCGGAATTCGATCATCCGGATTTCCGATGAGGCCGGATCGGTCAACTACCGCGCCGAGGGCGAGCTTCCTTTGATTATTCATATTCAGGACGCGCACGCCAATTACGAGGCCCAACTTCATATTAAAAACATTTTGAATGAGTTGGTCGAAAAATATCAGGTTCGCTTGATCGGTCTCGAAGGGGCGTCCGGCAGTCTTCGGCCGGAACTTTTCCGGTTCTTCCCCGTGGAAAAGGCCAATGCCGCCGTTATTGATTCATTGGTCAGAGACGGGGAATTGACCGGCGCGGAATCTTTTGCGGTGGAAAACGGCCGGGCCGATATTGACTGGATCGGTCTTGAGGACAAGGACGGTTACCGCAAAGACCTTGCGATTTACCGGGCCACTTTAGAGAAATGGAATTCCCACCGGGCATTTTTCGAGAAAGCCGGAAAAGATTTAATCGCGCTGAAAACAAAGAAATTTTCCTCCGATCTCAGAAAATTTGACGCGAAGCAAAACTCGTTCGGCGACGGGAAAGACACGCTTTTCCACTACGGCCGCTACTTAAGGAAGGCCGCCGAAAGATTTTTGAAGCTGGACCTTACGGACCCCAAAGAGCAGGGTGAATTCCCCAATCTGGTCCGTTTGTCGGTTCTCGCGCGGTTAGAGCCGGAATTGAAGAAGAACACGGATCGGGCCCTGAGAGAAAAGGAAGCGTTGATTCGGGCGATTCAGGACGGCGTTTCGGGAAAAGACCCCGAACGGGAATTTGTTCTTGCCACGCTGAAAGATTTGAAAGGCCTCGGTTGGGACCGGCCGCTTCCGGCGAGATATTTTTTCGAAGCGCTTTACGGGATCTGCGCCGAACGGAATATTTCCCCGGAGACCTATCCGGCATTCGGGAATTTCGCCAAATATCTCATTCTTCAGGATGAAATCGACGCGAAAGATTTCTTCGACGAAATCACCGCCCTGGAAGCCGGGATCTATGAATTCTTGATCCGGACGGAAGAAGAACGGACCATCGTCGGAATCAGCCGGGATCTGAAGCTTCTTGAGAAATTCCTCCGCCTCGAGGTTTCGAGGGAAGAATATCTTTCGTTTAAATCGCGAGAGAAAGAACTGACTGCCTCGTGTTTGGCGGCAAAAATAGCTTCATTGAATACCCTTTCGGATTCGGAAGAAAAGGAGTCCCTCGGCGGAACCGATCGGGCGATTCAGGACGCGCAGGCATTTTACGATCTTGCCATGGAGCGCGAACACGCCTTTATCGAGCGGTTGCTCGGAAAAGCGCGGGAAAAGAAACTCAAAAACGCTGTCTTGATTTCGGGCGGGTTCCATACGCAGGGAATTCAGAAAATTCTCGAGGATCAAAATATCGCCCATGTGGTGATCGAGCCCAAATTATCAAAGGAAGACAAAACGGGAAATTATCATAAAACAATTCTCAACGGGAAAACCCGGCTTGAAGAATTTCTCGGGGAAACGGCGCCGAAATCCGGCGAATCCGCTGCGGCAGGCAAAATCGTGGCGGCCTTGAAGGCGGTGGATCAAAAAGTCTATGCGGAGCTGAACCCGGGCGATCCGATCCGGCAGGAAAAGGTCGCTTTAGGCGCCTTGATTTATGCGGTGGCGCCTCTTGCCGAGCATTTGCTCAACACAAACCCTTCCCTGCAAACCGATCCGAATGCTTTTGTCGATGCTTTAAACCGTTATTTTGACGAACTGAAGCAAAATCCTTTGGTCCGTGACGACGGGGTACGGATTATCCCGGCGTACGGAGATACCGGAAACCGTGCCGTTGCGCTGATTCCCTCGGATGTTTTGCGCGTCAGGGGGAATTATCCGCTGGTTTTGATTCAGCCTCTCGATAGAAAACTTTCTCCGGCCGGAGACGTTCAGGCTGTTTCGACGAACGACGAACTCCGAAGATTGAATTTGGGGTCATTGCCGCCGGCCGTTTTACAACCCGCCGGCATTCAAAACCTTCCCCAAGCGGCGTCTCTCGGCGATTATTCTCCCTTGAGCCGGGAAGAAGGATTGCAGGTGTTTTTTTCACGATATCCCGCACAGACTTATCCGAGGCTCGCCGTGCATCAAGCTCTTCCCAAAAAAGACAGCGAAATTGCGTCGGTGCTTGCCCGAAACCGGGTTATTCCGCGCATTCAAAATGGATGGGTCGCGGTTTATAAAAATGAAGAGGGAAAGTTGCTTTTAGTGGGTCCGATTTCAGAAGAAGATCGGGATCGGTTTCGGTTAATCGAAGGAAAAGAACTTGAAGGCTTGACGAAACTGTTGGCGGGCAGCAGGGGGGAAGAACTCTTTGTCGATCAATTTTTACCGGGGGATGGGCCGTCCGCGCAAAGTGTTTTTAGGCGCTTGATGGGCGCACCGGCTATTGTTGAAGGGATAAGGACCGGTACCGTTCAGATTTTCAGCACAACAAGAGCAAGCGCGCGTTCTCTCGAAGACATTCGCAGGGATATTCGATTGGTAGATCCTTTTATTCCTTCAAAAGGCGCATCGCTGGGCGGAGCGCCGGTACTGGGCCCCGTCAGGCCCAATTTGCGGGACGTGTATTTAGCGCAGGTGGACGAGAAGACACCGGCGCATATCAAGGCCGGGAACCCCGTATTTGACATTACGGATGACGGGCGGATTGTGGCCCGGTTGAAGAAGGAGCATTTGTACGATTATGATCCTGTGACGAATCCCGAAGGATTGGGATTGTGGAAATGGCTTGAGGATTATGAGGCCGAGGCAAAAGTTGCGACGGCGGGAATCCGGCTGACGCAGAACGTGCTGTACCCATGGGACACGCGGAACCGTATTAATGAAATCGGAATCGCGTTCGCGACCTGGGCGAAAGGAGTGGTGGTGAATGAGAAGTTTCCCGGAGCGGCATTGCGTAAGATGGCCGGAGGGGAAGTCCGATACAACACGGGCCGTTTTGTGGACATGATCGCGCGTATCAACGCGGCGCTCGGGATACGGACTTATGTTCCGTACGGGATCGAGGAGATGGAGGACGCGCACGGGAAGGTGATGAGGCGGGTGCCGCTTCCGATCTGGATGGTGTCGTATTTGGCGTTCATGTATGACCTGGTTGGGGCGGAGCACGCGACGAGTTCACACGCGGGGTCGAGTTTCGCGGCGACGAAGGACATCAACAATCAGGGGAGCCAATATCTGCCTGAGGAGTCCGTGCAGTTCGTGTCGAAGATCCATGAGGCGTTTCAGAGAGCGGACGACGAAGGGGAGTTCACGTTTGAGATCGGGGCTGCGGATGACGCGTTGATTGACGATGAGTTCATGAAGTCGATTGAGAATGGGATTATTCCGTACGTGGAGTATTTAAGGAAGGGAGTTGCGACGGAGGTGAATCTGGGCCGAATCCGTGACGCGCGTTCGAAGATCCTGATCGACAGCGTCGGAGGGTCGATGCACCGGACGATGACGAAGATATTTGAGCGGCTCGGGATCGGTGACTCGTTCGAGTGGCTGCACGTTGAGGAGGACCCGTATTTTCACGGGATCGGCAAGGAATTGACGGAAGACGGGAAGTATAACGACTACACGCAGGATACGACGATTATCAAGCGGGACAAAAAGACGGGAGAGGTGAAGTCGATCCCGGTCATGGAGCGAATGGGCTACGACAAGCTGCTGGCGGACAAGCCTGTTGGGACGACGATATTGATGACGGACCCCGACGGGGACCGGTTGGTGACGGCGCAGGTGGAGTCGGCAGACCGCATAGAGTTTTTGAGGTCTGTGGGAGTGGATTATCTGGTATTGGATGAGAAGAGGATTGTGGCGTTGTACACGCCGAACCAGTCGTTTTTCATGACGATGGTGTATCAGGCTGAGGCGTTGAAGGCGGCGAAGAGCGATAAGAAGAGGGCCTTGACGGAAGAAGAGAAAGCGCTGGGGTACACGGAGCCGAGGAAGTGGTGGGACCATCCGAGATTTATCATCACGACGACGGCGTCGTCCGCGGCATGGGTTGAATGGGCGGAGAAGAACGGGGTGAAGGTGCTGAGCGTGCCGGTAGGCTTCAAGGAAATCGCGGCGATGATGAAGAAGGTTGAGGCGCAGATGGCGGATCACCCGGGCGAGCCCGTGATCGTGAGAGACGTATTCGGGAAAGAGGTGAATCTGGGAGTGGATCCGAGGATGCTGTTCGCGGGAGAAGAGTCGGGAGGGATGATTATCGGTCCCGAGGAGCTGATCGAGAGCGTCGGGGGCCGTAAGGCGATCGCGATGCGGGAGAAGAGCGCGGGAGAGGCGTTGGTGATCCAGGCAGCGATGGCGGCGCATTTGGAGTCGCAGGGGAAGATGCTGTCGGATTATCTGCAGGAGCTGTTTGACGCGAACGACATCAAGGCGCGGTTTGACGTGAGAGAGGACACGGTTTATTACAATCAGAACAATCCCGATCCTGACGCGCTGAAGGCGGATAAGAAGGAAGGGGAAGGGAGACGTACGAAGAATTACGTATTTTTCCTGAGTATGGCGCTGGCGCACCGGGACGGGAAGCTCACGAAGGAGCAGGTGATCGAGATATTGAATGACGCGTTCCGGGACGAGGGGTTGGATTTCAGCGACCTGGAGGGGATATATTTTGTGGGAGACGGGGTGTTTTTCAAGTTCCCGAACAAGGTGCTGGAGATCCGGCCGTCCGGGACGGACGCGAAGTCGAAGTCATACGCGATGGGGGATAATAAGAAGGAGCTGGCGAGGTTTGCGGCGGTGTTGGGAGGCTACAGCGGGGAGATTACGGCTTTGCACGGGAGATTTGTGCCCGAAGAGTATGTGACGAACGGGATGGAGAAGGGGTGGGACGCGTATCAGGAGTATTACCGTGACGGACTGCCGGAGGACACTTATCAGCCTCCTGCCCAGGCCGCGAGTCTTGGCGCGGAAGGACAGGTGAGTTTGGAAACGGCCGTTGCGGCGGAAATGGTAAATATCGTCAGACAATACGCGATCGGCGGAGGAGTCCCGAAAAACGTTTTGAAAGGAAACAGCGGGTTAAATCTGTTGGTCGGCGCATTATTGACGAGCAGTTTGGCCAAGCCGGGTTTTGAACAATTGACTCGCGATGTGACGGATGCGGTGATGGCGAGAACGGATTTAAGGGAAAAACCGACTGCCGGACAAATTAAATTGCTGGTCGATCAGCTGGAGAGAAATCGGCAGCGGGCTTATGCTTTGGCTTCCGGCGCGGCCCTCGGAGAAGAAATTTTAACATGGGTCGAAACGATCCGGGCAACCATGAAAGGTCCGGATTTTAACTCTGACACGGCCAGTCAGACAACGGATGGCGTCCTCTATTCGGTGGAAGCGTTTGCACGGCAAGGGACGCGGGAGGATTTTGCCGCCGCGGCAAGGGCTTTGGAAAATTTAAGGCCGTTTTTGGAAATGAGCCGGGACGCCGCCGCGGTATCCGGAGGATTTGCTTTAATTCGTCCGGACGTGGAAAAACTGATCGCTTTGGTTGCCGCCGCATCCAGTCTTGGCGCGGAAGCCGTAAAAGGCGCGATGATTGCCGAAGCATTGAGCACCCCGCTTGATGCTCATGGAAATGCGGAAACGGCAAAACGCTATGAGAAGGGCGGATACGAACAGGACGGTTACGGCGTTGCGGAAGGGGCGGCCGTGGCCGGTTCGTTTGCCTTCGAAGGAAATCAGGGATATTTTACGGTCGATGCCGGCGGAAAAGAAACGGGGAGACAGGCGTTTCTTGATACCGTAACGGGCATGAAGCAATTTTTTGCAAGGCGCGCCGAAAGACTCGGAAAACCCATTCGTTATGTGATCAAACCGGGAATCGGCGGCCAGCACACGCCTTTTCAGGGGATTGCGGATGTCTTTCAGGTAATTGACCCAACAACGGGCCTGATTATCGGCGAATATGAACTTGGGAAAAATTATGAGGAATCTATCGCAGCGGCGTTGAAAGCGATTGGGGCGGATTGGGACCAAATCGCGGTCATTCCCAGTTCGAAATCGGGTTCGACGGACGAAACAATGATGATTTTTACCGATATTTTCTATGCGATCCTGAAAAATATTTCGGAAAAACAAGGAATCGCCGGGAAACAATTCGCGGATACCGTACTTGCGACATTGCATGAAGTGAATTTCGTTAACGGGAAAGAACGGCCGGGAAAAGACCTTTTTAAAGTGGATGAGGAGCGTTTCGGCACGACGAGTCTGCTTGCGTTGATTTCGCAAAAAGCGCAAGCGAGGGGATTAAGCGTTACGCCCGAGCAGGTAAGGAAGATTTTCGGAATCGTTCTCGGGAATATGTTTTTTGAAACGACGGATCGTCCGGAACAGAGCCGTTTGTCCGCGTTTATCCGGAATTCCGGATTGGACGGGGAATTGGGAGGAGACGCGCCGGGGTTCGGGGCCATGTTCGATAATGTGGGAGGGCGCTGGACGGGAGACCTCCATATGATGACCTTTCTCGCGTTTCATGATTTGGATGCGGAGCGGTATTGGAGGGTGCGGCATGAAAATGTCGAGCAGGTCCGGGAAGGGATTCATGCGGGCGTGAGGCTCGGGAACGCGGTCCTCGACCGGGAGGTCACGGATATCGCGCTGGTCGTTCCCGACGAGTATTTCTGGTTTGGAAAATCGATCGAGCAGAATTTTAACGAAAGCATTTGGCAGGAAGGATTCGCGAATCTCGTTGCGATTCGTCAAAGCGATTGGGATGCCCAGGAAAAACATTATCGCGGGGCAAAGAATAAGTTGGTGATCAATCTCTCATCGCGCATGATTTCCGAGGCGGATTATCCGACCTATTATTTCCGCCTCCCGGATCTTCAAACCCGGGACAAGCAGGCGTTAGCCGAAGCGTTTGCGGAACTCAACACGATTTTTTACGGTATGACGGCCACGGTCGGCAATCGCCTGATCGCGCGCGCGATAGAAAAAGCGGGCCTGAGAGTGGAAGACGTTGATGTTGGCAATCTGGATAAGGACGCAACCAAGATTCTCCAGCAGAATCTTTATGTCCGGCAGCCTTACGTGGAGCTGGGAAAAGGACTTCTGGAGAAACGCCTGAAGGCCCTGCAAGAGGCGGCCCAAACCGATCCGGAAGCGGTTCAAAATGCTTTGGGGGAGGTTTTGTCTTTGGCTCAGGGGCATCATATTTTGAGCAATGTCCCGGAAATCGCGACTCTTTCCATGCCTAAAATCAATGCGCAAAATGCGTCGGCTGTTTTGACCCTTTTGATCCGAACGGCAATGGATACCGCGCGTGCAAGCGGAAGAAAACTGGTGCCCTTCATTTATTTAGAGGGGGGGAAATTCATTGACTTGCGGGACGCATTGATCGCCATGGGCATCGAGTGGGTCATGCAGGGGACGGGGGATCAGCATATCAGCTACCAGCAGGTCCTCGCGCAACCTCAGAAATACATGCCGTTCATTATTTCCTTTGTCTCGGAAGATCCGATTCCGGGAAAGCCCGCGATCGGATTTGCCAAGGGGTATCTTGATCGTGTGAGCCCGAATTTGGTGAGGGATTATTTTGCGGAGGCGTCTTATCAGGCGCTGACGGATTTAAGAGCGGAGCAGGGCGGCCAGGGTGTTTTCATGCGTCTTGTGGACAACGCGGGAAACCGGGCGATGCTCCGGGACGCTTTCAGAAAAGCAGCGGCGTCGTCTTTGGGCAATGTAAATTTGAAAACGGCAGCGGCGCAGGAGATCGCGAAGGCCGTGAAAGAACGGGCCGCGAGTGAAGGGCTAGAGGAGAGGATGTTTGGCCGCCGCGAAATAGGGCTCAATTTTCTGACCGGCGCATTGCTGACGACCACCATTGAAGAAATGGGGGCGGAAGCGTTTCAGGTGAAAGTTTCCGGTGCGGTTGCGGAGAGAAAAGATCTCACGGAATCCGTAACGGGCGAGCAAATTACCGGGGCAGTTAAAGCGTTAATGTCGGATCGGCGGCAACTTCGGGAAATCTTGCAGGCCGCTAAAACCGAATCTGCTTCAAGCCTGGGGGCAAGACTTTCCTGGGAGGAAGCGAAAGCCCGACTTCCGGAGAGAGTTCGGATGACAGTGGAAGCGATGGCCCAAATATTGACGTCAGAAGAAGCGACTCTGGGTGAAGAAATCGCAGAACAAAGGGTGATTATTTCCGTGCTCGAACGCTTTAAAACGGAGAAAGGCTTTGACGGGAAAGTGGTCGAAAGATATTTGCCGAAATTAAAAGAGTCTTTTCTGGCTTTGAACGCGATATTCAATGTTTTCGGGAATCCCGGCAATGAACAGCGCAATCAATTAATCAATGATGTGATCGAAGCTTTCAGGGCTTTGTATCGGGATATTTTAATGTCGATGCAAATCGCTTTTGTGAGATCAAGCGAAGAGCAAAGAACCGGAAAACCATATCAAGGAGCCGAAGACACTCCCGCAAGTTGGGACAACGCAGTCCGGCTGGTTGACGCCGGCAGTTTGGGAAGCGCGGCGACGTCGGGATTGATTCTTCCGGCCAATGTGCGGAAGGAATTCCCGGACGCGAAGCGCCTGATCATGAATCCGACTCATGAGAAAGTCTATCGCTTCAACGGCAAGGGGTATCGCGCAACGGGCCTGTTGGTTCCGAAGGGCAAAGGACTTGAATACATCAACGAAGAAAAGCTTCTGGCTCTGGTGCTGGATCCCCGGCCGGGGTTTATCAAAATTATCGTTGAAGACGATAATGCGATGACCTATGCCGCAATGTATGTCATCTTGCGTCTTATGGAAATGGCGCAGAGGGAATTCACATTCGGACTCGCGACGGGCGGGACGACAGAGTCTCTTCGCAAAGTGTTAGGGCTTATGAATCTGGCCAAAGAAGTTTTTAACCAGCATCCCGAGTGGGGCAAGGCCCGGGGCGTTCATACATTGGACGATTATGTCTGGCGGGATCCGGAGGTGCTGAAAAAATTGGGGTTGGATGACTTTTGGTGGCCGGCACCTCATCCCTGGGATCGGGAGAAATTCGACGAAGAAGCCTATCGTTTGAAATATGAACTCGGCGCCTACCGGAACGAGCAGAAATACATGCTGCTTCGCAACGCGCTTCCGCATTGGACGGAAGAAGAGCTTGACCGGCGATTTGTGTCGCCCCCGGTTTTGTTCGGGTCCTACGGGGAGGCGGAGGACCGTTTTATCAGAAACATGTCGCGATTTGCGCTTGAGCCCGAAACCTCTTTGGTTAATTTAAGAGGGCTGGGGACGGGCCGCCATGACGGGTTTACCGAATCTCAGCTTCGGATGATCGCTTTAATGGGGGAGATTATAACGGATCTCCGGAAAATGCTTGATCTCCCCGACACGCTCACGCGTTTCGATTATCCGGCTTCGATTCTTCAGGCGGATGGTTTGCAGCGGCACAGCGAGACGACGCAGGTGCAGAACTTCGGCCATTTTGGCGGAGACATGAAATTTCACAAGGGATTTTTGCGTCTGATGGGAAAACTCGGGATCAATTTTGTGAGTGACCTCCTGAATTTCTCGATGACGCACCGCTTCGAGGATATCCAAAACTATCTGGAACGGGATTACCGCTTTGAATCGGAGGAGGAATTTATCCGGGAATTCCAGAAGTTACTGAATTATTTTTCGGCCGAACGCGATCCGTCGGGCATCGGCACTCCGCCGTGGTCCATGACACAGAAGACCGGGAACGTGATCGAGCGGTCGATGAATCCGGACACGGTGAACATTGTTATGGTGGGGGATCAAACGCATAAACTCGAAAGTGCCGCGGACTCTTTTCCCGGCAGACCGAACCCTCCGTTCACGCCGAGCGCGTTGTATCTTGCGCCGCGGACGGTTCTGATCGCGACCGAATTGGGCGCGAAAAAAATGGAAAAAACGGGCGCGTGGTTTTTCACCTCCGACAATCCGAACGCCGCGCTTTTGACGGGAGAACGGATCGAAGAAGCTTGGAGGCAAACGCCTGAAGGGCAAAGAATCGAGGGCTCCGGAGGCGTGAAAGAAGCCTGGGTCCGGAAACTGGCGCAGGCCGCGAGCTTAGGAGGGGAAAAGGGACATCTCCAACTTGCGGGGCCGGAAGCCGGCGCGGAAGGGTTTCTCCCAAAACCGGCGGAAGAGCTCGAAGACTTAGAAGGGCTTTTTACGCAGGTCCAGGAACAATTGGCTGGTTTTGTCGGCACCGAGAGAGCCGAGGCTTTCTTGAGGGCAGTTGAAGCGCAGAACGGCGACGCCAAGAGGATTTTTGCGACTCGGCTGATCCGTTTTACAAACGATCTTGATGTGATGGGACGATCCAAACGCCAGGACAATGTTATTGAGATCAACTGGAGAATTTTTGATTATCCCGATGTCGAGGCCATTGAACTTTTCCTTGCGAATCAATTGCTTCCGCATCACATCGACCGTTACCGCCTGAAATACACGTTGAATCAATCTGCCCAGAGGGATATCACGGATCCCGCAAAGCGGCAGGCCAAGGAGTCCGGTACCGTGGAATATGTGGCGATTCTGAGAGACCTGGTCCGTTTCCGGGCGCTGAGGACGGACGAACAGGCAAAAATCACCGAGTTTTTGCGTGCAAAAGAAGCCCTGATTGACGGGCGGCATGTTTACGCGGACATCCTGATTGCCGCGGCGGAAAAAGGAAGCGTTTATGATGAAAGAAAAACTTTAGCCTATCACTATGTGACGGATGCCCATGTTTACGGGGCCGCCAGCCTGCCGCTTGGGATGGATCATAAGGTGGATGCGGACATGTTCGCGCAGGAAGTCGGTCAATATCTGGGCGGGACTCTTTTTGAGGAAACACGGGATCTGGCGCAGTATTTTCTCAGTCAGCTGAACGCGCCGAATCTTTCCAAAGACCGGATCACCGAAATTTTAAGGGAAGCCGTGAAAGTCGAACGGGACGGGATCCGCATCATGGAACCCGAGAGGCTTCCTAATTCGGCGGACGAATGGGTTGAGCATCTTTTAAAAGAGGACTGGGGCGTCCTTTTCAGGATTATTCCGCGCCAGTTTGAGGAATTGATGAATCTGATGGGGCAGGCGTTGCCTTTGGCGAATCGTTTTATGGCCGGCGGGTCATCGGACGTGTTTTATGCGTATCTGCCGATCTTGACGGGGGAATTCAAAATTTTGCTGGATCGGGTCCAGCAGATGCATCAGATCACGGATCCCGAAATCGTCCGCGACATGATTGTGTTTATGAAAAAGACGCAGGAATTTATCGAAGCGAACAACATCAATGAAGCGACGGTGGAAGAATTTGTCGGCAAGATTCCGGCGGTTATCCGGGAGGAGAGGGGATTGGTCGAGGAGACGCCCACTGAAATTGACGAGCGGTTCCGCAAACTTTTGGGCGAACTGAGCGGGAAGGACACCTGGGACCGTTCTCAACTCAAAAAAATGCTGTATGAATTCGTGCAGTTAGGGCGCCGGGGCGATGTGGCGCAAGCCATTGACGAGGAAGTTATCCCTCTGCGGCTTCAAGACTGGGTTCGCTATATTGTGGAAAAAGGACATATCCGCCGGTTGGTCGGTTACAACCGTAAACAGATCGATCAATTGGTCGACTTGACCCAGCTGACTCTGCCGATGTATGCGCTGGCGAATTATCTGATGCTTTACTGGGATTACTGGTGCACGGAAGTTTATTTCATGGTTCAAACCGAATATTACGCCAACCCGGACGCGGACTGCTCCAAAGCGGATCCGCTGACCGCTTTGATGCAGGCGGTATTTCAGTATGATCTGGACGATTTGCAAAAGGTGGCGGATTGGGCTCTTGATTTCAGCATGGGGCCTTACGGGGACGCTTTCCTTTCGGCCCGCTTGGACAGGGCCGCTCGGGCTCTTTCGGTTCTTGAGGAAGGAGAACGAAAGGATCTGGAAGGATTGAGCGAAACGGACAGCGGGGCGGTTGCCCGGGCGACGGATATGGTTTGGAGAAATAATGAAGAGTTAAGCGGCGACGAGGATTTTCGCGGGCAATATCCCGTTCTTGCCGGGAAACTGGATGACTTTTTGGCGGCAAAGCCTAAGCCGGAAATTTTTCTTGGCGAGGCGTCAAGCCTGGGAACGGAAGCGGATCAAGGCGACGAGTTGGAAGCGGCCTTGAACGAACTGGGTACAATGCTCACTCAACTTCAGTTTCCCGGCGTGGGCGGTGAGAACCAAATAGTCGGCGATCATATTGAGCTGACCGCCTGGAGAGTGGGGCGGCAGGCATTACGGGTCAGCGCGAGAGTTTTTGATCCTTCGATCAGTCTTCGGGGGGTTTCCGTCGCTTTGGTTAACGGGAAAACGGGTGAAAGGGCAGATGTTCAAAACATGGGTCAGTTTGAGGCCGCTACAACCTTTGCGGTGTACTTTCCTCGGGCCGCGCGTCCGGTCAGACGGCAATTACGGCTTGAGTTAACCAGCCGGATTGGCGCATACCGATTGACAGTCGAACCGGCCGGTGCGGAGGCGGGCGCGGACTTTTTTGTGCCGGAAATTCTTGTCGGCCAGAGCCTGGGCGGAGAAGCCTACAGATTTTCTTTACGGGACGGGAAAAGCGACCTGGGAGAAGACTTCGCCGGAAATAATTGGAGCGAGAAACTGCTTTCACTGGAAGGGAATGAATTAAAGGCGTTTTCCGACCTGCTGAGAAATGCCGGTTTGGAATCTATCGGATGGAGCAATGCGAAAGGAAGTTTTGCCCTTCCGAGATTGATTATTTTAACGGAAGAAGAGTCCGTTCCGGTTTGCGTCGGGATTGCTTTTTTCCGGGGAGACAGCGAGTATTACATCGTCGATTTTTCCGGCAACGGGAGGGAATTTTATATGCCCTATATCGATCGATTGCAGGTGATGGGAAGAGCGGTTCATAACATTCCGGGCTTTAAGTTGGGGACTCTAAAGTCGATCGTGACGATGCGGAGCAAAGGAGGAGCGGCTTTTGTCGAAGTCGCGCCGGCTGCAGTCGCGGCAAGTTTAGGTCAGGGAAGTTACCCGAAGGTTCCGAGCGAAGACCTTGGCGTTGAAGTTCTCCTGGGTGCCGTTTCCAACACGCTGAAGGACATGATGCGCGGGTTCGGCGATCTCAGCGCCGGAAAACAGTATGTTTTTGTTCTGCCTCCCCAGCTTTTTGTGAATAACCGGGCATACGGGGAAATGGAGTTTTTGATTTATTTCAACGCGTTCGTAAAGGGAAGTCTTTTCAATCCGAATGTTCCCAAACCGCAGGTGGTGGGGACGAAGGAGCAGCTAGAGGCTTTAAGGGAATATCTCAGTCATACCCTTTTCGGCCCGGATTTAAGCGACCCGGCGGTTTACCCCTGGCTTTCGGAGAAAGACCGGAATTTCCTGAAAGCCATGCACAACCACTATGCGATTCGCTCCAAAGACGGAAAAATCATTCCGGTCGAGGGATACCTTGAAATGATTCCTTTCGAGGAACGGAACGATCAGGCAAGAGTCGTTATCCCTGCCGAAAATCAAATGACGGCGGGGGTTATTAACATCAGAAGGGTTCGCGCCGAAGACGGGGAAATTGCCGGTTATAAGGTGACCCAAACGAAAGACGGGGCCGATAAAGACCTTGGCCAGCTTCCCGTCCGGTATGATTTACCGGAACCCAAACATTATCCGGTTCCGGCTCAGGCCGCCGCGCAGATTCAGCAGATGCGGGACGGATTTGCCCGGACATGGATCGGAACCAGCACCGGCTTTGATCCCCAGGGAGATACGACCAGCATGATTTTGTGGCTTGAAGGGTTGGGAATATGGGTGGATCCTTCCCATGAAGGGCTTCATTACATGAAAGAGCTGGGATTGGGAGAAGCGGATGTCCCCTATGTGCTTCTGACTCACGCGCATCAGGATCATGACGGAGGCGTGCTGAAAAGAATTCTCATGGGCAAACGCGTGCGCCTGATCGCTTCCCGGGTTGTTTACGAAGAATTCATGAGAAAGGCGGAATTGCTGTTGAAATTTATCGATAAAAAACTGGATCCTCACGCGCTCGTCGATTGGGTCCCGCTCGATCCGGGCAAGCCGTTGAAATTAAAATTGCCCAGCGGAAAAGAAGCGACCTTGAGAAGCTGGTGGAATCTTCATTCCATCCCGACAAACGGGTTCAGCATCGAATATGACGGGTTCCGTTACGCGCATTCTTCGGACACACAATGGGATCCCGCCTTCATCGACAAGCTGGTCCGGGAGAAAAAAATCACTCCGAATGAGGGCCGGGCCCAGAAATACCGGTTTGTGAAAAAAGACGGGACTTCCAAATTCGATTTTATCGACCATGAAGCGGGAGGGGCTCCGATTCACACCACGCTTGAGATGTTGGCGCAGTTGCCGGATGACGTCCGGCAGCGTATGAATGTGTATCATGTGCCGGACTCCAAGGTCGAAGAAAAGTTCGGTCTGGCTAAGGGCAGAATGTTTGAAACGACGCCTTTTATTTCCTCGGATACCGAGCGCCAGCAGTTGCATGAAATCGGCGTACTGACTTCCAATGCGCTCATGAAGGATAAATCGGGCGATTTTTACGATGTGTTCCAGCGTCTTGCCCGCCGCGAAACGGTCCAAAAAGGACAGACCCTCACCATTCAGGGGCATCGCATCCACGTGATGGCATTCAACGGATTCAGGGGGTTGAGCGCGGAAGGACCCGAGATCGAAGGAGACAGGGGGCGTGCCTATTTTATCGTCAGCGGGGTTGCGGGGGTTTATGTGGACGGGAAAAAAGTCGCGGAACTCGGGCCCAGCACGCATTTCGGGGACTGGTCGATTGTGACCGGGGAACCGCGTACGGCGACGGTGGTGGCGGAAGAGCCTCTTGAGGTTTACAGCCTGACGCCGGCGGCTTATCTGGCCCTGTTCGGGAGTCCGGCAACCATCGAACGCGTCCAGTGGCTTCGGGAAAACCTGGAGACGCTGGAGGCTTGGAGCCAAAACACGACCAAGACCAGCCAGTTCTTCCAGGACCTGAGCGATTTTGCGTTGATCGTTCTGGCCGGGGAAGCCGCCGAAAGAAAATACAAGGCCGGGGAAACGGTTATCCGCGAAGGAACGACCGGGCGGGAATTTTTTATCGTGAAGCGCGGCCGGGCCGATGTGGTCAAAGGCGAGGAAGAGGCCCAGCACTTTATCGCGTCCATTCAACCCGGCGAGAGTTTCGGCGAAATTGCCCTTTTGAGGGACGTGGAGCGGACGGCCAATGTGGTTGCGGGTACCGATTTGGATGTTTTGGTGTTTACCCGGGAGCAGTTGATGACTTTGCTGGATCATTATCCTCTGATTCGCATGGAAATGGAACGGCAGGTGGACGACAGAATCCTTGAACTGATCCGGGATTACGTGGACCGGCCTTCTTTTAAGCGGCTGGTGCCGAGCGTTGCCGAATTCAGGCTTCTCCTTGCGCATTTGGCGAGGAAATACAGCGGAGACCGGATGCACGCGCTTTTGAGCATGATGGACAAAACCATTCTGGATCTCGGAGCCGGCCGGGATGCGCATCTGGTCCGGACATTGCGCGGACTCGGGTTCAGCTATGTCCGGGGGGTAGACGTTGCCGTGAATACGGTAATGCCTTATCTTCTTCAGGGCGATATGCGGAATCTCGATATGATCGAAAGCGGAACGGTTGACGTCGTGTTCATTACCAATTTTCTGCAGGACGATCTTTTCTACGAGAAATATCCGAAAGATTTTTACGAACGGATCGCCCGTGAAATTTTCAGAATCCTCCGCCCGGACGGAAGATTTTATCTCGTGACCGGCGACAATGCCGATCCGGCGCTTGAACATTTCCGGCAGGCCGGGTTTCAGGTGAATACTCTGGTCCGGGGGATGTATGAGTTGATTAAGCCCGGGGAGACGGTCGGGGCAAGTCTCGGCGTAACCGGGCCTTCCGAATTGGGGAAGACCTTTTCCGCGTATGAGGCGGCCCTAAAGGAAAGAGACGCTTTGAAGGGAACAAAAGGCGTATCTCAGGACGCGTTAAGACAAGCGGACGCCAAAGTTCAGACAACACGGGAAGCTTTTTCCGGGGAAATGCAGAAGCGCGGATGGGGAGCCCTTTCCCTGCCGGACGAAGAAGTTCTCCGGACGATGAGAGCGATGGAAGCTCTGGACAAGAGGCACGATATTTCGGGTCAAAGTCTGGGATTTGAAGCCGCGGCCCAACTGATGGGAATTCTGTCGGCTCAGGGCCGGCGCCTTTTTGAGGCGGACGGCGTGAACAGGACATTGACCGGGTGGATTCATGAAACGGGTGAAGCCGGCGGGTTTTTCCACGCGCTTTACTTCGGAGCCGAAGAGGTGCCGGATGCGGGAATCTCGGACGAACTTTCGGGCGCGCTTCAGATGCAGGCGGAATCTTTGAATCCGGGATTGGGCCGTACGGCATACTATCGGGAAGAAAGTTCCGAGGGCGAATTTGCCGTTTTGGCCGCAACCGCGGAGGACATTTCCGTTTCCGCTTTGAAAGTGCAATTGGGCGTCAACAAACTTGCCTATGCGGAAGTGGTTTACGTCGGAGATACCGGGTATGAGAAGTTCGAATCGGACCTGAAACGGGAACTCGGGGATTTGTTCGGCCGCGTTGAGCTGACGAAAGTTGCTTCTCGGGACGAGGCGGTTAAGTTCCTTAACGGTCTTGCCGCGAATCCCAGGCTGAGAAGTCTCGGCGGCGCGGGAAAGACCGTTTTGAGCCAAACCGAACTGGCCCCGCACATCACTTATCTTGCTTCGCCGGATATCGTGAACGGATTGATTGCCAGTCAATCGGTCAAATTGGCTACGCCTGCCGAGGAAGATCTCGAAGGAATCTCCCGGGAAGACTTCAGGCTTTACGGCAATACCGTGGGATTTGCCCTTGCGCGACTGGCGGGGGATGCCGAAAAATTAAGCAAGGTTCCCGGCATGGATCAGGCGCTCCGGAAAACGGGGCGAGTGGATCTTTTCCGTTTCAATACGGACAGTCTGGCCGAACGGATCAGCCAGCTGACGGGCGAATTTCAGGGATTCTTGGCCATTCTGCGGGCCGCATAATTTCAAACGAGGCAGGGGGATTTTTGGAAAGGGCCATCGGTCAAAAACCGGCGGCCCTTTTTGTTTTTTTCAGGAGCCTTCGTCGGAACCGAGCTGGACGGTGAATTCCATCGGGCCGCCCAGCGGAACGGTAATATCCGAAGATTGCGAAACGAGCCCCTCTGACCGGACGGTAACCCGGATTTTAAAACTCCCGCGGAGAGAGGAATTTTCGGCCTCCGCGTCGAAAGGAATTTTCTCCCCGCCGTCCGCCGATTCCATGAAAAATCCGTCAAAAGCCCGTTTCCCGAAAGCGGCCAGTCCGTTCGAATCCGTGCTGAGCATATTTTCCGGGCCGGGTTCACCGAAATCGGAAATGTCCTGAATCACGACTTCCGCGCCGGCGATTTTTTCGGAACCGCTCGCGTTACAAACAATTACTTTCAGATAGGGGGATTCGGCGGGATTTTCTTCCGTAAAGCCCGGAGCCGCAAGCAAGCCGAGAAATGATAAAGCAAGCAGGCATTTGAAGAGGAGGCGCATGGACATCATTCCTTTCTGCCGGAGAGGCCGGGAATGTTAGACCCCTTTTTCCGCGAAAGATTATTTTTTCCCGGCGGTTAGTCCGAAAATAAAACCGGCTTTAACTTTTTTGATCAGTTCAGGAAGAAATTCAAGATAATCCCGGGCAATCCCGTAATCCGCGTGACGGAAGATGTTTGCCTGAGGGTCTTTATTGATCGCGATGATTTTCCCGGATTCCTTGATGCCGGCGATATGCTGAATCGCGCCCGAAATGGCGACCGCAATATAAATTTTAGGACGAACGGTTTTTCCCGTTTGCCCGATTTGCCGGGCATAAGGCGCGAAATCCCCGTCGACGGCCCGGCGGCTTGCTCCCCAATCGGCGTTGATTCCTTTTTCCCGCAGGGCTTCGACCAATTCTTTGATGAGTTTGAATTCGTCCAATTCTCCGCAGGGACGCCCTCCGGACACGATGATGTCGGCGGCGAAAAGATTCTGTCCTCCGGTTTCGACCCGTACCGTTTCCAGGATTTCGGTTTTAAAATCTCCTTCGTTCAATTTGGGAACGATTTCGATTATTTTGCCTTTTCGGGCGGGATCCGGGACGAGTTTTTCAAACGTCCCCGGCCGGGCCGTTGCCATCTGCGGGCACCAGAATCCCACAATAGTGGCCAGCTTGCTTTCGCCGTAAGTCGGGCGGATGGATTCCAGGCAGGGGTACATGATGCTTTTTTTGGCGCGATGCACGAATTCGCCGACCTCAAGACTCGTGCAGTCCGCGGTAACGCCGGCTTTCACGCGGCTTGCGATACGGGGCGCCAGCTCGCGCCCGGAAGTGGTGGCGCCGAAAAGGGCGATTTCGGGGCGTTCGTTTTCGATGACTTGAGCGAAAACGGAGGTAAAGGGGAGAATCGCGTATTCCGCGAGGCGCCTGTCATTGACGATGACCACTTCATCCGCGCCGTGCGCGATAATTTCCGGAGCCGCCGAACCGATATCGTCCCCGATCATCAGAGCCGTGACTTTGGTGGAAAGCTGATCCGCCAGTTTCCGGGCAGGATTTAAAATTTCAAGGGAAGACCGCGCGGGTATTTTTCCGTGCATTTCGATCCAGGCGAGAATGCCCCGTGCGCCTTGCCGGAAATCGATTCTCGGGAATTCGGGCTTTGGCGCGCTTCCCGCTGACGCGGAGTCTTTTTTGGAATCCGCAGAATCTTTTTTATGGAAAGTTTCTCCCGAAGAGATATCCCCCGTTTCAGAGATTAAATTTGAGGCAAGAGCTTCAGGCGTCGTTCCCGGAATCATCCGGATCGGAGGCCGGTCCCGTTCAATGTTCACGACTTTTGCCACAATGGTGGGGGATCCCGTCAGTCCGACGTGTTCGGGGCCCAAGCCGACCTGATCCAGCGACCAGATTTCGATTTTCGCGTCTTTCGCCTTGATGGCGCCTTTTAGCGTGGGCCGTCTCGGCGGAATCGCCGTGGGCGCGACGGAAATCAGGCAGGGGATCGGGAGTTTTAAGGACTGATGCCCGCCTTCAATGATCCGGCGGACGACGAGACTGTCGCCTTTCCAATCCACTTTCTCGATAAACGTTGCCTGCGGGATTTTCAGGTTTTCCGCGACTTGGGACGGGACATGGGCCGTGTCCCCGTCGCTGGTCTGCCGGCCCGAAAAAACAATAAAGGGCTCTTTGCTTTCGGCGCTGAAGCCCAATTTTTTAAGAAGCATCGCAATTGCGAGTCCCGTCGAATAAGTGTCCGATCCTCCCAGTTTCCGGTCGGAAAGAAGAATGGCCCGGTCATATCCCATGGCCAACGCTTTGCGCAGGGATTGCTCGAAACTCGGGGGCCCCATCGAAATAACGAACAACTCCGCGTCTTTTACCCGGCTCTTGATCTGAAGGCCCTCTTCGAGGCCGAAGGCGCAGTCAATGTTGATTCTCGATTTGGCCGTCGTGCGGTCCATTAACCCGTCGGCCCCCATCCGCATCTCGGTCGGGAGCGGCACCTGCTTCATTAACGCGATGATTTTCAGGCTCATAAAAGGTTTCCGCGATTATAAGATTTCATATTCCGGACCGTCTCCCCCGCAGGGAGTGACCCAGGTGATATTCTTGAAAGGATCCTTGATGTCGCAGGTCTTGCAATGCACGCAATTGGTCGGGTGAAGGTGCAAATCTTTTTTCCCTGTCTTGGGATCCGTTACGATTTCATAAACTTCCGCCGGGCAGAAATACTGGCACGGTCCTCCGTGAGTCGGGATGCAGACGTTCCGGCAGAGATCCGGGTCCGGCACGATCAAATGGCACGGCTGATCTTCGTCATGCTGAGTCCCGGAGAAGAAAACGTCGGTTGCCTTGTCGAACGTTAGTTTTTTGTCGAAATCCGGGAGATTTCTAACGGCCTCCCGCTTTTTCGGGGAAAGTTTTCTTAAATGCCGGCAGTCTTCCCCGATTTTGAGGCGTCCGGCCGGCGAAAGGCCCCATCCGCCGGTTATCAACTGAGCGGCGAAATGAACGGCCCCGAAGAAAAGGTTTCGCTTGAACCCCTGGCGGAAATTTCGGACCGGCCGGAGATCCTTGTAAGCGGAGCTTTTTTTGAAAAGGGTTTCGTAAAGCGCAAGCTGGTTTTTTGAGTAATCGCCCTTTCGCAAAGCCTCAAACGCGGTTTTTGCCGCGAGCATGCCGGATTCGATTCCCAAATGAATGCCTTTCAAGCTCGGCATGCTCAGGAATGACGCGCTGTCGCCCACGATCATCAGGCCGTCGTGGTAGAATTGCGGCATCGAAAAAAGACCGCCTTCCGGAAGGGCTTTTGCGCCATAGCGGAGCATTTTTCCCTTCTCGAGGAATTTTGTCACGAACGGATGCTGTTTGTACGTTTGAAACGCGCGATGAGGGTCAAAGGTCGGATCTTTATAATCAAGGCCGACCACCAGCCCCAGGGCGACGAGATTACCGGAAAGCCCGTAAATGAAACCGCCGCCGAACTGATCGAATCCCAAGGGATATCCCATGGTATGAATAACGCGCCCCGGCTCCAGCGTCCCGGGCGGAACTTCCCAAAGCTCCTTAACGCCCGCCGAGTAAATTTGAGGATTACGATTCCGGTCAAGCCCCAGTTTCTGAACGATCTGCTTGGTAAGATGCCCGCGCGCACCTTCGGCAAGAATAGTCAGCTTGGAATAAACGGCCGTTCCCGGCTGGTAGTTTTCTTTCTTTTTCCCGTGGAGGTCGATTCCGGAATCACCCGTTTGAATGCCGGCGACGCATCCTTTCTGATAAATCGGTTCATGACCGGTAAAGCCCGGGAAGATCTGGGCCCCTTTTTTTTCGGCAATTCCGGCCAGCCAGCGCGTGATTTTCCCGAGACTGGCGACATAATAGCCGCGATTGTCCATGTAGGGGGGGTGAAAGGGAAGCTTGAAAGATTGTTTCCCGGCAAGGAGAAAAAGATCGCTGTGCGTGACGGGAGAATCAAAGGGCATTTCTTTTTCCGGGATGTCGGGCAGGAGTTCTTTCAGGGTTTTCGGATTGATGACGGCGCCGGAAATGGAATGGCTTCCGAACGAAGACCCTTTCTCGATCAGCAGGACATTGAACGCAAGCGAAGCCTCTTTGATTTCGCCTTTTTGCACTTTTTCATTGTGCGTCCGGATCAAGTCCGAGAGGTGAATAGCGGCGGAAAGCCCCGCAGGGCCGCCGCCGACGATTAAAACATCCGTTTCGATGACTTCACGTTCCATTCCGGATCCCCGTTGATTGTAACGAAAGAATTGAGCGGACATTTTAGCATATATTCCCGCTTTTGCCAGGAAATACGAAATAGTTGCTCCGGTTTCCTCCGGCACGAAAGCGTAAATAAAACAATGGCAATAAGAAAGGTATTTTTTTAGAATAGACACCAGGAAGTAAAAAGGATGCAACCTATGGAACAGTATGATATTGCGGTAATCGGGGGAGGTGCGGCGGGAATCGTTGCGGCTATCTGTTCCGCGCGAAAAGGCGCAAGGGTGGTTCTTTGCGAGAAAATGCCCCGTTTGGGAAAGAAAATTCTGGCTTCCGGCGCCGGGCGCTGCAATTTATCGAACGAGAGACTGGATCCCGCATTTTACAACCCGGAAAGCCGTGCGCTGGTGAAATCGGTTTTTGAACGGTTCGGCCAAAGCTCAATCGAACGGTTTTTCAGGGAACTCGGGCTTGTCGGGCATTCGGATAACGGCCGCATTTTTCCCGCGAGCAATCAGGCCTCATCCGTCGTAAGCGTGCTCGAGATGGAAATTAAGCGCCTTCGGATTTCTTGCAAATTTCACTGTGATATCGGCGGCTTATCGGCTTCGGGCGACGGGTTTGTTTTGAGGACAAAGCTCCGGGAGGTTTTTCCGTGCCGGAAAGCAGTCCTTTGCGGCGGGGGAAAATCCTATCCGGCCCTGGGCGCCGACGGGAGCGGTTATTTATTGGCCCGGCATTTCGGCCATCGGATCATTGAACCCGTTCCGAGCACGGTTCCGTTGTTGGCAAAGGATTCTTGGTGCCACACCCTTCAGGGACAGAAGATCCGGGCGGCGGTTTACGGATTTGCCGGGGGACGGGAGACCGGGAAGGCCTCGGGGGAGGTTTTGTTCACAAAGTACGGGCTTTCCGGGACCGCCATCCTTGACGTAAGTGAAGAGCTTTCGATCGCCATACACCGGAACGGGGAGAAGGACATTTTCGTTTCCGTTGATTTAATCCCTTTTATGGAAGAAAACGAATTGCGGGATGAATTATCCGGAAGACTGCGCCGGGGATTCGAGAAAAAGGATTTGGTGACGGGGATTTTGCCGGGGAAATTTTCCGCGGCCCTGGAGCGGGAGCTTCGGGAGCTTGACGTACCGGGGCTCGCGAATTTTCTCAAGAACCGGCGATTTAAAATTGTCGGGACAAGGGGATGGAATGAGGCCGAATTTACCGCCGGAGGAATCGATACGGATGAAGTCGTAGCGGAGACGCTTGAATCAAAACGGCGGAAAGGGCTTTACCTCGCGGGAGAAATCCTGAACGTCCAGGGGCGTCGAGGCGGCTACAATCTGGCTTGGGCCTGGGCATCGGGTTGGACGGCGGGGGCTGCCGCGGCCGGGTGAGCTCTCAGCTTGTAATGAAAAAATCTTCCGGAGACCGCTTTACTGAAAATTCGCTTTAGCTCCTTCGCCTCAGAATCCGCAAAAAAGCGGGGGATTAATTCGCCTCCGGAGCTAAAACGAATCGGCGATTCATTGGTAACGGACGGCGAGTCAAAACTGGATGGGCCCCCGGCCGGAGTTTCATAACTCCGGCACTCCGGTCTCATTGGAAGAATCCCACGTCGGCCCCTGGGCCGGGGCCTCCCGGGATAAATTCGCACGGAGAACTTGACGCTCCCTTGAGTCGCGTAAGTTCTGTGCTCATTTAGGTAACTCCACGTCGCCTCCTGGGCCGGAGGCTCCTGGAGTAAATTCGACCGGGGAACTTGACGTCGTCCCTGCGGGACTCCGTAAGTTCCGGTCTCATTTAGATAAACAAGTTGACGTTTCCGCCCTCGGCGTGGGAAAGATACATCGCGACTCCGCCCTCTTCGATTCCGTCAACCAGCTCTTCCTTTTTGATGCCCATTAAATCCATGGACATGGTACAGGCGACGAGGCGCACGCCCGCCTTTTTTGCCGTTTCGATGAGTTCGGGCAGGGAAGCCACGTTTTTCTTTTTCATAATGCCCTTGATCATCCAGGTCCCCATGCCGCCCATGTTCATTTTCGAAAGGGAAAGTTTTTCCGCGCCCCGGGGCATCATCCGGCCGAACATTTTTTCGATCAGGTTTTTTTTGACGAGGACCGGATTGGGTCTGCGGAGGACATTGAGCCCCCAAAACGTGAAAAACATCGTGACTTCGCTTCCCATCGCAAGAGCGCCGTTTGCGATGATAAACGCGGCGATGGCTTTGTCGAAGTCGTTACTGAATACGATAATCGTTTTCTTTTTGGAGTAATCGAAAGAGGTATTTTGCCCGGGAGCATTTATCTGTTTCGCTACCGTGGCGGTCAAGATCCCGTTTTCCGCTTTAAAGTTTACGAGCCGGTTTCCCGTGCTTTTTACCCATCCCTCGACGTCTTTTGCGAAGGCGGGGTCCGTCGAGGAGATTTCAAGCGCCTCTCCGGGACGGATTTTGTCGAGCTCGGTTTTAAGCCTCAGGATCGGGCCGGGGCATTGAAGTCCGCAGGCATCGATTCGCAAGGCGATTTTTAGATTCGAGGATTCCCGAATGTCCTGAGCACCCGTATCGTCTTTCATTTCTTTTTCCGCCTCCTTGGGCCTGTTTATAATCCCGAGGGCCGCCTGATAGGTCGTGTAGCCTCCGGAAAGATTCCGACACCGAAAACCGTTTTGCGCGAGGATGCGGCAGGCGAGATATCCCCGCAGGCCGACTTTGCAATACGCGAGGATTTCCTTGTCCCGGGGGAGTTCTTTCATGCGATCCCGAAGCGTGTCGACGGGGATATTGACCGCGCCGGGGATCATGCCGCTTTTGGTTTCTTCAACCGTCCGGACGTCCAGAATCAGCTGATGGGCCTCCGGGGTTTTTACCGTTTCCGCATGACAGACGGAAACGTCCCCCCGCAGAAGGTTTGAAGCGACAAACCCCGCGTAATTGATCGGATCTTTGGCCGAGCCGTAAGGCGGGGCGTAGGAAAGTTCCAGGTCTTCCAGATCGTAGACGGTAAGCCCCGCTCTCAGGGCGACCGCCAGCATATCGATGCGTTTGTCGATTCCGTCCCGGCCGACAGCCTGCGCCCCCAGTATTTTCCCGTTTTCGGGACTGAAAATAAGTTTCAGGCTGATGGGAAAGGCGCCCGGATAGTAACTTGCGTGAGAAGCCGCGTGAATGTAAATTTTCTCGTACGGAGTCCCGAGACGCTTCAAAATTTTTTCGTTCAATCCCGTCATTCCGGCGGCAAGGCCGAATACTTTGCAAATAGCCGTTCCCTGCGTTTTTTTGTAGACGGATTTCCGCCCGAAAATATTGTCCGCCGCAATCCGTCCCTGACGGTTGGCGGGGCCCGCGAGAGGAATCGTGGTTTTGACGTCCCCCACGAAATCGGTCACTTCCACGGCGTCTCCCACCGCGAAAATATACGGATCACTCGTGCGCAGGGAAGCATCAACCGTGATTCCTCCCCGCTCGCCGATTTCAAGACCGGATTCTTTTGCGAGCTTGATTTCCGGTTTAACCCCGACGGCGAGAACGGCAAACCCGCACGGAATAATTTCCCCCGAACTCAATTCAACGGCAAGATGAGTTTTTTCCTCCCGGAAGGATTTGACCGAAACGCCGAGCCTGAGGTCGACTCCCCGCGAGACCAGTTCCTGGTGAAGCGGAGTCGCCATTTCGGGATCGATGGGTCCCATGACTTGCCCGGTCAATTCAACCAGCGTTGCCGGGATGTTCCGTTCGCGCAGGGCCTCGGCCACTTCCAGGCCGATATAGCCGCCTCCCACGACGACCGCTTTTTGAGGGCCGGCCGAGGCAAGCGCTTTTTGAATGGCATCCATATCGGCCAGGTTGCGAAGCGTGAAGATTTTTGCGGAATCGATGCCGGGAACGGGAGGTTTAATCGGTTCCGCCCCGGGGCTGAGAATCAAGGCGTCGTAGGGCTCTTCCGTTTCCTTTCCGGTCACAAGATTTCGGACGGTCAGCCGCCGTTTTTCCCGGTTGATTTTAACGGCCTCGCTTTGGGTCCGCACATCGATCCGGAAACGTTTTTTCATGGATTCGGGGGTTTGAACCAGCAAGCGCGTCCGGTCCGGGATGGCGCCGCCGATATGGTAAGGAAGCCCGCAATTGGCAAACGAGATATGCTCGCCCCGCTCCAGCAAAACGATTTCCGCGCTTTCCGATAATCTCCGGGCACGGGCCGCCGCGGACGCTCCGCCCGCCACTCCGCCTACGATCAAAAGACGCATGATGAAATCTCCCTTTCGAATTAAGCCTTTGTGTGCCGCCGGATCACTATACTATTTCCGGATCTTGAAAGTCAAAGCCGGAAGGTTAAGACAGACGGTCGTATTTTGAGCCCAGCTTATAGGAAATAACTTCGATCCGCTGGCGGCTTAAATTGACCGTAATCACCAGCGAATAGCCCCGGCGTCCCGTGGATTTGGCTAGAGACATTCCGACCTGAGTCCGCGCATGAACGGGCTTTGCTCCGAGACGGGGCGAGGAGCTGAAACCTTCCTGTTCTCGAAGCGCGGCATGAAGCGCATCTCCGTCTTTGGCATCCGCCAACCGCCGCACGACGTAGACCAGCTTATTTTCTTCCACCTCTCCGTCCATTCGCGGCGGCTGGGGGCCCGTTTCCGAAACGAGCTTTGCGTCTTCAAAAAGTTTCCGCAGCGCGGGGCGAATCAGCCCGTCCAATTCTTTGGCGTTCGGAGCTTGAGGGGCAAGATCTTTGGCCGTAAAGAATTCGGGATTGTCCGAAATCTTTTGTATCGTTCCCGCGGCGGGAGAAGCGGATTTTTGAGCCGGAACCGATTTTTTTTCATCCTGTTTTGAGCAGGCGGGGCATAAAAGACAAAAACCGATGATCAAAAATCCGAAGATATGAATAACGCGCATGGGGATTCTCCCTTCCATTCGATTTTAAGCGTAAGCTTTGTTTGCATGGATGAAACGCGAGAAAGCTAAAAACAATGAAAAACATGAAGTGAAACAAAGCAAGTTTAGTCATCAAAAGGCGCGAAATCAAATTAAAAATAAAATCACAATCTAACGGACCGGGAAGCCGCGATCCCGCCGGGCCCGGGTTTCAGCGCAAAAGCAGGGTTTGACCTCGCATGGAAGTGAGCGTAAAATACGGCGAATCATTTTTGGAACGGGATTTTGATCGCGCAAGTTGAAAAGGAGCGGTGGACATGAAAAACAGACCTTTGAAAGATGTGATGATTGCCAACCCCGTGACGCTGAATATCGACGAACCCTTTTTCAAAATCGCTCAGATTTTTCAGGAGAAAGGCATTCGGCATCTGCCGATCGTGAATTCCCAGAACGAAATCGTGGGCGTCATGTCCCAGAGGGATTTTAACCGCATCACTTCTCCCAGGAAGAACGAGAAGGGGGAATACGTCTACGATATGGACAAACTGGCCAAATACATTCTGGAGCAGTACATTATTCAGGAAGTCATCACGCTTCAGCCCGAAGACACGGTCGAAAAGGCCGTGGAGCTGATGGCGGAGAAGAAATTGGGATGCGTTCCTATCGTCGACGGGAAGAGGCGCGTGGTCGGGATTGTGACGGCGATTGACATGCTCAAGCTTCTTCTGAAAATTTTGAGGGAAGGATAATTTTTGCGCCGGGAATCGGCCCGAAGACATCAAATATTAAAACGGAGGTTTTTAGCGATGGATTGGGGAATGAAAAACAGATTTTCCAGAATTTTGAACGCGAAAACGGGCCGCTGCCTCATGCTGGCGGTGGACCACGGTTATTTTCAGGGGCCGACGACCGGTCTTGAAAACTTGGGGAAAATGGTCAATCCGATTCTTCCGTATTCGGATGCCCTGATGATCACTCGGGGCGCTTTGAGGACCTGGATCCCGGCCGAAACGGACAAGCCGGTGGTGCTCCGGGTGTCGGGAGGACAGAGCATCCTCAAGGAATTGTCGAACGAAATCATCACCACTTCGATTCAGGACGCCGTCCGGATCAACGCGTCGGCCGTCACCTGTTCGGTTTATGTCGGAGGGGAATACGAAAAGGAGACGATCGGAAATCTGTCGCAGATCGTAAACGAAGGGGAAAATTACGGCATTCCCGTTCTTGCCGTGACGGCAGTCGGGAAAGAAATGGTCCGGGATGCCCGTTATTTGGGGCTCGCCTGCCGGATTTGCGTCGAAATCGGCGCGCATATGGTGAAAACGTATTACTGCGAGAATTTCGAAAAAATCGTCGAAGCCTGCGGGAAAGTCCCGGTTGTGATTGCGGGCGGGAAGAAGATCGAGGAAAAGGCCGCGTTGGAGATGGCGTCAAATGCCATCAAAGCGGGAGCGGTCGGAGTGGACATGGGGCGCAATGTGTTTCAGTCCGACAACCCGGTCGGGATGATCCGGGCCGTCCGGGCGATTGTGCACGAAAACGTTTCCGTCGCCGAAGCTTACAAAATCTATCAAAGCCGTTCATGAAAGTAGCGGTTTATTACCGGAACAGCGATATCCGGATACAGGAAATTCCGCGTCCCGAGATTCGAGAGGGTGAAATCCTGGTCCGGGTCCGGGCCAGCGGGATTTGCGGGACGGACGTGATGGAATGGTATCGTATCAAAAAGGCCCCGCGGATTTTAGGCCATGAAATTGCGGGCGATATCGCCGAATCCCGGTCCCCCGGTTTCAAGCCCGGCCAGCGGGTGTTTGTGAGTCATCATGTCCCCTGCAATCAATGCGAATTCTGTCTGGAAGGGAATCATACCGCCTGCGAAACGCTTCACGGCGGGAATTACGATCCGGGCGGCTACAGCGAATTCGTGCGCGTTCCCGCGATCAATGTCGAGCGGGGAACGTATCTTTTGCCGGACGAAGTTTCCTACGAAGAAGGGACCATGATTGAACCGCTGGCTTGCGTGGTACGGGGCCAGCGCCTGATCGGTGTGAAAAAGGGGCAGACGGTCCTGATTTTGGGAAGCGGAGTGTCGGGGCTCCTGAATATCCGGATGGCGAAAAAGCTCGGAGCCGGAGTGATCGCCACGGATGTCGACGAATACCGTTTGAAGAAAGCAAAAGCTTGCGGGGCCGATGAGGCGATTCACGCTTCCTCGCCGCTGGATTTTGGCGCAAATCACGTGATTCTTTGCACCGGAGCGCTTAGCGCGGTCGGGCAGGCTTTTCGCTGCGTCAAACGGAAGGGAACGATTCTACTGTTTGCGATTCCGGATAGAAATATCGAGATTCCGACGGCGGACGTTTGGCGGAACGAAATCACCGTTACGTCTTCTTACGGTGCGGCCCCTGCGGACCTGGAAGAGGCGCTGAATCTGATTCGCGACGGATCGATCCCGGTTAAAGATCTCATTACTCACACGCTTCCGCTGGAGGACATCCAGAAAGGGTTTAATCTGGTGGCCGGAGCGAAAGAGTCCCTGAAAGTCGTTTTGATTCCATCCTGAGGAGTGCTGCGTTTGGGCGAGACCATGAGAATTTCACGCGCGTTGGCCTTGGCGGGCATTGACTCGAGGCGAAAATGCGAAACGTATGTCCAGAGCGGTTATGTCAAAGTGAACGGAGAGACCGTCTACGATCTCGGCCGTCAGGTTGATCCCGAAACGGACGTCGTTTTTTTCCGGGGCGAACCCGTTGTTTTCGACGAGCGCGTGTATTTTGTTTTGAACAAGCCGAAAGGGTACGTGACCACGGCGGCGGACCCGCACGCCAAGAGGACGGTATACGACCTCCTGCCGAGAGCCTTGACGCACAAAGCATCCCAGCCCGGATCGAACCGGACGAGGGTTTTTCCGGTCGGGCGGCTGGATAAAGATTCAACGGGGCTCCTGCTTTTCACGAATGACGGGGATCTTGCCAACGCTCTGACGCATCCCCGCTACGGAGCCGAAAAATGGTATGTCGCGAAACTGAACCGCGCGTTTGATCCCCGGGACGGCAAACGCCTGCTCGGCGGGGTTCACCTGCCCGAAGGATTTGTCAAAATTCAGGAATTTCACAAAATATCCCAACGGGTTTTGAGGGTCATGATCCGGGAGGGGAAGAAAAGGGAAGTGAGGAGAATTTTCTCGGCAACGGGATATAAAGTTATTTCACTCTGCCGCGTTTCCTTCGGGCCCTTGAAGCTGGGGGACCTGGAATTGGGGATGGGGCGTTTCCTGAAAGGCCCCGAGGTCCGTGACCTGAAACAATTTCTGACGAAGAAAGAAAGCCGTGACGATTAAAAGAATCTCCCTGCGCGAGCTTGAGAAGAAAATTTATTCTTTCAGGCCGGATCCGGGATTCCCGGACGACTCGTTCGGCTGGATTACGGTGAAGGAAGCGTTGGCCGCCGCCCGGCAGGGGAATTACGGCGTCGGCGCTTGTCTTATCGGCCCCAACGGCAGAATCATTCAACGCGGGCATAATCACATGGTTCATCCTTATTCCCGGACGGACCAGCATGCCGAGATGAACGTGCTCACGCGGTATGAAACTCACGTCAAAACCCCGGCGCCCCGGATGCGGGATTTTATTTTGTATTCAAGCCTTGAACCGTGTCCGATGTGCCTGACCCGCATTATTTATACCGGCGTGAAAAAAGTTTATTATCTTGCGGAGGATCCGACCGGGGGGATGGTCCGGCACATGAAAAAACTTCCGATTGTTTTCCGGCAGTTTGCGAAGGGGAGAATTTACCGGACGGCCCGGTGTTCTCCCGTCCTTCGCGGACTTGCGCGCGAAACGTTTGCCTATACGGCCCGGGCGCTCGACAAAAAGTTCCGGGAACTTTGAGGAGGATCAGAACATGGGGAGAATTTTATCGCGATTGCTGCTTTGGACCGCGTTGGCCGGCCTTGCGGCCTGGGCGGCGGGGGTCCGATTTCATCCCGACGTGCTGCTGCGCGCCCTCAAGGGAGAGGAAAAGGAGTACCGGAAAGTCGAACTCACTTCCGGCGCGGTTTTCACGGGGGAAATTTTAAGTCAAACCGGCGATTCGATTCAAATCAAACTCCCGGAAGGGATGATGACGTTTTCGAAACGGGAGATCAAAAATATCGCAAAGGCCACTGCTCAGGAAATCGATGCGTCCGGAAAGGCCTTGAAGTCCTACGGAAGGACCCGCGAACCTTTGGTGAGCTATCATCCCGAAAAAAATATTTTCATCGGGAATGCCCGAAAATCGCCCGGGCCGGCTTTGTCGCAAAAGCCTTTGACGGCGCTTTCTCCCGGGAATACCCTGACCTCCGTTGATTCATCCGCGTTGGCGGCCGCCCAAGCCGCAAAGGCCGCCGCGGAAAGACAGAGGCGAAAGATCGAAAATCAAATCCGCGAAATGGAAGCGGGATATTAGGGTAAAAGACGGATTTTTGCTTGTCCGGTTCCCTTCGCGCTAGTTTTTCGCCGCCATGCCGTTAATCTTCAATAAATATCCGATTTCAAAATGAAAAATCTTTTTTTGCCGGTTTCAAAACAGGACTTCCGCATCCGGGGATGGAAAGAACCGGACGTCATTTTGGTTTCCGGAGACGCCTATGTGGATCACCCGTCTTATGGGACGGCGGTGATCGGGAGAATGCTTGAGGATTCCGGCTTTAAAGTCGGAATCATCGCCCAACCGGACTGGCGGAAGCCGGACGATTTTCTAGAATTCGGCAGGCCCCGTCTTTTTTTCGGCATAACGGCCGGGAATCTCGATTCCATGCTTGCGAATTACACGGCAAGCAAGAAGCCGAGGCGGGAAGACGAATATTCTCCGGGCGGAAAGGCCGGCCTGAGGCCGAATCGTGCGGTGATTGTCTATGCCAACCGCCTTCGGGAACTGTTTCCCGGCGTCCCGCTTGTCCTGGGCGGGATCGAAGCAAGCCTGAGACGGCTCGCGCATTACTGCTATTGGGACGATGCCGTCCGGAGGTCCGTTTTGCTGGACGCAAAGGCGGACATCCTGGTTTACGGGATGGGCGAAAAACCCGTCACGGAGATTGCGGTCCGCCTGCGCTGCGGCGAAAAAATTAACGAACTGAATGACATCCGGGGAACGGTCGTTGCGCGGAGCGGAACGGACGGATTTGAAAATGCCGTTACGATTCCTTCTTTCGACGAGACAAAGGCTGATTCCGGGAAATTCAACGAGGCGTTTACGGCCGCCTACCGGGAAGCCGATCCGTTCCGCGGAAGGACGGTGATTCAAAAACACGGCGACCGCTTTGTGATCCAGCTCCCGCCGCCTCTTCCTCTGGCCGAATCGGAAATGGACCGGATTTATGAGCTGCCGTATTTGCGGGCATGGCATCCGGCGTATGACCGGGCGGGAGGCGTCCCGGGATTCGAAACGGTAAAATTTTCCGTCGTCTCGCACCGGGGATGCTCCGCGGAATGCAGTTTTTGTTCGCTGTATTCGCATCAGGGGAGAATGATTCAGAGCCGCAGCCGGAAATCCATTTTGCGGGAGGTCCGGCTTCTCGCGGCGCGCGAAGATTTCAGGGGGACGATCACGGATATCGGCGGTCCTACCGCCAATTTGTACGCGGCTTCCTGTGAAAAATGGGCCGCCGGCGGTGCCTGCCGGGACAGGCAATGCCTGATGCCCGGGAAATGCGCGAACCTCAGATTGGGTTACGACGAGGCCATTGCGCTGTGGGAAGAAGTCCTGGCCGTTCCGGGCGTGAAACATTTATTTGTGTCCAGCGGCCTTCGTTACGACCTTTTGATCGAGAAATATTCCGACGCGTATCTGAAAGCGCTTTGTGAAAAGCATGTCAGCGGACGCCTGAAAGTGGCGCCCGAACATTGCGTGCCTTCGGTTTTGGAGCAGATGAATAAAACGCCTTTTTCCGCTTATGAGAAATTCGTGCGGCGGTTCAAGGAAATGAACAAGGCTTTAGGGAAAGAACAATACCTGGTCAACTACTTGATCAGCGCGCATCCCGGCGCCGGATTGAACGAGGCGTTGGATCTTGCGCTGTGTATGGCAAAGCGGCATGCCCGGCCCGAGCAGGTTCAGGATTTTATCCCCCTGCCGATGACGGCTTCGGCCTGCATGTATCACACGGGGCGAAACCCGTTCACGGGAGAGAAGGTTTACGCGGCCAAAAGTTACGCGGAACGGCAGATGCAGCGGGCGTTGTTACAGCCCCGGCAGGAGAAAAACCGGAAATGGGTTTTGGAGGCATTGAGCCGCTTGAACCGGCGCGATCTTCAGGTTGTTTTATGCGGGCACTCGTTTCGGGGGAAACGTTGAGAAATTCTTGAGTTTAGTCTTCTTTTTCAAAATCGGGAAACTTCCAGTTAAAAGAAGTAAGCGGAGAACGGTGCTCGGAGACCTCGATGACCATCCGGTAGCCGTCCGTGATATAAGGGTCTCCGGTCAGGTTTTTCCCGGGTTTTTCTTTCGTTGAAACTCCGACGCCTCCCGCGAATCCGTAATGGACGACTTTCTCCACGCTGGCAAGGTCCTGAATGACATAATCGCGCGCGTCGTCGACGTACGGATCGATTTTGTGAGTCGTCAGGTTCCAGGTTTTCAGCGTGAAGCGGACCCCGATATCCCGGCTGATGGCCCCGATCCAGACGGGTTTTGAATTGACGCGGAGCGGGGAAAACCAGAGGCGGAGATGGAGGCGCTGATCGATTTTCTTACGGGGCTTTTGCAGGGCGATGTCCTGGCTCCGGCCGTCGTAATAAAGAGGGCTGACGGGGGAATACCGGTAGGTTTTACCGAAGAGAAAAGCCTTGGCCGTTTTGTAGGAGGATTTGAATCCGAGCGATTCGGTTTCGCTCCAGCGCGCGGAAGCAAACGCGTTCAGAATATCGTTTAATTCTCCGATGATAACCAGGTTTAAAGGGTCGCCGCGGGCGGTTCCTTTCTTGTTGGTGGTCGTCGCCGCGATTTTCAGAAGCTCGCTTTGCAGTTCCGCTTCGCTGCATTCCCGGATTTCGTTCTCGGGATAAAGCGCGTCAAACTTCCGCTTGCGATAGTCCGCGCGGATGCCAGGGACTTTAAAAAAGAAATTGAATATTTCATCCCCCTCGTCTCCGTGAAGGGCGATTTTCACTTCTTTAGTCCCTTCATCCAGGGGCGTGAACACGAATCCCTGGAACGTGCTTTTGGGCATCACGATATTGTTGTGCAGCCCTTTTTCTTCGAAATCCGAGTCCATTTTTTTATTCGAATACCGCGCGCTGAAATACGTAACCGGCGCCGCAAATAGAACCGGGAAGAAAACGATCGCGACCACCCCCAACTCGATAAACCGCTGCGCGGTGGAATAATGACAGATATAAGCCGCTTCTTCCGGCGAATAGTAATCGGGGTCCAGATTTTGCTGGAGAAAAATATAAGGCTCCTCCCGGCTGTTTTCGATTTTAAGCCAGACGGCTTGAATGCCTTTTTTAGCGATGTTCACGCCGAAAAGTTTTTTGCTCTCCTTGTCGGTCAAGACGGCGGTCGTGACGCGGATGCCGTTGGTTTCCTTGGTTTGGGCCCGCCTCATGAATTGGACTTCTTGAAACGAGTGGGGATGATAGGAGACGCAGCCCGGCAGGATCAGCGTTTGGATCAGGATGAGGCATAGCCATTTTCGGAAATCACGGGCGGATTTCATGCTCGGGCCTTTCGCTTTTTTTTGGATTTTTCTTCTTTTTTGATTCCGGCTTCCCGCCGGTCTTTTTTTTCGAAGAACCTTACGGTTTTATCAAAACGGTTATTCAGGAACGCGAAAGGCACGATAACCCGCCGCAGGGGGCGCCCCGTTTTGGGGTCTTTTTTGAGCGGCGGTTCGGTTATCTTTTGCCTGATTTCAAACCGCCGGCCGGGTTTCCCGTCCGTCCGGACGGTTTCATAAACATAAGTGGGCATTCCATATTCCTTTCGACGAAGCGACCGGGACATTTTAAAAGGTCCCGCGGAACCTTTCAACGTTTAATCGCGGGAATCCGTCGCAGGATTCGTGACAGAAAAGACTGAAAAAGATGCAATTCCCGCCGGTCCGGGGCGGATTTCCGGAAGAACCGCTGCATTTTCTCATGAATCTGAAAAACGAATCCGTCCCGTTCTGATTGTCCGTATCCCGCGGCTTCGAGGGTTTCCAAAAGACGGCGGGAAAAAATTTCCAATTCTCCGGGGGACGGATACACCTCCCGGGGCTTTTCGCCGGCACGGATTGCTTCCGGGCTTGAAGAAAAGATTCCGTACAGCGCGACGGCAACGGCATGCGAAAGATTCAGGGAAGAATAGTCCCGGTTTGCGGGAATTATCGCGATGGCATGGCATTTTTCGAGTTCTTCATTCGACAGGCCGTTTTTTTCGTTGCCGAAAACCAAATGGACTTTTTTGGACCGGAGGGCGTCCAGAATCCGGGGAAGCCATTCGGGGAAAGGGCGCGCTTCGCCCCGACGTTTTCCGATCCGGGTCGTGAAGCCGACTGAGAAGGAGGATTGTGCGGTAACCCGGCCGAGATCCTCCTCCTGTTTCGCAGAATCGAGAATGTCCCGCGCTTTCCAGCCCGGCGTGTACGCTTCGGGGGTTTTGTGGGGCGCGCAGTTTACGAGGATCAAACGGGAGACGCCGAAATTTTTCATGGCCCGGGCGCTTTGGCCGATGTTGACGGGATTTTCGGCACGGACCAGCACTACATGAAGATTTTTGAGAAAGGAACGGAAAGGAAATTTTTTCCGGTCAAATCGTTTCGGTCGCCCGTTCATTTAAAAATTTCTTCAAGAATGAATTCGACGTCTTCCCGGGTAATCGGTTTGGGATTGGCGGCGGTGGATCCCGACCGGAGGGTTTCCGCGATAATTTTTTCTTTTTCGATGAGCGGTTTCCCTCTGAAGGGGGATTCGATTTTGAGAAGGGACAGCAATTCTTCGGTTTTTTCCAGGAAGTCCTTTTTTACGACATAGGTCATCACGTCGTATTTCCGGCCCATCACCCGCCGGTTGATTTTGATCGAGGCCGGGAGGCAGACCGAACAAATCAGGCCGTGAGGTTCGTGATAAAGCGCGCCCAGAGGATGCGCGATGCCGTGGATTACGCCGAGCCGGGAGGCGTTGAACGCGATCCCCGAAAAATAACTGCCCAGAAGAAGAGACGACAAGTGTTCTTCGGCGCGCGACTCGAGGCCGGGCGGCAGGTGATGCGCAAGCAGTTCGACGGCTTTCAACGCGAAGGTTTCGCTGAACCAAGTCGCGTTTTTTGAAATAAAAGATTCGTACGCCTGGACCAGGGCATCCATGGCCGAGAAACGCAGAACCGCCGGAGGCGCTTTCCGGAGGAGGTCCGGATCCAAAATGACTTTCCGGGCCATGAATGTTTTGTCACGGATGGAAAGTTTAGCTTTTTTTTCGGGATTGATGATGACGGCGTTGACGGTCGCTTCGGAGCCGGACCCGGCCGTGGTGGGAACGGCGATAAAAGGGATGCCGGGCTCTTTCAACTCGCCGCCTTCCTGATAGTAGACGGGCTTCTCTTTGGCGTTGAAAAGACCGGCTGCCGCTTTCGCGAGATCCAGGACGCTTCCCCCGCCGATTCCGGCGATCCAGTCTGCCTTGAATTCGCGTCCCGCCCGGATGAGGTCGCCGATCTCGGAAAGTTCGGGCTCGCCGGATTTCCGGCGGAAATAGCGGACGGATGCGTCCGATGGCACGGTTTTCGACAGGAGGTCTTTCTGCCCGTTCTTTTCGAGAGACGGCCCGTGCACCAGAATTCCGCGCGGGCCGAATTCCAGGCATTCCGGGATCAATGCCGTCAAAGCGCCCGGCCGGAAAAGGGTTTTTTGCGGAATGACGGTTTCAACGGGGAAATCCATGGTCAGTATTTCATGATGACGGCGGTGACGACGAGATCTTCTTCGCCGGTGTTCCGAATCGAATGCGAAGCCCCTCCGCCGGTCAGGATGGCATCCCCGGCGGAAACCGCGATTTCTTTCCCGCCGTCCGTCATCATGCCCCTGCCTTTTTGAATGATGTAAATTTCGTCTTCTTCCGCGTGTTCGTGCGGCCCGATTCCGGATCCCGGCGGAAGCGTGAGTTCGGCGCAAAGCCGGGTTTTGGCCGTGATTTCCTCGGGTTTGAAATAATGCCGGATCGCGACATGCCCCGCGCCTCCGCGCATCTTTTCGCGAATTTCGGTTTCCTGTTCGGCTTTCCGCTTGATCATGGGCGCGACCTCCCTAAAAACGGCTGTTTTCGACTTCCCGGAGCATTTCCAGCCGTTGTTCCTGGGAAATCGAGGGGACGGCGTAGAGATATTGATGCAAAATCACTTCCATTCCGCAAAACCCGAAAATTCCGGCATCGGCCGTTTTGTTCAATGCGTCCAAGTAACCGGCTTCCCGGAAATGTTCTTCCGGTCCCCCCGTCGTGTTGAAAATCACGACTTTTTTCCCCTTCAAAAGGCCTTCAATCCCTTTTTCGGTGATCCGGTACGCGAATCCGTGGGAAAAGACCCGGTCAATATAACCTTTCAGGATTGCCGGCATACCGTACCACCAAACCGGATAAATGAAAATCAGAACATCCGATTCTTTGACATACGCCTGTTCTTTGAGAATGTCCGGGGAGGTTTTTCCCTGTTGCAACAGGATAAAGTCTCCGGCGCTCAGGACCGGATCAAATTTTAATTCGTAAAGGTTTCGCACTTCGAATTTTTCCGCGTGACCCCGCAGTTTCGAGAGAACCACCTCCTTGACGGCATGGTTGAAACTCCGCGGATTCGGATGCGCATAAATCACCAGGTACTTCATGACCGTTCCTTTCGCTTTTTCGGAAGCCTTCCGAATGGTTTTGGGATCATGGGCGTGCCAAGCTTTCGCAAGCGGCCTTCCGGTCCCAAATGAAATTATTTTTTTGTCCGTTCCCGTTTTGTTTCGCAGGGGACGCAAAATTTTGCGTAAGGCAGGACCCGAAGCCTAGCGACGGGGATCCGGTTTTTACAATCCAGACATTGCCCGTAAGACCCGTCCGCGATTCTCTGGACCGCTTCTTCGATCAGATGAATTTCCTGCTCCTCGAGAAAACTTTCCTCCTCCAGCATTTCCGCGTCTTCCCGGATCTGGGCGGCATCTTCGGGAGAAGCCTCATCCCGAAGTTCCTTCCGGTGCGAAATCATTTCGCCCGACAGCTCTTTGTGCCGTTCGACCAGCTTGGTTTTTAATTCTTCGAGGATTTTCTGTTCTTGCGCGATGTCGCTCATGGTTTTTATTTCCCGGTTTTGGATTCCTGTGAAAGTTCCTTCAGATTGCTGAGCATTTCCGCGATTTTTTCCGCCCAGCGCTTGAAGACCGTTTCGGCGTTCATGAATTTGGCGTACCCTCCGACGATCATGGCCTTGACGTCATGAGAATCTCCCGCGCCCGAAGCCTGTTCCGCAAACTGGGCAAGGACTTTCCCGGACGGCCCGTCGGTTATTTTGCCTTCAAACGCGGTTGTCCCGTCCGTGTCGGTCGGGATCATGCTGAACGGAAACGGGGCGAGGCTTTTTGCCGCGTTGAAGACCCTGGCCGGTAATTCCACGTTGGTGATGGCGATGCTGAGGACCAGAGTTTTTTCGGTCGGGACCGCCGTGATTTTGAATCCCTGCGCCGTGAGCTGTTCCTCGAGATCTTTGCGGAACGCGTGGCCGAGGTCTTCCAGGTCGTCGGCGCTGCAGACGGTTTTATCCGTCAAGTAGTCAAAGTTGACGGGGGCGATTTTGACCGAATCGTATTTCGAGAAATTGGCGGTCGGGGAAGCGTGCTCCTGTACGAAATAGGTCCCTTTGCTCATCTCCGAGTAGTTTTGAAGGAATCCAGACGGAGAGGTCTCCGACAGACCGGCACAGCCCGCGACGAGCGAAACCAGCGTGAGCAAAATCGAAAATTTCATAAAAACCGATTTTTTCATGAGCATTCTCCTCTTTTTCCGACAGATGCCGATGGACCGATGCGCGCAGCTGTTCGATCCGTTTTTTTAAGATAATTATCCGCTTGTAGGCTTTCAGCAAGAGCTCTTATAATACCTCGTAGGATTATAGAAACTCAATAAATTTATGAACGCGCTTCCGATCATCGTCACAACTCTTTGCCTTTTTACTTTGGCATACCGGTACTATAGCGCATTTCTGGCTTCCAAGGTGCTTGCGCTGGACGGTTCCCGGCAAACGCCGGCTTACCGTTTGCGCGACGGGCAGAATTACTATCCGATGTCGAAATGGGTGCTGTTCGGCCATCATTTCGCGGCAATCGCGGGAGCCGGTCCGCTGATCGGACCCGTCTTGGCGGCACAATTCGGATATTTTCCCGGCTTGCTGTGGATGGTGGTCGGGACGGTTTTGGGCGGCGCCGTTCACGACTTCGTGATTCTGGTTTTTTCCGTCAGGCGGGAAGGGAAATCCCTGGCGGAGATCGTCAAAACCGAATTCGGACCGGTTGCGGGCGTTGCCTGCGCGATTGCGATTCTTTTCATCATTATCGTGGCGTTGGCGGGGCTCGGATTTGTCGTGGTGAACGCGCTGGCGGAGAGTTCGTGGGGGACTTTCGCGATCGCGGCGTCCATTCCGATCGCCATGCTGATGGGGGTTTACACTTACGCGTGGCGGAAAGGGGCGCATGCGGCGGTGCGCACGGCCAGTATCGCCGGGGTAACGGCCCTTTTTCTGGCCGTTATTTTCGGGAAACAAATTCCGGAAATCCCGTTTTTGCACGCGATTTTTCTTTTGGACCGTCACCAGATCGTGATTGCCATGATGGTTTACGGCTTTTTTGCCTCGGTGCTGCCCGTTTGGCTTTTGCTCGCTCCCCGGGATTATCTGAGTTCCTACATGAAACTCGGGACGGTCCTGATCCTGATCGCGGGGATTATTTACGTGAACCCGAGACTCGAGTTTCCCCCGCTTTCCTGCTTTGTAAACGGCGGGGGACCGATTATTCCCGGGAAAGCGTGGCCGTTCTGCTGCATCACGATCATGTGCGGGGCGATTTCGGGATTTCACGCCCTGGTGTCTTCGGGAACGACGCCGAAAATGATGGAGAACGAACTGGAGGCCCGTCCGATCGGGTACGGCGCGATGCTGGTGGAAGCCCTGGTCAGCATTGTTTGCCTGATCGCGGTTTCCGCGATGCATCCCGGTGATTATTACGCGATCAATGTGTCGCCCGAAATTTACGCGAAAGTCTCCGGAATGCTCGGAATCGCACCGGTGCATCTGGACGCGCTGACCCGCGCGGTGGGGGAAGAGACGCTGGTCGGCCGGACGGGAGGAGCCGTGTCGCTTGCGGTGGGGATGGCGCAGATTTTCAGCGCGATTCCCGGACTGACCGGTTTGATGAAATACTGGTATCATTTCGCGATCATGTTCGAAGCGCTGTTTATTTTGACGACGGTGGACGCGGGAACGCGGATCGCCCGCTTTATTCTTCAGGAGCTTCTGGGAAACGTTTGGAAACCTTTCAAGCGGACGGATTGGCTTCCCGGCAATGTTTTGGCAAGTTTTCTGATCGTCCTTGCCTGGGGCTATATGATCTGGAATTCGAGCATCAGCACGATTTGGCCGATGTTCGGGATTGCCAACCAGCTGTTGGCCGGTATCGCCCTGGCGGTAGGGTCGGCGATGCTGGTGAAAACCGGAAAAGCCCGGTATGTTTGGGTGACGGCTCTTCCGTTCGTTTTTGTGACGGTGACGACGCTTGCGGCGGCGTATCAGATGATGGCGCATCACTATTGGCCGAAATCGGCGACGCCGTTTATTGTCCGGCTGAACACGATCCTTATTTTTTTAATGGTGGGGTGTTCGTTTGTCGTTTTCTTCGGTGCTTTTCGCGGCCTGTTCCGTCCGGACGGGCGCAAGACGCTTCGGACAGGCGAATCCCGACCCTGATCATTGCCGCTTTTTCGCATTTCTAGTAAAATGAAAGCGCTTCCGGGGAAAATTTTCCGGACGGAAGAAATCGGAACTCATAAACAAACGAAGGAGAAAGAAAAATGATTTCGTACAAAGAGTTGGGCCTTGTCAATACCCGCGAAATGTTCAAAAAAGCCATGGCGGGGCAGTATGCCGTTCCCGCGTACAACTTCAATAACATGGAACAGATTCAGGCCATTATCGTGGCTTGCGTGGAAACGCAGTCTCCCGTCATCCTTCAGGTGTCAAGCGGCGCGCGGAAATACGCGGACCAGACTCTATTGCGCTACATGGCGCAGGGGGCGATTGAAATGATGAGAGAGCACGCGAAAGCCAAGGGTCTGAAGCCCGTCCCGGTCGCGCTCCATTTGGATCACGGGGACACGTTTGAATTGGCGAAGTCCTGCGTCGAGTCGGGGTTTTCTTCCGTGATGATCGACGGTTCTCATCATCCCTATGCGGAAAATATCAAATTGACCAAGCAGGTCGTGGATTTCGCGCATCGGCATGACGTGACGGTGGAAGGCGAACTGGGCGTCCTGGCCGGCATCGAGGATGATGTGCACGCCGAACATTCCACCTACACTCAGCCCGAAGAAGTCGTGGATTTTGTCGGAAAGACGGGAGTGGATTCGCTCGCGATTTCCATCGGGACTTCGCACGGCGCGAATAAATTCAAACCCGAGCAATGCACCAAAAACGCGGACGGCATTTATATCCCCCCCGAGCTTCGTTTCGACATCTTGGAAGAGATCGAGAAGAAGATTCCCGGTTTCCCCATCGTGCTTCACGGGGCGTCTTCCGTTCCGGCGGAGGCCGTAAAAATGATCAATCAATTCGGAGGCGGACTGAAGGATTCCGTCGGTATTCCCGAAGAACAATTACGCCGCGCCGCGAAATCGGCGGTTTGCAAGGTGAATATCGATTCGGACGGCAGACTTTGGATGACGGCCGCGATCCGGAAAGTGTTTGCGGAAAAACCGGCGGAATTCGATCCCCGCAAGTATCTCGGTCCCGCGCGCGACGCCCTGATCGCGATGTACAAGCACAAAAATCAGGAAGTGCTGGGATCGGCGGGGAAGGCCTGAGCGAAGCGGTTTAGCCCGTTTATTTCCGTGTGATTCGGGAAAAGCCGGAGAGCCGAATTTGGCTTTCCGGCTTTTTTCTTTATTTCGCCGCAATGAGGTATAATGCAGCGCTCGTTTTTGCGGGAACAAATTGAAACGCATGTTTTTTGGAGGAGAAAATGGCTCAAGCGCTCATCAATATTGTAATGGCTCCGGTTCGCTGGATGAGAAAACTCTATAACTGGACCCTTCATTGGAGCAAAACCCGCCAAGCCCCCTATGCCCTGTTCGGCATTGCCTTTGCGGAAAGCTCCTTTTTTCCGATCCCGCCCGACGTGCTTTTGATTCCGACGGTGATCGCCGACAAAAAAGGCTGGATCCGGAAAGCCGCCGTTTGCACCGCGGGTTCCGTGTGCGGCGCGTTTCTCGGATATTTCATCGGATGGTGCTTTTTTGAAACGGTCGGGAAAATAATCGTCGAGACGTATCATCTCGAAGCGGCCGTGAAACTGGTCGGGCAGAAATACGCCGAAAACGCCTTCCTCACCGTTTTTACGGCCGCGTTCACGCCGATCCCGTATAAAGTGATTACGATCGCGGGCGGTCTTTTCCGGATCCCCCTGTCCGTTTTATTTGTCGCGTCCGTGCTGGGCCGCGGCGCGCGGTTTTTCATCGTTGCGGGAGCTTTAAGAATTTTCGGTGAGCGGATCGAAAAGACCATCGAAAAGTATTTTGACGTTTTTTCGATCGTTTTTATCGTTCTCCTGATCGGCGGATTTATCGTCCTCAAGCATGCGGCCAAATGAGCCGGCCGGAGAACTCCCTTTAAACCGGTCAGACGTGAAGCGCCAGACGGACCAGATAGCCGATTCCGAATGACAGCGCCGCAACCCCGAGACTGATCGTGACCATTTCCAAAAACCGCTTTTTGAAGGGAAGGTCTTTGGCGACTGAGATGTAGAAGGTAAACGCCAGAATGATCAAGACGGCGGCGAGAATCGAAAGGCCCAGGGCCCAGAAAATCTGCCCGATGAGCAGAAACGGCGCGACGAGAGCCGAGACGGTGAAGACGTAGGCCACGCCGGTGTAAAAACTCGCTTTAATAGGGTTTTTCCCGGACCCTTCTTCCGATTTAGTGGAAAAATATTCCGAAGCGGCCATGGAGAGAGATGCCGCAATGCCGGTGATGAGGCCCGCGATGGCGATGGTCCTCGAATTTTGCAGCGCAAGCGTGAATCCGGCAAGCGCGCCCGTAAACTCGACCAAGGCGTCGTTCAACCCCAGGACGGCGGAACTCAGATAGCGGAGCATTTCCTCGTCGATCATATTGAGGATCTGCTTTTCGTGTTCGACTTCATCCCGGTACACGATGTTCGCGTCGGGGATTAGCGATGCGATCTCTTCGTAGGAGTCCTGGGCTTTTTCTTCGTCCTGCTCCATCAGTTTAAGGCCGAAGGTCAGCCCGAACACTCTCGCGATGGAAACGTAAAACCATATTTTAAAACGGTCCGGGGCAATGTCCCGCCGGGTGATCTGTTTCCAGAATTGGTAATGCTTGAGTTCTTCCCGGGATATTTTTTCCAGAACTTCCCGGTTTTTACCGCTTTTGGGGGAAGCGGATAATTTGGCGTAAATCACATGTTCCGTGAGCTCGCTTTTCTGGAATTGAAGAAGTTTCGAGACCGTTTTTTCGTCCATGCCGGGTTTCCCCCCCCCCTGTTTTTTTAATTCCTCGGTTCTTTTCGTCCCTTTATTCTAGCATTAAGCCGGACCGGAATCAGGGGAAAAGTCGCGCAAGATAGGTTGACGGCGGGAATCCGGGAAGAGGTGCGGGAATCAATGCGCGGCGACGGCCGCGTTTTTCCCGAAATCCACTTTTCGGAACAGAAAGATTGCCGGTACGCAGAGGACGCAAAGGATTCCCAGCCAGCGGAAATTGTCCACAAAGGCCATGAGGGAGGCCTGGCGGAGCAGTTCTTGATAAATCATTTCGTACGGCCGGAGCCCCAGAAAACCCGTCGCCCCCGCTCCGGAAAGGACGTTTTGGACGGTCCGAAGCGCCTGTTGATAATTGAGATCGTAGGGAGTCAGATGGGAGACCAGAATATTCTGATGCACTTGGCTTAAGCGCGCCAGAAAGGTCGTTGTGAGGGCGATCCCGATACTGCCGCCGATATTACGCATGAGATTGAAAAGTCCCGTCGCGTTGCCCATGTCTTCTTTGGGGAGCGTCCCCATTGTGAGCGTTGTCAGGGGGACAAAAATACAGCTGAGGCCGATTCCGGTGCCGATGATGGGCCAGATGATGTTCATGATACCGATTTGCAGATTGATGTCCCCGAGGTTGTAGCAGGTAATACCTAACAGCGTAAGACCTCCCGCCACCAGCAGGCGGGCGTCCGTCTTCCCGATGATGCGTCCGACGATCAGGGCGGTGAGAAAAGCGCCGATTCCCCGCGGGCTGATTGCCAGGCCGCTCAGATATGCGGTATAGCCCATCAGAGTCTGGAGGAAAATCGGCAGAAGCGCGGTGGTGCTGTAGAGAACGGCGCCGATGATCGTCACGATCAGGGTCCCGATCGAAAAATTGATGTCCCGTGTGACGTGAAAATTGACGACCGGGTCCTTCGTTTTCAGTTCCCAGACCACAAACGCGGTCAGGGAAGTTACCACAACGGCACTGGACCAGCAGATCCAAGGGGCCGAAAACCAGTCCACTTCCTGACCTTTATCCAGGACGACTTGCAGAAGGCCGAGCCCGAGAGCCATGAGGGAGAACCCCACATAATCGATCCGGGACGCGCGGTTTTTCCGGATGTAAGGAGGGTCTTCGATGAAAATTCTGGAAAAGATCACGGCCAAGATTCCGACCGGAAGATTGATTAAAAATATCCAGCGCCAGGAATAATTGTCGGTGATCCAGCCTCCCACCGTGGGCCCGATGATCGGGGCGACGATGACTCCCAGCGCGAAAACGGCCATGGCAACGCCCCGTTTTTCCCGGGG
>Ga0116177_10000092_pt1 | contig 61017 bp, 31 predicted proteins | sample AD_STIC10_MetaG_FD_89750 | JGI IMG/M metagenome (GOLD analysis project Ga0116177, IMG submission 89750) | Active sludge microbial communities of municipal wastewater-treating anaerobic digesters from USA - AD_STIC10_MetaG | ecosystem: Engineered > Bioreactor > Anaerobic > Digestate | place: USA... | reverse complement strand
TCGGCTGCGGACGGTGGACTTCATCGTGATGCTGAACTCGGCCGTGTCGCGCGCGGTTGATTATGTGATCCGCATGGAGCCGGGTGTGCAGACGCCCGAGGAGACGTTTGAGAGCGGCAAGGGTTCTTGCCGGGATTCGAGCTGGTTGCTGGTGCAGGCGGCGCGGCATCTGGGCATCGCGGCGCGGTTCGTGTCGGGCTACCTGATCCAATTGAAGCCGGACCTCATTGCGCTCGATGGACCGGTAGGCACGAGCGTCGATTTCACCGACCTGCACGCCTGGTGCGAGGTCTATCTGCCGGGCGCGGGTTGGGTCGGGCTTGATCCAACGTCGGGACTGCTGACGGGCGAGAGCCATATTCCGCTCTCGGCGACGCCGCACTATCGCAACGCAGCGCCGATCTCCGGTGGGCTGATGGGCAATCCCGAGGTCGAGTTCGCATTCGACATGAAGGTGACGCGCGTTGCAGAGCACCCGCGCATCACCAAGCCATTCTCTGACGAGAGCTGGGCGGCACTCGATGCGCTGGGCGAGAAGGTCGACGCAGCACTGAAGGCTGGTGATGTGCGGCTAACGATGGGCGGCGAGCCTACCTTCGTGTCGATCGACGATTTCGAGTCGGATGAGTGGAACACCGGCGCCGACGGAACGACCAAGCGCAAGCTGGCCGACAAGCTGATCCAGCGTTTGCGCGACCGCTTCGCGCCGGGTGGGTTCCTGCATTACGGACAGGGTAAGTGGTATCCGGGCGAGACGCTGCCGCGCTGGACCTATTCGCTTTACTGGCGGCGCGATGGGAAGCCGATCTGGCACGACCCGGACCTGGTCGCTGGCGAGAACGGCGCCGGCAAGGCCACAAAGGAACAGGCTGAAGAACTGCTCCAGACGATGGCGGAAGAGCTGGGTGTCGGCGCGGAAATGGTGATCCCGGCCTATGAAGATCCGGCGAACTGGATCCTGAAGGAAGGCAACCTGCCGGAGAATGTGACGCCGGAAAATTCCAAGCTGAAGGACCCGGAGGAGCGCACGCGGATCGCGCGCGTGTTCGGGCGCGGCCTGACGGAGCCGACTGGCTTCGTGCTGCCGATCCAGCGGTGGCAATCGAAAGCATCGACGAAGAAGAAGGTTGGCAAGGGAACGCCGAAGAAAGCGCAGACGACACCGGGGCAAATCGCAACGGGACGCGCGGCGCCGCAACGGTGGAAGTCCGAGAGATGGCACCTGCGGCGCGGGTACATGTTCCTCGCGCCGGGAGACAGTCCGGTTGGCTATCGCCTACCGCTGGATTCACTGCCGTGGGTTCCGCCAGCGGTTTATCCGCATGTGATCCCGGCCGATCCAGCCGAAGAGCGCGAACCATTGCCAGATTTTGCAGCGCCGGGTTCCGGCTCAACCGCACTGGCGCGTGCGCGGTTCACCGCAGCGCAGAGCGCGAAGCAGCAGACGCCTGCGCAACCGTTGCCGGAAGTCGCAGGTACCGTTCGCACAGCCATGTCTGTGGAAGCACGCGACGGGCGACTGTGCGTGTTCATGCCGCCGGTTGAGCGCATCGAGGATTATCTCGAGCTGGTGGCGGCGGCGGAAGCTTCCGCGAAGGCAATGGGCGTTCCCGTGCATATCGAGGGATATGCGCCGCCCCACGACCCGCGCATGAACGTGATGCGCGTGACGCCCGACCCGGGTGTGATCGAGGTCAACGTGCATCCTTCGACAAGCTGGCGCGACTGCGTCGACATCACCACAACGCTTTACGACGAAGCGCGTCAGTGCCGACTGGGCTGCGACAAGTTCATGATCGATGGACGGCATACCGGAACGGGCGGCGGCAACCATGTGGTGGTCGGCGGATCGACGCCGAACGACTCGCCATTCCTGAGACGGCCGGATGTACTGAAGAGCCTGCTGCTGCTGTGGCAGAAGCGGCCTTCGCTGTCTTATCTGTTCTCGGGCATGTTCATCGGACCGACGAGCCAGGCGCCGCGCATCGATGAGGCGCGGCATGACTCGTTGTATGAGTTGGAGATCGCACTTTCACAGATTCATTCGCCGGGCGGCGGCCCGGGTGGAGATGCAAACACGCCCCCCTGGCTGGTGGACAGACTGCTTCGCAACCTGCTGATCGACGTATCTGGCAACACGCACCGGACGGAGATCTGCATCGACAAGCTGTTCTCGCCGGATGGCCCGACGGGGCGGTTGGGTCTGGTGGAGTTCCGTGGCTTCGAGATGCCGCCAGATGCGCGGATGTCTCTGGCGCAGCAGGTGCTGGTGCGCGCGATCATTGCGCGGATGTGGGCATCGCCGATCACGGGCAACCTGGTGCGCTGGGGCACGACGCTGCACGACAGGTTCATGCTGCCGCATTTCGTGTGGGACGATTTCCTCGACGTGCTGCGTGACCTGTCGGCGCATGGCTTCGACCTGCGGCCGGAATGGTTTGAGGCCCAGCAAGAGTTTCGTTTCCCGTTCTGCGGTGAGATCGACGTCGAGGGCGTGAACCTGGAAATCAGGCAGGCGCTGGAGCCGTGGCATGTGCTGGGCGAGACCGGCGCGATTGGCGGGACGGTGCGCTATGCCGACTCCTCCGCCGAGCGAGTACAGGTGAAGCTGACGGCAGCCGACCCCGAGCGTTATCGTGTGGCATGCAACCGACGGCCTGTGCCGCTGGCGCAGGTCGGCAACGGTCAGTCCGTGGCCGGTGTCCGGTACAAGGCGTGGAAGCCGCCCCTGTCGCTGCACCCTGTGCTGCCGACGAACGTGCCGCTCGTGTTCGACATTTTTGACACATGGTCGGGTCGAGCGATCGGCGGTTGCACCTATCACGTCGCGCATCCGGGTGGGCGGAGTTACGATACCTTCCCGGTAAACGGTAATGAAGCGGAAGCGCGGCGTCTGGCCCGGTTTGAAGGGCATGGACATTCGGCTGGGATGTACGAACTTGGGCGCGAGTCGACGCATCCCGAGTTTCCCTTCACGCTGGACCTTCGACGGTCAGCGGGAATCTGAGGCCAGAACCCCGAAGTGCCCGCGCAGAACCGACCACAACCTGACCCGGTCGCCAGCTTGCTGGCGGATTACCGCCCCCTGCCGGGCGTGGCGGACGAGCTTGTGGATGCGAACGGAGCGCTTCGGCCTGTATGGCGACCGTTCATGCAGGCGCTTGCGAAGATGCCTCCCGAGGACGTCACGCGCCGGTTCGATCTGGGCGATCAATACCTGCGCGATACGGGCGTGTTCTTCCGCCAGTATGGCGAGAAGGACGTAACTGATCGCGCGTGGCCGCTGAGCCATGTGCCGGTGATGATCCATGAGTCGGAATGGACCAGCATCTCTCAAGGACTGATCCAGCGCGCGGAGTTGCTCGAAAGCGTGTGCGCGGACCTTTATGGAGAAGCGCGACTGGTCAAGGAGGGCCATCTTCCGGCCTCCCTCATTGCGATGAACCCGGAATGGCTGCGGCCCATGGTTGGCGTACGACCGCGGTCTGGGCATTTCCTGAATTTCATCGCCTTCGAGATTGGCCGCGGACCTGATGGCCGGTGGTGGGTTCTGGGCGACCGGGTGCAGGCCCCATCGGGCGCAGGGTTCGCGCTGGAGAACCGCGTGGCGACGGCGCGGGTGTTTGCCGATATTTATGCGGACTCGAACGTGCATCGCCTTGCCGGCTTCTTCCGTGCGTTCCGTGATGCGTTGAACGATCTGCGCGGCGACAGCGAAAGCCGCGTTGGCATCCTGACCCCGGGCCGCTTCAACGATACGTATTTCGAACACGCGTACATCGCGCGCTATCTCGGCTTCATGCTGCTGGAGGGCGAGGACCTGACTGTGCAGAACGGACAGGTGATGGTGCGGACAATCGCCGGCCTCTCGCCTGTCAGCGTTCTGTGGCGCCGGATCGATGCGAGCTATGCCGATCCGCTGGAGCTGAACGAGTCATCGCGCCTTGGCACGCCGGGCCTTGTTGACGCTATCCGGCGCGGCAAGCTCGCCATGGTCAATGCGCTGGGCTCAGGCATTCTTGAGACGCGGGCCCTGCTCGCTTTTCTTCCGCGCATCTGTCAGGCGCTGCGGCAGGAGCCGCTGAAGATGCCCAATATAGCCACATGGTGGTGTGGGCAGGAAACGGAGCGCGCACATGTGCGCGCAAACGCGCATCGCATGATGATCGGATCGGCGCTTTCGACGCGCATGCCGTTCGACCCTGAAGACTCGACGATGCTGGGATCCAGTCTGCAGAACGCATCCGGAGGCACGGTGGATGCGTTGCTGGATGTGGCGTCCTCGCTTCTTGTCGGGCAGGAAGCGGTGACACTTTCGACCACGCCCGCGCACGTCGATGGCAAGCTGACGCCCCGCCCCATGAGCCTGCGCGTCTTCCTGGCGCGGACATCGCGCGGCTGGCGGGTGATGCCCGGCGGCTATGGCCGCATCGGCCGGTCGACGGATGCAAACGCGATTGCGCTTCAGCGTGGCGGTTCGGTTTCTGACGTGTGGGTGGTGGGCGACAAGCCCGTCCGTAACGAGACGATGCTGCCCTCGCCAACGTCACCTTATGTGCGCGCGCATATCGGAACGCTGCCAAGCCGCGCTGCCGACAACCTGTTCTGGATGGGCCGCTATGTCGAGCGCGCCGAGGGAATGATCCGGCTTCTGCGTTCGATCAATGTGAGGCTCGCGGAAGCCGGGCGCGCCGACACCGACCTGCTGGACTATGCGCGCAAGTTTCCCGGCTTTGGAGGTTTCGACCCTCTGCGCGGCATTCCGGCGGACCTCTTCAACGCGCTGGCCTCGGCGACGGCAAGCGCCAGCGTGGTGCGTGATCGCTTCTCTGTCGATGGCTGGGGCGCACTCAACGAGCTTTCCGCCAGCGCGAATAAAACCCTTGCGTCAGTGGCGCCGGGTGATGCCTCTGCCCGGGCGCTTGGAACACTGCTTCGGCAGATAACGGGGTTCTCCGGCCTCGTGCATGACAATATGTATCGCTTTGCAGGCTGGCGCTTCCTGTCGATTGGCCGCTCGCTGGAGCGGGCGAACGCTATGGCGCAGCTGCTTGCGTGGTTTGCAGCGCCGGAAACGCCGGAAGGCGCGCTTGATCTTGTGGTCGAGGTTGGCGACAGCGTGTTGTCGCACCGTCGGCTCTACGCCGTCGCGACGTCACGCTCGACGGTGATCGACCTGCTGGCGTGTGACGCCAACAACCCTCGCTCGATCCATTACCATCTTGCAGAAATCGAGAGCCAGGTCGGCTACCTGCCTGGCGCGCGGGATGGCGCACAGATGTCTGCGCTTGCCCGGGCGGCGCTCAAACTTCGCGCGGACCTCGCCGTGATGGCGCCGGAGTCGCTGGATCAGAACGGGCTTCTGCAGATCCGCACGGAACTGGGCGCGTTGTCTGACCTTCTCACATCAACCTATCTGCGCTGATCCATGCGATACGATGTCGGCCTTCGCATCACCTACTCATACGCCACCCCGGCGGCGGGAGGGCGCCATGTGCTTTACATGACGCCGGCCGATCTGCCGGGGCGGCAGCGCGCCATAACATCGTTTCTGGAAATCACGCCGCCGCCGGACGAGCGCTTTGCGAGGACGGATTTCTTCGGGAACACCATCGTTGAAGCAGCCTTCCGCGCCCCGCACACCGAGATAGCGTTCCGCCTGCGATCACGCGTGGAGCGCTTTGCCGAGGTCGTATCGCCGGACGAATCTCCGACGCTCGGCGTTCTGGCCACACAGATTGCGGCGGTGCGGTCTCTGGCGCCCGAGGCCCCGCATCATTTTCTCGCGGATTCTGCCCGCGTCGCTGCCAGGCCAGAATTTGGCGCGTACGCGCGAAGCCTCATTCAACCCGAAATGACGACACGCGCGATCGTCGAGGCTATCGGCAAAGCCATAGATCGGGACATGACGTTCGACCCGGACGCGACCGATGTGAACACGCCGCCGGAAGAGGCGTTCGCACGCCGTCACGGCGTCTGTCAGGATTTCTCGCACATCATGATCGGCTGCCTGCGCGCGATTGGCGTGCCGGCCGGATATGTGAGCGGCTTTTTGCGCACCGACCCACCTCCGGGCCAGCCACGACTTGAGGGCGCCGATGCGATGCACGCATGGGTGCGAGCATGGTGCGGATCAAAGACCGGATGGGTAGAGTATGATCCTACCAACGGCATGTTCGCTGGCGAGGGCCATATCATTGTCGCCTTCGGCCGCGACTATAGCGATGTCGCTCCGGTGCGCGGGGTTGTTCGCATCTCAGGCGGGCAAGACAGTACGCAGGCTGTGGACGTGGTTCCGCTAGACTAGTCTGCGAGGGATCTCAGATCTCTATCGCGCTCTGCAAGATACGCGCGAGACGGTCGCGGAATTTCTCGCGCGCCTCATCACCCAGACCCAGATCATCTGACATGACCCGGTCGATGGTGACGCCCATGACGATGTCCGCGATCAAACGAGCGCGAATGTTCGCATTGGGGCCGCCCAGCCATTTCTCGATGGGGCCGAAGAAACGTTCTTCGCCGGACTTGCGGATGGCTTCCAGCGCTTTTGGCGATGACGCGGACCGCAGAATGATCAGCAGGCAGTTGAGATCTTTGTCTTCCTGAGGGTCAATGACGATCTTGGTCGCCAGACGCTCTCCGAAATCGCTGACATCGCCCTCGAACATATCCGCGCCTGATGGGCACATCGCCAGTACTTCAGCGAACAGCTCTTCCTTGCCGCCGAAATAGCGGGACACCAAGGAGACGTCGACGCCTACGTCTGAAGCGATCTCGCGCAGGCTCACACTGTCATAACCTTCGCGTACAAAGCGCTCGGTCGCTGCGGCCAGAAGGCCGGCCCGGGTAACCGTCGCATTGCGCTTGCGAGAAGTGATCGCGTGAAGAACCGTCATATTCAGCCTTTGCTGCACTGCACGAAAAGTTTTGTCAACGCCCGTTGACATAGGCGCGCGGACACCGATCTAACACCCGTACAACAACAATAGCGCAGCCCAAACTGGGCGCCGCCTCCTCCCCGGGGTCTAACATGCACAATCTCACCAAGCCCTTGCTGGCAGCATTGATTGCCGTAACGGCACTCTCCGCCTGCGGCCAGAAACCGACGGAAGCAGCCGGAATGCCGACGCCTCAGGTTTCGGTCGCCTCGCCCCTCAAGCAGAACGTGACGGACTGGGACGAATTCGTCGGCCGGTTTGAGGCTTCCCAGCATGTCGATGTAAGAGCCCGCGCCGGCGGTTTCATCCAGGCCGTCCACTTCAAGGACGGTCAGACGGTGAAGAAGGGGCAACTCCTCTTCACTCTGGACTCCCGCCCCGCTCAGGCCGCCCTGGCTTCCGCCGAGGCTGATGCAGCCGTGGCGCGCAAGGCATTCGAGCGCGCCGAGGTTCTGATGAAGGACCAGGCGATCTCCCGTCAGGACTTTGATCAACGCCGCGCAACGCTGGACGTGGCAGATGCCGTCCTGCGCGCGCGCAAGCTCGACGTTGAATTCACGCGGGTGACCGCCCCCGTCTCGGGCACTGTTTCGGATCGCCGGGTCGATGCAGGCAACGTCATCGCGGGCGGGACTTCGGCAGCCGATGTGCTGACCACCATCGTTTCAACCGGTGAAGTCTATTTCAACTTTGAAGCTTCTGAAGCCCAGCTGCTGAAGTATCAGCGCGAAGCCGAGAAAAGCGGCGGCAAAGTCGAGATCAAGCTGCAGGACGAAAGCGAGTATCGCTGGACCGGCCTCGTTGATTTCTCTGACAACGCCATCAACAGCGGCTCCGGGGCGGTGCGGATGCGCGCTCTGGTGACGAACAAGGACGGCTTCCTGAAGCCCGGCATGTTTGGCCGCGCCCGCGTGGAAGGCTCCAGCGAATACGCTGCGCTTATGATCCCCGAGACGGCAGTTGTCGCCGATGGCGCCCGCAAGGTCGCTTACGTTGTCGGGGCCGATGGTACGGTTGGTGTGAAGCCGCTCGAAACCGGACCGTTGGTTGACGGGCTTCGCGTTGTTCGCGCGGGCCTCGCCGAAACCGATCAGGTGATCGTCAACGGCATTCAGCGCGCAATGCCGGGAGCAGCGGTGCAAGCCAAGCTGACCACGATCACGCAGACCGCCGAGTTGATCGACGCGTCTGCGCCCAAGGCCGAGTAACGCGACCGCAACAGCGGCGCGACACCTGACGACATAACAAGACGGGCCTCTCCCCCAGGGCCCGCAGCACAGGCACTGCACACATGCGCTTTTCGCATTTCTTCATCGACCGCCCGATCTTCGCCGGCGTGATTTCAGTCTTCATCACGCTGGTCGGCATCTTTGCCTATCCGTTCCTGCCGCTGGCTCAGTACCCGGATATTGCGCCGCCATCGATCGTCGTGATGGCGCCCTATCCGGGCGCATCTGCCGAGACACTGGCTGAGACGGTGGCCACGCCGATCGAACAGGAGATCAACGGCGTTCAGGACATGTTGTACCTGACCTCGTCATCTTCGAACGGCCTCTCTCAGGTAACCGTAACATTCAAGCCGGGCACCGACCTCGATGCGGCGCAGGTGCTGGTGCAGAATCGCGTAGCGCTGGCTGAACCTCGCCTGCCTGAGCAGGTGCGCCAGATCGGCGTGTCGGTGAACAAGCTGGATACGGGCTTCCTGATGCTCGTAGCGCTGACGTCGACAGACCCGAACGTGGATGTCGATTTCATCGGCAACTTCGCCAACGCCACCATACGCGACCGCCTTCTCCGCATTGACGGTGTCGGCGGCATTCAGGTTTTCGGCGGCGGCCTGTACTCGATGCGCGTCTGGATCGACCCCGGCAAGGCAGCCGCGCGCGATCTTACAGCCGACGAGATCATCGCCGCCCTCCGCTCCCAGAACATACAGGCCGCAGGTGGCGCGTTGGGCCAATCGCCCATCGACGCAGGAGTTGCAACCGAACTTCCGGTGCAACTCGAAGGTCGCCTGAAGGACCCGAAGCAGTTCGAGAATGTCGTCATCAAGCGGGGCGCTGATGGCAGCGTCACTTACCTGCGCGATGTCGCCCGCATTGAGCTTGGCTCTCAGGACTATTCCATCCGCGGCTATTTCGGCGGCGAGCGCGGCATCGGCCTCGCGGTTATTCAATCGCCAGGCTCGAACGCACTTGAAGCCGAAAAGGCCGTGCTTGAGACGATGAAATCCATCGAGCCCCAGCTTCCTGCCGGGGTGACGTGGAAAATCCCCTACAACCCGACGGAATACGTTGCCGCCTCGGTCGACGCAGTGCAACACACGCTCATTGAGGCGCTGCTGCTTGTTGTCCTGGTCGTGGTTGTGTTCCTCCAGTCCTGGCGCGCGGCCATCATTCCGATCCTCGCCATTCCGGTTGCGCTGGTCGGCACATTCGCCATCCAGCTGGCGCTTGGCTTCTCGATCAACTCGTTGTCGCTTTTTGCCCTCGTACTTGCCGTGGGTATCGTGGTCGATGATGCGATCGTCGTGGTCGAGAACGTCGAGCGTAACATCAAGGCGGGGCTCAATCCGCGCGATGCCGCTTTCAAGACCATGGACGAAGTCTCCGGCGCTCTTATCGCGATAGGACTGGTCCTGCTGGCCGTGTTCATTCCGACAGCGTTCGTTCCGGGTATTCCGGGCGAGTTCTTCCGGCAATTTGCGGTGACGATCTCGGCGGCTGCCGTGATCTCTCTCCTGATCTCGCTCACGTTGTCGCCCGCACTTGCTGCGATGCTGCTCAAACCGCATGTCGAGCATCACGGCAAACGCCGTGGCATTCTTGCTCCGCTGCAGATTGCCGGCGACAAGTTCAATCAGGGCTTTGACTGGCTGTCCGATCGCTATGGGCGGCTCACGGGCCGGCTGGTTCGCACGTCGGTCGTTGTTCTGGTGCTTTATGCGGGCCTGCTTGGCCTCACCGGTTGGCGCCTTGGCGACACGCCGTCGGGCTTCATTCCGGAGCAGGATCAGGGCTTCCTGATCGGCGTTGTGCAATTGCCGCCCGGCGCCTCGCTTGAGCGCACGGATGCGATTGTCCGCAAGGCATCGGCTCAGCTGGAAGCGACACCAGGCGTTGATCTCGTGGCGGGCTTCGCCGGCATGGATGGCGCCAGCTTCACCAATGCATCGAATGCCGGCGTGATGTTCATTCGTCTTGATGACTGGAAAGAACGCGGCCCCGAGCTGAACGCACAGGCCATGGCTGGACAGATCATGGGCGCGCTCAGCTCCATCGAGGAAGCTAACATTTTCGTTCTTTCGCCTCCGCCTGTTCAGGGCATGGGCAATGGGGCGGGCTTCAAGATGATGGTGCAGGATCGCTCTGGCGCAGGTTACAAAGCGCTTGAACAGGCTGCCAATAGCCTGCTTGGGCCTGCCAACGCGCCAGGCGCCCCCACGATGGCGACGTTCTCCGGCTTCAACACTGGCGCGCCGCGCATTACCGCGCATGTCGATCGCGAGAAAGCTTTGATGCTCGGCGTGCAACCGGCTGACGTCTACTCGACGATGGGCGCGTATCTTGGCTCGAGCTATGTCAACGACTTCAACATGCTTGGCCGCACCTTCCGCGTGACGGCGCAGGCCGAGCAGTCGGCCCGCGATGATGTTTCCGATATCGCCAACCTCAAGGTTCGCTCGGTTTCGGGCGGCATGGTGCCGCTTGGATCCGTCGCGACGCTCGAGAACGATACGGGCCCGGTTCGCGTGGTGCGCTTCAACCTGTTCCCCGCCGCCGAGGTTCAAGGCGTTGCCGCGCCAGGGGTTTCATCCGGCGAAGCGCTGAAGGCCATGGAGCAATACGCCAGCCAGCTTCCGCCCGGCTTCGGCTATGAGTGGACGGAAATTGCGCTACAGGAAAAATCGACCGGCGACACAGGCTCGATTGTGTTCCTGATGGCTGTCGTTCTCGTCTTCCTGGTTCTGGCGGCGCAGTACGAAGCCTTCACCCTGCCGCTGGCGGTCATCCTGATCGTGCCGATGTGTATTCTCGCCGCGATCGTCGGCGTGAACATCAGGGGCATGGACAACAACATCCTGACGCAGGTCGGCCTTGTCGTTCTTGTGGCGCTGGCGGCCAAGAACGCGATTCTTATCGTCGAATTCGCGCGTCAGGCGGAAGACCGCGACGGCCTCAATCGTTTCGATGCAGCGATCGCGGCGGCTCGTACACGCCTGCGGCCAATCCTGATGACGTCGTTCGCCTTCATCTTCGGCGTCGTGCCGCTGATGCTGGCGACCGGACCAGGCCAGGAGATGCGGCAAGCGCTGGGCACAGCGGTGTTCTTCGGGATGCTCGGTGTGACGATCTTCGGCTTGCTGTTCACGCCCGTATTCTACGTAGTCTGCCGCTGGATTTCGGAACGCCTGCCGGGACAGCGCGGGAAGGCGGCGGTCGCGGAGCCGCAGCCGAACGGCGATAGCGAAGTGGTCCACGCCGAGTAACGCGCCCTCTCGCACGACCTCACCTCACGGATGACCTTGGCCAGTTTTGGGCCATTCCGTTGGGTAAGGTTGTGCGGAGAGCCTTTTGCCTCACGACTCCATCGCGAAACGCGTGAGCTTTTTCGCCAGCGCCCGAACGGCAATGTGACGCCCAACGGCCACAGCTTTCCTTCCCGGATCACGGCATTTCTGCGACGAATTGCTGAGACGGAGTCGCCGAAGTGCGAACCCGCGCGAGAGCTTTGCTCCTTGGAGGAACGGATGAACAAGAAGATCATGGCCATCGCACTGGCGAGTGTGGCCGCGGGCGCGCTGGTTGGCGTGACAGCCTACGGGCAGACGATCCGCAATGCGGCCATCGTCACGGACGTCAAGGTGCCCACGCGAGCCGACAACTTCCGGCTGACCGACCAGCACTCCAAGGCGCATGAACTCTACTATTTCAAGAATTCAGCGGCCGTCGTGATCATCACGCAAGCCAATGGCGCGCAATATATCAAGGACGCTGCGCCCGCGATCAAAGCCCTCAAGGACAAATACGCTGGTCAGAACGTGACCTTCCTGATGTTGAATTCCTCGCTCACGGATAGTCCGAAAGCGGTGGCGGCCGAGATGAAAAAGATCGGCCTTGATGTTCCGGTGCTGACCGACGATGCGCAGCTCATAGGCGAGAACCTCGGCGTGACGCGCGTTGCGCAGGCGTTCGTCATCCACCCCAAGACCTGGAGCGTCGTCTACAATGGTCCGATCGATGACCGCTTCGCTGGCGCGACAGCCAAGCCGAATGCTCCCGTCCAGAGCGCCTATGTCGCCAATGCTCTCGATAACCTGATTGCTGGCAAGTCGGTGGCTGCTTCAACTGTGCAGATCGACAGCCCTACGCTGAGCTTCCCGAAGCGCGACCGGCAGGCTGATTTCTCGAAGATATCGTACTCCAAGGAAATCGCGCCGATCCTTGCGAAGAACTGCGTGTCCTGCCACGCGGAAGGCGGCATCGCGCCGTTCGCGATGAACAGCTATGAAACGGTCAAAGGTTTCGCGCCGATGATCCGTGAAGCGATCCGCACGGATCGCATGCCTCCGTTCAACGCAGACCCGCACGTCGGCGCGTTCAAGAACAACATGAACATGTCGAATAGCGACCTGCAGACGCTGGTGCATTGGGTCGAAGCCGGTTCGCCGCGCGGTGACGGCGAAGACTACCTGAAGGTCAACGCGAAGGCTGCCCCTGAATGGGAACTTGGCGAGCCGGACATCATCATGGACGTTCCGAACTTCACAATTCCGGCCAGCGGCGTTGTCGACTACGAACGCCCGGTGCTGACGATTCCGGTCTCGGAAACGCGCTGGCTGAAGGCCATCACGTTCAACATCGGTCAACGTAAAGGCGTACACCACATCGTCGCCCCGATGGCTGAATATGCGGTCGGCGCCGAGTCGCAGGTCTTCCCAGAAGGCCAGGGTATGGAAATCACGCCCAACATGAAGATGCCGCTGTCGATGCACTACACACCGTTTGGCAAGGAGGCCGTCGATGTGTCCAAGATCGGCCTGTACTTCTTCCCAGAAGACAAGACACCGGACATCATTCGCCGTCACGTCGTGATTTCGAACCCGAACATCGAAATCCTCGCCAACGCCCCTCGCCATCAGGAAGTTGCTAGCGTCACCTTCCCACGTGACGCTACGATGTACTCGCTGCTATTCCATGGCCATTATCGCACTGAGAACAGTCAGGTCTTCCTGAAGAAGCCGGGCGGCCAAGAGGAAATGATCGCCAGCCTGCCGAAGTTCGATTTCAGCTGGCAGCGTGGCTACTACTTCGAAAAGCCAATCGATGTGCCTGCAGGTTCTATCCTGATCACGCGCTACGAATGGGATAACTCGAAGGACAACCCGGCGAACCCCGACCCGACCAAGAACGTGCTCTGGGGCGAGCAGTCCTGGGAAGAAATGCAGTACACCGTCGTGGGCTTCACCTGGAAAGGCGAAACCGTCGCGAATCCGAAGCCGGAGTATATGAAAGAACTCAACAACTCGCGCGCGCTTGGCCTTCTGGATCTCAACTATGATGGACAGATCGCGAAGGACGAGCTGCGGGGCCGCAGCGGCAAGGCTGTGCTTGCCAAGTTCGATGCGTTCGACACGGACAAGAACGGCTTGATCAGCAAAACCGAAGCAGCCAGCCTGCTTCCGACCCTCAACAGGCGCATCACAGAAGCTGAAGAGAACCGTTGAGATAACTCAACGTTCGCCCAAACGAGACAGGCGGCCCTTCCCCGGAAGGGCCGCTTTTTTTTTGGGTTACACCAACCAAGCTCTCTGGCCGTTCGCTCAGGCCAGCAGATCGCGCGTGACGGCGCGAATGCTGGTCACGCCGCACAACGCCATCGCGACGCGGATTTCGGCCTCGAATAGCTGAAGGATATGGGCGACGCCTGCCTGCCCGCGCCCAGCAAGCGCATACACCCATGGCCGGCCGATCTGCACGCCGCTTGCGCCCAGCGCCAGCATCCGCAGCACGTCCAGCCCCGAACGCACCCCGCCATCAGCCAGAACCGTAGCTTGCGGCCCGACCGCTTCGCGAACGCTTGCGATCACCTTCGCGGTCGAGGATGCGCCGTCGAGCTGGCGGCCACCATGATTGGACACGACAATCCCGTCCGCGCCCATCTTGAATGCCTGTATGGCGTCCTCAGCATCCAGAATGCCCTTGACGACGAGTGGCCCATCCCAGCTCTTGCGCACCCATTCGAGGTCCGCCCACGTGACCGTTGGATCGAAGTTCGCGCTCATCCACGCGAAAAAGTCTTCAAGGCCCGTACGGCCCTTGAGCACCGGCACGACATTGCCCAGCACATGAGGCCCACCCATCAGACCCACATCGAAAGCCCATCGGGGATGCTGCGCCGCCTGAAAAGCTCGTCGCATCGCACCGCCCAGACCCGGCGATCCCGCGAGGCCCGAGCGATGGTCCCGATAGCGCGTACCCGGAACAGGCATGTCGATCGTGAAGACCAGCGCCGGGCATTTTGCCTGACGCGCCGACACGAGAAGGTCGGCCATGAAAGCGCGATCCCGGATCATATACATCTGAAACCAGAAGGGGCTCTTCGTCCCGTTCGAAACCTCGTCGATTGGACAAGCCGAAACCGTCGACAGACAGAACGGCACGCCAAATGCTTCAGCCGCGCGAGCCGCCTGCACCTCTCCACGCCTTGCGGCCATTCCGGCAAGCCCGATCGGCGCCAGCACGAGCGGCAAGCGACTTTGCTGTCCCAATAGCGAGGACGAGGTATCGATCGTGGATACGTCGCGGAGCACGCGCTGGCGAACGGCGATATCCTGAAGATCGCTCACATTGCGGCGCAGCGTCGATTCGGAAACAGCGCCACCGTCGATGTACTCGAATAGAAAATGCGGAAGGCGACGCTGCGCAAGCTGGCGATAGTCGTCGATGGAAACGGGCTTCATGCCTCGATCCTAATTGAGGTCGACGAGCGCGCCTACCTTGCTTTCGATGCGCGCAGCGCCAGCCTTCAGCCCGCGTCGAGCATCTCGCGAATTTTTGCGATGAGACCTTCAAGCTGGAATGGCTTCGTCAGCATTTCCATGCCGGACTCGAGAAATTCGCTTCGGATAGCGGCTTCGGCGGCATAGCCGGTCATGAAGAGGATTTTGAGATTCGGCCTGTTCCGCCGCACGATCTCGGCAAGCTGACGGCCATTCATGCCGGGCAAACCCACATCGCTCACCATCAGGTCGACCTGGGTATGCGCGCGCAATGCAGCGAGCGCCTGTTCGGGATTGCTTGCCTCTATGGCGCGGTAACGAAGATCGCGCAGCACCTCGAGTATGAGCATGCGGACCTGAGGATCATCCTCCACCACAAGCACGGTCCTGCCGGCGCCCTGGACGTCGCTTGCCAACGACGGCGTTTCCTCAACGACATCTCCGGGCGCTCCTTGGGGCAACAAGATCGTCACCACGGTGCCCTTGGCCACTTCGCTATCGATTCTGACCATGCCGCCCGACTGATTTACGAAGCCATAGACCATCGAAAGACCAAGGCCAGTGCCCTGCCCGATGGGTTTGGTTGTGAAAAACGGCTCGAACACATTGGTCAGCACATCTGCGGGAATGCCCATTCCGGTATCGCGTACGGTCAAAGAGACCATCGGCGCTGCGGCTGCGGATTCCGATACACTGCGGGTTTCGATACGCAGCACGCCGCCCTCAGGCATGGCGTCTCGCGCATTGATGGCAAGATTCAGAATGGCGGACTCGAGCTGGCTGACGTCGGTGGCGGCCCATAGCTCTTCGGATTCAAAATCGGTCTGGATCGTAACGTTTTCGCCCATCGTGCGATCAAGCAAAATACGCATGGAGGAAATAGACGCGTTCACGTCGACCGGCTCGATATCGAGCGACTGACGGCGGCCAAACGCAAGCAGTCGCGATGTCAGTGAGGCGGCCCGGTTCGCTGATGTCTGCGCGGCTTCGATGAACTTGTTTGCCTCGTCATAGCGCTGGGCTTCAATACGGCGCTTGACCAGGCTCAGCGCACCGATGATTCCCGCCAGCATGTTGTTGAAATCGTGCGCGATCCCACCGGTAAGCTGGCCAATCGCTTCCATCTTCTGGGCATGCATCAAGGCCGTACGCGCAGTTTGCAACTCGTCAGTCGCAGCTTTCAGCTGTGTGATGTCGCGCGTGATCTTGGCATAACCACGCAGAGCGCCGTCATCTCCGAAAATGGGGTCAATGATGACGTGCGCCCAGAAGCGCGTGCCGTCCTTTCGAAGGCGCTCTGCTTCCGTTTCGTAACGCCCCTCTTCGCGAGCGATACGGAGCGCACTTACGTCCTCTCCCGCAGCGCGATCCTCTTCGGTATAGAATTGCGAAAAATGCGTACCGATGATCTCGCTGGCGCGATAGCCCTTGATACGTTCAGCACCGGCATTCCACGTCGACACCTTGCCGGTCGGATCGAGCATGTAGAGCGCATAGTCAGTAACGCCCTCCACCAGAATTCGAAACTGTTCGAGCGCCTGCCGCGCCGACAGCCGTTCTTTGTCCAGGCGTTGAGCCTCATCCATCATCAGTTGGCGACGGACAAGCGCACGCAACCGGAGCCGAAGCAGCTCGGTGTCTGACGCCGACGACACAACATCGTCAACGCCCGCAGCGAAGGCGGCCTTCAGCAGCCCCTCGTGAGTGGATTTTCCCTCGCCCACTCCAACCACGAGGAAAGGCTGACGCGCGTCATCTCCCGAGGCTTGACCGTCACGAACACCCGCGAAGAGGCGGCACGCTTCTACGCCATCGAACCTGGCATCGAGCAAATTGACGACGACGCAATCGACCGCGGTATCGGCAACGAACGTTGCGCCTTCCTGCGGCGTCGAAACCGCAGTAACGACATAGCCTTCTTTCGAAAGCAGTGATTTAAGCTGCAATCGCTTGGTCGCGCTGGAATCCACGATCAGCAACTCGCCGCGGCGAAACTGTGCGCCGGGCTCAGAGCGGTTGTGGCGGCGTCCGCGCAAAAGAGCGCTGACGCGCATAAGCAGCGGCTGCGAATCTCGCGACTTCGCGACGTAAACATCGGCGCCGCTTTCCAGGCCTGCGCGTTCACCGATGCGTTCGTCGCCCGTCATCAGCACGATCGGAACGGCTCGCGTCCGCTCATTCAGACGCAGTTGCCGGGTCAGCTCGCGGCCATCCATGTTGGGAAGCTGATAATCGGCGACGATGAGATCGGGCACGTCTCGGTTGAGTATGTCCATTGCGGCTTCCGCGCTGGCCGCGCGGATTACGTCATAACCGCTGCCCTCGAGTATCGCTTTCAGCTCGATTGCCTGTACGTCGGAGTCCTCGACAAGCAGGATGCGTGAGGAGCGCGGAGCCTCGATCATAGCGACCGCCCGGCGATCAGGTCTTCGGTATTGATAGCGATCGCCATGTGATCACGCTCACGCCGGACCACGCCCCGGACGAGGCTATCCACGTCTGGATTCGTCAATGCTGCAGTGATCGCCGTTCGCACGCAGCTGAAAGCGTACACACGGACGCCAAGGCGTTGATCGCCTGGACGCGGATTTGCAATACTCACGAGACCCGCATCTTCTCAGACAATCCCCATGGCGCCGAGCACCAGACCCAAAGTAACGACTAGAGCCGCCACCTTGTTCCCGTCGACGGCGAAATTTTTGGTTTCCCGACCATCAAGCTTTTGAAGCGCGCCTGCAGCATGCGCGACGGCCGGAAGCCGAACCGCAGGGTCTCGAATTATTGCGGCGCACCCTTGCCTAAAAAAGTAAGCGATGACTAGCTTTGCGGAATCGGCGGCCTGGGAGATGGGGATGCGTGCGTTTCGGCAAACGATTCTGACCACAGGTCAGAAATGACTGAAGCGCCCATCGGGAAATGGATTGGTGCGCGCCCGTCGCGGGTGCAGTTCGCTGCCGTCATGTTTGTCGGCGTCACCGCGATCATGATCGCGGGGCTGCAGCCCTTGTTGCTGGGCACGATGGCGCACGAGGGGCGACTGTCGCCGGCACAGATCGGGCAAGCGGCGACGGCCGAGTTGCTGGCGATGGGTCTTGCGGCTTTCGTCTCCGGCGCCGCGCTGAAGCCTGAGCGGCTGAAGTTGATCGCCATCGTCGCGTCTCTCGTGTTAGCGGCGATCGATGTGGCGACGCCTTATGTGCAGGGCGATACGATCACGCTGGTGCGCGGGCTGGCGGGCCTGCCGAGCGGCGTGCTGATGTGGATCACGATCGCGCTGATCGCGCGCACGCCAACGCCTGAGCGATGGTCCGGCGTTTATCTCACCGTGCAGACGCTGGCGCAGTTCGTGATGGCGACAGCGCTTTCTGCGACTGTGGTTCCAGCGTTTGGATCGGACGGCGGATGGTTTGCGCTCGCTGGGTTCTGTGTGGTCACGGCTGTCGTGGCGCTTGCCATTCCAGCTAGTTACGCACCGTTGCCAAAGACCGAGAGCAACAGCTCGCTCCCGGGAGTACGCGGATGGTTCGCTCTCGCCTCGGCGTTTTTGTATTCGACTTTCACGATTGGCGTGTGGGTTTATGCCGAGCCGCTATCGAAGCAAGCCGGGCATGATCCGGGGATCACAGGAGGTGCGGTTTCAATATCGCTGGCGTGCCAGGTGGCTGGCGGGGCTGCGGCGACACTGCTTGCCGGTCGGATCAACTGGCTGTGGACCACGATCGTCTGCGCGTTGCTGAACTTGGGGGTGCTCGTTGGCTTCTACGCGCTGCCGGGGCCAGAAGCTTTCCTTGCCCTGTCTGGCGCATTCGGATTCCTGTGGCTGTTCGTGCTGCCCTTCCTGGTGCCAATGGTAATCGAGGCGGATCCGACGCGGCGAGCGGCTGTGCTGATTGGCGGAGCGCAGGTTCTGGGCGGTAGCTTTGGGCCGTTCTTCGCGTCGATGCTGGTGACGGATGCAGATTCGCGAGGCGCCGTGCTGTTTGGTGGCGGCTGCCTTGTGGCGGCAGTGGTTATGGCGTTCGCGCTGCATCAGACCCGATTGCGCGCGGCGCTGCCAGGAGCCTGAAAATGCCCGCGTCGAAACAAGCCAAACGGAAACCTCCGGCTTTGCGCGCCGCTCCCAAACAGGAGCGCGCTGTGCAGACGCGCGAGCGATTGCTGGACATTGCGGGTGAACTTCTTGGCGAAGTGGGGATCGAGCGGATATCGACCAACATGATTGCCGCGCGAGCGGGCGTTTCTCCTGCGGCGCTGTATCGATACTTCAAGGACAAGTACGCGATCCTTGAGGCGCTTGGACGACGCTTCATGGACCGGCAGAACGCCGTGCTGTTCGCGTGGCTGGAGACGCACAAGCCGGGCGGTCTTGACGCGCTCGCTCGCCACACCGAAGACCTGCTGCGCGCGACTGCGGACGTCACCGCTCGCGAGCCTGGAGGCGTATGGATCGAGCGGGCGCTGCGTGCGGTGCCACAACTGGCGCATGTACGCGTTGAATCCCACCGCGAGGTGACCGATGCGATGCTTGAAGTCTACGCCCCCCTGCTTCCGCGCGTGAGCAGAAAGACGCTGTGGCGACGGCTGCGGATGTCTGTGGAGTTCGGATACGCGATCGACGAAATGCTGAACGAGGAAAACCGCATCCCGCGCGACGAGATTTTCCGGGAAGCGGCGGCCCTGCTCGCCAGCGCAAGCCTTGAGGATCACTGATGACAACCTGGTCGAACTGGTCTGGAAGCGTTTCAGCCGTCCCCGCACGCATCGAGCGGCCGCGCACGGAAGCTCATCTTGCCAGGCTCGTGCGGGAAGCCAGGAAGGTCCGCGTCGTCGGCGCAGGTCATTCGTTCATGCCGCTGTGCGAGACGGACGGCACGTTGCTGTCGCTCGCCGACATGGAGGGCGACATCGAGGTTAGCGCCGACTGCACCCGCGCATCTGCGCCAGCCGGAACCTCGCTCGACAAGCTTACCGACATTCTGTGGAAACGAGGCGCTTCGCTGATCAATCAGGGCGACGTGAACCCACAGGCGCTGGCCGGCGCAATTGCAACCGGCACGCATGGAACGGGGGCAACGCTAGGCTCACTCTCAACTGCGGCGCGCTCGTTTCAGCTGATGACACATGATGGTTCAATCGTATCATGCAGTCCAACCGAGAACCCTGACCTGTTTCAGGCGCAGCGACTTTCGTTAGGCCTCATGGGTATCGCGACTCGCATCGAGATTGACGTGCTGCCTGCTTACCACCTTGAAGAACGTCTCGAAGTCTACCCGCTCAGCGAGATTTCCGAGCGTTGGGATCAGCTGGCTGCAGAGAACCGCCATGTCGAGTTCTTCGTTTTTCCTTACGCCGATCTAGCCATGCTCAAGATCCTTCATCCAAAGCCGTCCGAAGGCGACATGCGCGAACAGAAGGACATGGACGACACAGCCTTCCGCCGCGTGTGCGACATCTGCAAGACATTCCCATTCATGACCGCGTATCTTCAGCGCCGGCTTCTGCCCAAACAGATGAAGCGACGCCGCGTCGGCCCGGCCTATCGCATCTTCCCATCCGAGCGGACCGTGAAGTTCGAGGAAATGGAATATGAGCTGCCACGTGCGAATGGCTGGCCAGCCCTGCGAGAAGTCATTGCATGGATCCGCAAAAGGAGGCTGCCGGTCGCCTTCCCGTTCGAATTCCGGCTCGTTGCAGCCGACGATATCTGGCTGAGCCCGTTCAACGGCCGTGTCGGCGCCTCGGTATCGATGCACCAGTATCATCGCATGGCGTGGCACGAGATATTCGCAGAGGCCGAGAAGATCTTTCGCGCCCATGACGGCCGCCCTCACTGGGCGAAACGCCACACGCTGACAACGTCGGACCTGCACGCGCTATATCCACAGGCCGCGAAGTTCTGCGCTGTGCGGGACAGCATTGATCCGCCGGCCAAGTTTGCCAACGCGCATCTTTCCCAACTGTTCGATATCAAGGCGAAGTCATGAACGACCGCGAGCTTCATGCGCACCTGATCGGCCAGCAGGGTGGCCGCAAGGCATTCAACACGCCTGTGCTGGTGATCGATCTGGATATGCTTGAGCGCAATATCGCCGCGATGGCGACCTTTGCGAAAGAGCGTGGCATAGCGCTGCGCCCTCATGCCAAGACGCACAAGAGCGCCGATATCGCGCAGAAGCAGGTCGCTGCTGGCGCCGTCGGCGTTTGCTGCGCGAAGCTTGGCGAAGCCGAGGCGATGGCCGATGGCGGCATTGGCGGAATTCTCATCACGTCGCCAGTCGTTTCCGCGCCGGCAATCAAGCGCCTGACGAGACTTAATGCTCTGATCCCCGACCTGCGCGTGACCGTGGACAATCCGGCGAATGTCGCTGCGCTCGCAGAAGCCGCCAAGGCTGCAGGCAAGCCGCTTCAGGTGCTGATCGATATCGACCCGGGCATACGGCGCACTGGCGTCCCGTCTTCCGAAGCAGCTGTGGAAGTCGGTCGCAGCATCGCCGGATCTCCGTCACTCATTTATCTGGGCGTCCAGTATTACTGTGGTCGCGAGCAACACGTTGAAAGCTATGCTGATCGCCGTTCCGCTATTGAAGATCGCACGACATATCTGGGCGAGGTCATCGCGGCGCTCTCCGACATAGGCATGGCGCCTACCGTTATCACCGGTGGCGGCACGGGCACCCACCGCATCGACGCAGATCTTGGCATCTTCAATGAGCTACAGGTCGGCTCCTATGTCTTCATGGATCGCCAATATAACGAGTGCGACCTCACCGGAGCAGGCACCGCCAGCCAGCCTTACGAGACGTCGCTGCAGATCGACGCCCGTGTTGTGAGCGCCAATACGCCGGGCCTTGCCACGCTTGACGCCGGCTTCAAGGCGATGGCGACAGACGGCGGTCCGCCGAGCATTCTATCGGGCGCCCCTGCTGGCGCACCATTCCACTTCATGGGCGACGAGCATGGCCTTATCGTTTCCGGCGATCAGAAGATCGCCATCGGCGATATCGTCACGCTTGCCGCCCCTCACTGTGATCCGACGGTGAACCTCTACGATTTTTATCACATCGTGCGAGGCGATACGCTGGTTGATATCTGGAGCGTGCAAGGCCGTGGCCGCTCACGCTAGGCGCGACCATCAGGCCTTCTTGCGGCCCTTCACCAGGAGCTTCAGCACCTTCTCTGTACGCGCAAGCCTGTCGACCGGCGCAGGGATGGATGCATCGAGCAGCAGGCGATCATTCCTTGCCCGTAGACCGGCTGCTGCCGCTCGTCGCGTCATGGGGACGCGTGGCGTGAAGGCTATCGCCTGCGGCCCTGCTTCGACTTTCGCGATCTCCGCCTGGCGCGCCAGAACACGCGCATTCGCCATGCGCAACAGAACGGCGGCTTCCGGCGGCTCCGTACCAAAGCGATCGACCAGCTCATCCTCGAATGCATCGAGCTCGGCGCGCGACATCAGCCGCGCGAGCCGCAGATAGAGCGACAGACGCGTATCCGTCTCAGGGATCCAGTCCGGCGGCAACCGCCCTCCGAGACCCACATTGATCACCGGCGTCCAGCGCTCCAGCGTCTCGCCACGCGCCTCGCGCACGGCACGCTCCAGCAGATGTTGATAGAGATCGATGCCGATGAGCTTCATGTGCCCGCTTTGCGCGTCGCCAACGAGATCGCCGGCGCCACGTATATCGAGATCGCGAGCGCTGATGGCAAATCCAGCCCCAAGCCGATCGAGCGACTCCAGCGTACGCAACCGCTTGCGGGTGGATTCCGCCAGCACAACACCTGGCTCCGTCGTCAACAGGATGTGGCCACGCCGGTTGCCGCGACCCACACGTCCACGCAGCTGGTGAAGCTGGGCAAGGCCGAACCGGTCAGCACGCCACACGATCATTGTGTTGGCGCGCGGAACGTCGAGCCCTGCCTCGATGATGTTGGTCGCGAGCAGCACGTCGCCCAAGCTCGATGCAAACCGAACCATCGAACTATCGATCTGCGCGGGCGGCATCTCGCCGTGCGCCTTCAGCAGCGTCAGATCCGGCGTCAGGCGTTCAAGCTTGGCAGCGATGCCCTCAATATCCTGAATGCGCGGCACAACGACAAAGCTTTGTCCGCCGCGATCCTTTTCGCGTAGCAAGGCCGTGCGCACGCGCCCCTCGTCAAACACGCCAGCGATGGTACGGATCGGTTGGCGACGCGCAGGCGGCGTTGCGATCACCGACATCTTCTTGAGGCCGAGCAGCGCGTTCTGAAGGGTACGCGGGATTGGCGTCGCGGTGAGAGCAAGCACATGGCCGTTGACCGCGAGCTTGCGCAGCGTGGCCTTGTCGGCCGCGCCGAAGCGCTGCTCTTCATCGATCACGACAAGCGCCAGCTTGGCGTAGGCAACGTCTTTGGCCGCAACGGCGCCCGTTCCGACCACAACCGAGATCGAACCATTGGCAAGACCGGCCTTGACGCGCTTACGCTCAGCCGCGTCCGACAGGCGAGACAGCGAGGCCACCTTAAGGCCCGTTCGCTCAAAACGCTGCCTGAAGCCTTCCAGATGCTGTCGCACCAGCACGGTGGTTGGCGCGGCGATGACCACCTGCTTACCTGCAAGCGCAACGAGCGCAGCGGCGCGCATCGCAACTTCTGTCTTACCATAGCCGACATCGCCGATCACGAGCCGGTCCATGGGTTTGCCGGAGGCAAGATCGTCCCTCACGGCCTTGATCGCGCGCGCCTGATCAGGCGTCTCCGAAAACGGAAACCCCGTCACGAACTCATTGTAGGCAGCCGCATCGGGATCGATTTTCACCGCCCGCCGTTTGGCATTCTCTTTCGCAATGCGCGTCAGGTCGATGGCAGCTTCCGTCATCGCCTTGTCGATCACCAGACGGCGTTTGCGCCAACTCGTGCCGTCGAGATTGTCCAGCGTAACGGCTGACCTGTCGGCCCCATAGCGCCAGATGCGATCGGCCTCTTCCACCGGGATCAGGCGTCGTGCGCCGCCAGCATATTCCAGCTCAATCGCCTCGCCGGGAGCCTTTTCGCCGGCAGCAGACGATTTGTGGGTAAGCCCCGCGATCACAGCGACGCCATGATCTTCGTGAATGACCACGTCGCCCAGGCACACATCGCCGATCTCCAGAAGGTGACCGCCTGCATCAGGCGCCGCAGCGGCGAGGCCAGCGTTGCCGCCAAGCACGTCCTGCGCGGCCACGACAAGACGGCCCGGCTCTCGCCAGCTCCGGTCAACCTGCATCTCCAGCAGCGCGACACGCGAACGAGGTCCGCGCTCAACATCGTTCCAGCTCTTCACCGCCTTTGTGGCGGTTACGATCGCTTTGCTCAGTCTCTTTTTCACAAACCGAAGATCATGGGCCGAGCCAACAATTGCGACGCGCAATTTTTCGGCAAGCGCCGCCGTGATCTCGGAATTCATCGCCCGAACGGGGTTGGGCATAGCGCCAAACCTGATCCGCCGCTCTTCAGATCCCGCCGTCAGATCGACCACAGTCCTGCGCTTCAATGCAGCATCCCACGCGACTTTCGCGACAAGCTTCCGCCGCGCCGCGATCGGGGCCCCGCGCAAAGCCTCCACTGCATCGGCGGCCAGCGCCAGGAAGCGCGCACGTTCGGCGGCGACACCATGATCCAACGCCACTGCGGCGCCGGGAAAGTAGTCGAACAGCGTCTTGCCCTTGCCGGTTATCTCCGGCTCCACCGCAGGTCCGGTCTCCAGGAATGGCAGGTCGCGCAATCCGCGCTGGCTGACGGAATCAAACTCGCGCACCCGCGAGATCACACCTTCCGAGAGCTCGACACGAACCGGACTTGTGGCATCGGCAGGGAAGATATCGATCACCTTTCCGTGGATGGCATACTCCGCTGGCTCATCGACGCGATCATCCTCGAAATAACCAAGGTCGCGGATCGACTTCGCGAATGCCGCAGCGTCCAGCCGGTCTCGCACGCGCAGCCTTGGCAACGGGCGGTCGAAGACTTTTGGTTCTGGCAGCAATTCAGACGCTGCCTCGGCGGTCGTTATGCAGACCAACCGCTCTCGACCTTCGGCTCGAAATGCCTCACGCGCTTTTCTTAGCGCCGACAGGCGCTGGCCGATGTTCGCGGCAGTTGGAGGTTGCGTGTCGCCCGGCAGGGCGTCGCTTGGCGGAAAGAAGATGATCTGGACATTTGGCGCTGCCCCGCAAAGCGCCGTAACAATATCGCGTGCGCGATAGTCGCTGGAGACGATCGCCAACACATCGCCCGTTGCCGACGCTTCCGCGATACGCGCCGCGGCTACGCCGACTGCACAATCCGCGCGCGCTGCTTGCGGAGACACGAGAGCGCCCCTGTCCGCCATCAGAGCCAGGCTCCGCGCAATACGATGTATCCTGCGCCAACGCGCATTGTCCGCTTCATGCTGTCAGTGTTCCGGTTGCGCTCGCACGGCCGAACCGCGCAAATCACCCACCGCTCCTACAATCATTCGCCATCAAAAGCGAAGACCGGATGTTGTGAATATCACGAACCTTCCGACGCCGAACGTTCCGATAACGTCACAAATGTTGGAGAGCTGCGTCACCCCCGCAGCCAGGCAACCGGCCAGCCCGCGGCGCGATGTCAGTACACCACGGTGGCGATGATTGTGTCGGAATAGGAGCCGGCGCTCACGTTCTGCCCAGCCGTAAGCCTGCCGTACATCGACACCGTCTCGGTATGCGATGCACCCAGTGCAAGCAGATAGGAATCGCCCATCGTTCCCGTGCCATTTGTGCCGTCGCCCCAGATGATGGTGCGTCCGGCGTTCTTGTAGATGTTGTAGGTGAGCTGGCTGCTGCCATTGCTCATCTTCCGGGTAGCCACGGTTCCATGAAGACCGGAACCGAGATGAATTTCATAGGAGATGACGCCCAACACGAACGCTTTGCACGTGACGCTGATATCGGCCGCAACGTTGATGTCGCCCGCCGCCGTTGGAACATAGCCGCCAAAGCTGATTGTATCACCGCTCACCGAACAGGAGCATTTGACACCCACACAGCTCGCACTCGCCGAACCCGACGCGGCAAGCCAGAAGAACATTGCAAGCGCTATGACGCGAGCGACCCATCTCATTGCAATGCCACTATTGTAGACGCGTGACACACAACCTGCCCGGCATCCCAAATCGGAGTTTCCGGGCGCCCGCCGGGGGCGGCCACGACAGCATCGCAACGCGCGAACGCTGCACGAAATGAAAGATGCACGATCGCAGCTGCATCGGGAATAAACACCGCGCCGTCCGACCCGATTGGGTAAGTCTCGCCGGTATCAGCATTGATCAACGACGCGCCCGCCGGCAAAGGTTGACCTTCTGCGTTGATAATTCTCGCGATCAGGCTGACAGGGCGCGTCACGTTGAAAGCAACCTTGTGACCCGTCCGATACCCAGGTGTGACGATCAGTTCGGATTGATCGAAGCCGACCGACAGCGGCAGATCTTCGGTTTCGAAAGAGATTGCGTTCCGCTCGAATGAACGAAGACCGGGAACGATGACCTTGCCTTCGGAATCGGTAACTCCGACCAGCTGTCTGTCGTGGTAGACACGAACACCCGGCTCGCGCCCGACCGACACCACCACAACGCCGCCACCAATCGTCGGCGCGGGGATCCACGCCCCTTCCACAGCGGCGACGCCGCCTCGCGCGGAAACACGCACGGCGTCCTCACTATCGACGCTGCTGAAGTCAGCCGAGACATCACCGAAGGACATGCGCGCCGTAGCGCCAGCCTCTAGGCGATCAACATTGCCGGTAGACGCTCGTGCTTGATATCCCGTGCCACCGATCACAGGCGCCTCACTGCGCACACGCAGGTCATCGCCCAGTCGGCGACCATCATAGTCGACGCCGGAGCTCGCCGATGCGCCCCCGCCAAGGGGAATGGAGATAGTCAGTGATCCGAAATAGCCGGCCTGAGGGGCGTTTGTCCGCAACGCAGTCACGAATATGGACGCGCCCATGATGCTCGACGAATAGTTCAGACCGATCGCGGAGAAGTCTTGCTCGTGACGCTCGTCGCGATACGCCCAGCTTAGCGAAGCTGAGCCATAGCGCTCGTCGTTCAACCCTACGAACATGTTCGAGGCGAGTCGCGCGACCGGCCGGTTCGACCCGAAAATGCGGTAATCGGGCGTCGCAGCAGTTACGACACCACCGACGGTGAATTGAGAAGACCGATATTCCTGGGCGATCCGCCCAAGCGCTCCGGGGCCTTCGCCCCCATCTGAAAACGCGAGCGCGCCCTCGCTCTGCCCGAACCCGGCGTTTGCCATCATCGCGGACGCGCCAATCGATTGCTGTTCCGAACCGAGTTCGGACCGGACACTGACAGTCACCCGGTCCGAGAGGCCGCGGGAATAGCCCGCGGCTACGAATGGATCTTCGTACCGCTCCTGGTCGCCGCCGAAATTCTTGCGCAACAGACCAGCTTCGACGCCATACTTGTCGAGACCCGACCTGAGCAGTTCTGGCGCCGAGTAGAAAGAGGTGACCACGGATTGCTCGCGCCCCAGCAGATCCCTGACGACCGTTCGCGCCGTTCCTTCGCCGGTGATGACCGGAATGTCGGTGATACGGAATGGGCCAGCTGGGATCTGCGTCTGGAACCGCAATGCATCGTTGATGTAGACGTCCACCGAACTGGCGAGTGTGGATTCACCCCGCATCACGGGTGTTGGGAAGGTGACAAATTCGGGCTGGAGCGAGAAATCCGTTCCCCAGCTTATGCCGGCAAAACGTGCCGGCGCACCCCAGCGCGCCGCTTGTGTGAGAGAGTCACCGAGAACGAGTCGGCGTGCCGTTGCGGGATCATCAATCGTCCAGCTTGTATCGAGCCGGCCGCAATTGCTTTCGTCCTCACTATGGGAGCAGAACAGGCCGGTCACGCCGGTTCCGAAATCGGAGAACACGCCGAATTCGACAAACGCGCCGGACGAGGCGCCAGCATCGCCTGCTTCTGCGTACGCGTCGTAATTGAAGAATGCTCCCGGCTCGATCGCCGAGACTGTAGCGGAGCGCGCATACGATGCGACGACGCTGCTGCTGCCGAAACAAGCAGCCGAGCATTCCATGCTCAGTTTGCCGTTTGCTTCGTCGACGCGCGCGATCAGCGAGGGAATGCCTGCGGCGTCAACGTAGTTCTGCCCCGAAATCTCCCGGCGGACCTCTGTTGAAACGATGCCGTGACGTCGCAAATAAGTTTCGGGCAAAAGCAGGCCATCGCCACGCCGCACGACGAAGATGGGCGGGTCGGGGTCGCCGCCATTCATGCTTGGCTCGAGAAGCAGAATATCGTGCGCTGGCAGACCGAGGGGCGCGCCGCGCGACTGACCGGCAGATGTGGTAGCAGTATCAAGCGCCTGCGCAGCGGCTTGCTGACCGGCCGCCAGCGCCAAGAGACAACTGGTCAGAAGAAGGTGAGTTTGCCTAGTTCTTGAAAGGTGAAACCTCATATGAAGTCACCTCGTTCTGATATGCGGACGTGATTCCTGCGATCAACCTCTCGCCATGAATCGCCGGATCATCAGGACAAATGAGCAATTGGGCGCCAGCCAGAACGTATCGCTGGGTCGGCGAGATGCTTTGCGGCGTGCTACCCGGAGCGGTCCACACCAGCTTGGCGTGAATGTTTCCTGCGTTGGTGATCTGGATACAGCCAGACTTGTCTGGCGCCGCGATTTCAATCAGCTGGAGCTCTGATTGCGGCCGATCGGGCGACATGAAAAGCGGCAGCAGATACTGCATGCGCAGGCGCAGCTCTCCGCCCTCTAACGCGATCGGCGTTATATCCTTCAACAGTAGCCGATATGCCTTCTCTTGAGTGCGGTTGGAGTTCTTGCGCATCACGCCGACGCGAATGATTTTCTCCTCGCCAGGCGCCAGCTTCATGATCGGCGGCGTCACGACCAGATCAGAAGCCAGTTCAAGTACATCCTCGCCGTCGTCCTGGCTCCAGTGAAATGCCTGCACCTCGAAGATCTTCGCCTGCGCTTCGTCATTGCGGACATGCAGGGAAACAACAGCTTTGCTCTGCTCCATCACGAGCGTCAGAGGCATCAACGTCACGGCATAGCCGGGCTGCGGCAAGCCAAGCACCGCAAAAATGGCAAAGGCTGAATAGAGAACGCGAAGCGACTTGTTCATGGCGCCCTCAGAAGGTGATTGTCGCTGTGACGACATCCGAAAAGCTGCCGGCGGCGAGGTTCTGTGACCCCGCAATGCGACCATAGACGGTGAGGTTCTGCGTCAGGCCCGTGCCTGTGCCCGCAACCGCAGCCGATCCTCCGGTGCCGTCACCCCAGACAGTAGTTCGGCCATTCGTTGTGTAGAGATTGTATCCAAGAGTGGTCGATCCGCTGGTGAGCAAGCGCGCCGGGATCGTTCCTCCTACGGTTGTACCAGCATTGAGCGCGACACTGTAGCTGGCGCTTAGCGTACATCTCACCTGCAGGGTTGAAGTACCGTCCTTGTCTGCGCCGCTGATCGAAGAGTACACGCCAAACAATAGATCGGCAGCGCTGATGGTGCATGCATTCTGTACACTAGCCGTCACATTGAAGTTGCTTGTGCTCGTCTGCGCTTGAGCGGCGCCTGCATGAAACAAACTCAATACCGCAGCGGTAAACAACGGACGCAATGCCGTTTTCATGCGAGTCCAGACTAGGCTGCGGAGCATCGACATCGTTTTGAGCCGTTTCACGTTCAAAAACGCAATTTCACATTCTGTGCTATCAGCATATTTATGCTCAAGTTGTTGCAGATGGGTAAATGCACGGCGCCGTGGCCAACACGCCAACACAACGCTCGCACGCGCGCGACCTCATAGCTGATGCGCGGTGGACGTAACTCCCCAGCGCGCCCGCGGTGACGGCGATCCAGTAAAAAACTGACGAGACCGCACCACCTAGGCTGCGACCACCGAATGCTAGGACACACTGTTTGTCAGTACGGTCGAGAACGATCCTGACCAGAAGCCAACGGCAATTGCACAAACGCAAGTTTTGGGAATCAAAGCTCTGGCGATTCCCGAATATGCCATGAACTTGCCCACGCAAACGGATGGGCTGCAGACCATCACGACGGCAGCTACTTCGCACAGAAATCGTTCGTGAAACCCAAACTAAGCCAGGATGACATACTGCCAGCAGAAATGGTCCTGACCGCCCTGCAGGCAAAGTCAGCCACACGTCAGAACGCCAACGCCATCGGCGAGCCACCGGTAGTGAAAGCTCAGCCGGCCTATGTTGCTGAATCGGCAGTCAGGCGAGTCTGGAGCGTCGCAACAACATTCTTCAGAACACTCCCTCAAACGATTGCAATGCCCACCCTTAGGCTTGCCGCATTTTAGCACTGAACCGTGTGAATGCCCCGCCTTTCGGGTGAATCGCCCATGCGGTCGATGGTGGCGCAGCCCGCCGGCTGTGACACTAATCTAAAAAACCCGGGCCGCCGCGAATGTCATGGATCCGAAGCTTGCTCAGGCGGAGCAGCGCGCGCTGCTACAACTCTCCACGCCGTCCGATTTCACGCAGGACTCGGTGTTGTGCGTTCTTAGTTATTAACTCCCACCGCAAGGTACGGCTTCAGTCCCGCGGCCATCTGCGACACCGCGGGCTCGTCAAAAACGGTGAAGTGGTCGGCGGTAATGTCGAATGTCTGGACTTTGCCCCTGACGAAATTTCCCCAACCGAATGTTGGACCACTGCGCAGGAAGGGCGTACGCGCATCGTCTGCTCGCACCAGCACGATGTCGCCATCGTAGGGCTCGGTAACATAGGCGCGCTGGCTACGGTGATAGGCCGCATCCACAGCTTCCGCTGCGATTTCCAGAGCCGTCAGCGGTGGCGCCTCACGCTTTACGCCCACCAACCGCTCCAGCTTTGGAACGACCTGGTAGCGCCAGATGCTACCGGGCGATTTCAAGATGCGGCGCAACTTTAAGCGCGGAAAACAACGCAGGCGGTCGATCATCGACACCGGCGTGCGCATCTCGTTGGGCTCCAACGTGTCGATCATGATGACCGCGCCCACAGGTTCGCCTGCTCGCTTCAGTATCTGAGCAATTTCATAGGCTACAACGCCACCGCCAGAATAGCCGGCAAGAAGGTACGGACCTTTGGGCTGAACGCCTCGAATGGCCGCAAGATAACGTTCGGCCATCGCCCGGATCGTCTCGTCCGGCTCCAGCGCACCGTCCACGCCGCGCGCCTGCAGACCATAGAAGGGTCGATCAGCACCGAGACGATCGGACAGGGACTTGAACACCAGCACGTTGCCGCGTGAGCCGTGAACACAATATATTGGCGTACGCCCCGGAGCGCCCTTATTGATGCGCACCAGCGGTGACCATTCACTCGGGCTCGCTTCATCCGATGGCGCGCCGCCTTCAGCACCTCGCGCAACAAGGATGCCGGCGAGCTCTGCGATCGTCGGCGTTTCGAATAGCGTCGCGAGCGGCAAGGATATTTGGAGCTGCTTACGAACAGCAGCAAACAGGCGCACGCCAACCAGCGAATTGCCGCCGAGGTCGAAGAAGTCGTCGTTCACTCCAACCTGACGAACGCCTAGAAGTTCGGACCAGATCTTTGCAAGCGCTTTTTCCACTGGCGAGGACGGTGCAGCAAAATCGGCCGCGAGATCCGACCGCTGAAATCCCTCGGAAGCTTCGTCGCCGGCCAAGCGCCCAGCGTGCATCGTCAGGAGCTGCCGACTCCAGAGGTTTACATCGACAGAAGACGCCACGGCCTGCACTAGATGCGGTTGCGACATAATGCGGTCAAATGCTTCAAGCCCCTCAGGCGCAGTGATTGCTTCGCGCAGCACCGCAGCCATTACGTCGTTACGCGCCCTATCTGCCGTCGTACGCCCCACCGCAGGAGCCGTGAACGCTGAACGAGAGTCGAGGCGCTTCATGGTGAAGCGAGAAATCTGGGCGAACACGCGCCCCGTTTCGTTGCTGAGCGTTATGTCGAAATGAGCAATGCCGTCGCCGCTTTCGGGCAAGCATCGAAGATGGCTGAACACCTTGAGCGGCATCGCGCCAAACACCCGGATGGCGCCGTAGGCCATCGGCACATAAAAATCCTTGGTAAGATCGACACCAGGGATCAACGACTGAACCCCTCCGGTCGCCATATCCATCATTGCCGGATGCAACCCATAGCCTTCAAGGTCGTTTGCGAACCGCTCATCAAGCGATAGCTCGATGAAGGCCTCCGATACGCCATAACGGACCCGCCGCAAGTTCGCCCAGCGCGGACCGAAGTCCATGAAGTCTTGCTCAAGGAAGCCGTTGTCCGACGCCCACTCGCGGATCTTGCAACGATCAAATATGGCGCTCAGATCAAGTGGCGCCGGAGGCTGGCCCGCATAAGTACGCGCCTCGCCGACAACCAGCGGAGACGCTGAAGCATCCGCACCTGCGCGCATGCTGATTTCATAACTGTTGCCCAGCGGCGAAAGGTGGATGGTCAATCGGCGGGTTTCGCCCGGCTGAACTTGGAACGGCGCAATGAAGGTTAGGTTCGAGAGTTCGATCGGACCTGACGCGCGTCCCTCGGCGAAGGCAGCGCGTGCAAGCTCCAGAAAGCCAGTACCGGGAAGCAGTGCGGAGCCGCCTTTGACGACGTGCTCGGAGAGAAGCCAGTGGGTATCCCGACTAAAATTCGAGACAAAGGTACGTTCGCCGCCAGCATCCGTGTAGCCATCAAGGGCGGGATGCATGCTAGGCAGCGCCGGATCCGGACCGAGCACTTGCGCGCGATGAGCCGACGCAGCCATACCGATATCCTGCCAGGCGTTCCAGTTTATCACAACGGTGCGGCCAGGAGCGCGTTCGGCGCGAGATCGCGCAAAAGCATCGAGGAAGGCATTAGCGGCTGTGTAGTCTACCTGCCCTGGCAGGCCCAAGAAAGAAGCGACCGAAGAGAAGAGCACAAACGTGTCAAGTGGTTCGCGTACCAGCGCATCGAGCGCCAGCGTGCCAGCAACCTTCGGGGCAAGAACCCGCGTCATCGCGGCTGCATCCTTAGCCATCAAGGGCGCATCATCCATGATCCCGGCGGCGTGAATGACGCCATTAAGCGAACCATATGCGGCCCGCACCTTATTCAGCGCGGCACCAAGACTGTTTGCGTCGGTGATGTCGCCTGCGACGACCATGACCTGTGCGCCAAGCAAGCGCAGAGCTCGGACGCGGGCGATGCGTTGCGCCGCGCGACTCGCGGCACTTCTTGCGAGAATATCATCCCAGTGCGCCTCTTCAGGCAGATCTTCTCGAGCCAGCAACGCAAGTTTGACGCGTTTGCTGCGAGCGAGAAGCCCGGCGACTTCAAGTCCAATGCCGCCAAGACCGCCCGTAATGAAGTAGACGCCGTCCTCTCGGACCCAGCTATGGGCATCGGCGTCCTCCGCCAATTGCGCAAGTTGCATTTCCGAGATCTTACGTACCCAGCGTCCACCGGCTCTCAGCGCGACCAGCTGATCGTCCGTTTCCGCACGCAGTTCGCGCACGAGACGCTCTCTGACACGGCGGCTCCGTTCACCTGCCAAAGAACCAAAAGGCAGATCTATGCAGCGGGCATGAAGATGATCAATCTCACGCGGGGCGACCAAGACTGGGCCAAGCGCCATCGCACGCTGCGGGTCTACCGACTGGCCATCAATGCCAGAAAGACCGGACGTGACGATCGTGAATTGCACACGACCGCTTAGACCGCCAAGCGCTTGTGCGAGGTAGGTCGGGTGCAGGAAATTCCGGGCAAGAAGGCGATCATTCGACGCTCTACCCTGCTGTGGAATCAATACGACATGATCAGGGGCGCCGCCTCGCTCCTCCAGCATCTGCAGCAAAGCAACATACTGGTCGGGCTCATTGAAATTGAACCGCCAATGCGAGACGCCTGCGGTCGACAACTTTCGGCCAGCGGATGCAAGAACAACGCTATCGGGCGCCAGCAGTTGCACCAACTCTCGCGCGGCATCGGCGGCCTCAGAGATCACCAGCCAGCGGCGCGGCGCACCATCGCTGGTCTTGGAGACCAACGATGCTTCCGCGAAACCTGCACCATAGAACCATTGCGTGATATCAGAGCGCTTCGTCAGCTCTTGTGCGCCTACATGTAAAACGGACTTACCAGGCTCAACCCAATAGCTCTGGCGCTCGAACGGATAGGTCGGCAGCGGGATACGATTGCGCAACTGGCCATCATAGAAGGCCGGCCAATCAATGTTGGCGCCCGCCGCCCACAATCGACCAAGGCCGGTTAGCGCGTATTTCAGATCACTGGCGCTTTCTTGAGGGTGACGCATGCAGTTGAACGTGTTGCGCCATGGCGTAGCCTGGGCGCGCGCCAACATGCTGAGCGTACGACCGGGACCAATCTCGATCAGAATTGGCTCGCCCATTGCCCTCAACGTGGCCAGCCCCTCGGCAAACCGAACGGTGGAGCGCAGATGACGCACCCAGTACTCGGGATCGGTAGCTTCAGCAGCCGTAATCCATGCCCCGGTCACGTTGGAGACGAATGGGATCTTCGGCGCCTGGAATTTGATCGTCTTGCAGAGCTCGCGAAACTGGCCAAGGACCGGGTCGAGCATACGCGAGTGCGCAGCAACGTCGATGCGCACCGGCGTCGATTCAACGCCGCGATCGGCGAGAATTTTCTGCAACGCCTCAATCGCGGCTACCGGCCCGGAAGCCACGCATAGATCGGGGGCATTGGCTGCCGCCACGTCGAGCTCTTTGGGCATCAACGCGCGCAGATCCGTTTCGGACAATGGGACGCTCAGCATCCCGCCGCGCTCGGCGATTTCAAACAGTCGGCCGCGCATCATGACCAAGCGCAATGCGTCTTCCAGACTCATTACGTCGGCCATGCAAGCGGCCGCATACTCGCCAACGCTATGACCGATGAAACCTTCCGGCGTCACTCCCCAGGATTCAAACAGACGCGCCAGTGCATATTCTGTGGCAAACAGCGACGGCAAGGTAAGCGAAGGCTGCTCGAGCGTCCGCGTTGCCTGTTCGACTTCGCCTGCAGGCGAGAACATCAACGGCCTCAGGTCGCGACCGATCGCCGGATTTATGATCTCCAGGCATTCATCGATCGCATCGCGGTAAACATCTTCCAGTTCGTACAATTCCGCGCCCATGCTGGCATATTGCGCGCCACCACCCGGGAACATAAAAATGGTTTTCGATCGGCTATCTTCCGCGCGATCGGTTATGACCTGCTTCGGATCACGCTCTCGCAGCTTGGCTACCGCATCCAGCCGATCCCGAACGACCAAAGTCCTGCGGTGCATCATCGCTCGGCGGCCGTGCGCCAGCGTATAAGCAACGTCCGCAATGTCGAGCGACTCGTCAGCCTCAAGCGCGCTGGCGAGATTGTCGGAAGCCTGATCGAGCGCCGTCTTGGTTTTTGCAGAAAGGATCAACAGTTGTTGCGAACGCTCCCCTTCACCCTGAATCAGCTGGGGAGCTTCCTCCAGGATGACATGGCAATTGGTGCCACCAGCGCCAAGTGCCGTCACGCCGCAGCGCAACGGCCCATCTCCTCGCCATTCGCGTAGCGCGACGTTGACGAAAAACGGGCTGTTCTCGAAATCGATTGCCGGATTGGGCGTTTCATACCCGAGGCTAGGCGGCAGCTGACGGTGCTTCAGCGCCATCACCGCCTTGATCAACGAAGCTGCAGCCGCAGCTTCACCAAGATGGCCAATGTTTGATTTCACGGAGCCGATGGCGCAGAAGTGCCGACGATGCGTGCGCGCCCGGAAGGCTTCGTTTAGCGCTTCGACTTCGATGGGATCGCCAACCAGCGTCCCCGTACCGTGAGTTTCGATGTAGCTGATACTGTCGGCCGAGACATTCGCGGCGGCAAGCGCAGACGCTATCACAGCTGCCTGTCCTTCGACGCCCGGGGCGAGGTATCCAACCTTCACCGCGCCGTCATTGTTGATTGCGGACCCTTTGACGACAGCGTGAATAGTATCGCCATCGTCCAATGCGTCGCTCAAGCGCTTGAGCACGACCACGCCCGCGCCACTGCCGAACACGGTGCCTGCGCTTTTCGCGTCGAACGGGCGACAATGGCCATCCGGTGAGAGGATCTCGCCTTCTTTGAACAGATACCCGTGTTCACGCGGGAACAGAACCGTGGAGCCACCAGCGAGAGCCATTGTGCATTCGCCGCGGGCCAGACTTTGGCAGGCCATGTGAAGCGAAACCAGGGCGGACGAACACGCCGTCTGCACGTTCATGCTGGGCCCGCGCAGATCCATCTCATAAGAGACGCGCGTCGCCAGGAAATTCATATCGTTACCGGTGTGACGCACCAGAAACTCACCCATCGACCTCATCAGATCAGGGTTGGTGCGAACGTTTTCAATCATATAAAGCGGAGCTCCGGCGCCCGCGAATACACCAACCGCCCCCTCTTCCGGCAACGCCGTATAGCCGGCGTGCTCAACCGCCTGCCACGCGACCTCCAGGAAAAGACGATGCGTCGGATCCATAACGGACGCATCACGCGGGCTGAAACCGAAAAAGCTCGCGTCGAATTTATCGACGTCATCCAGCACAGGCGAAGCTTTGACGTAGTCCGGATCCACCATCTCCGCACGGGTAACGCCAGCGGCTAGAAGTTGCTCGTCGCTAAGCGTCCGGATCGATTCAACGCCATCACGAACGTTTGCCCAGAAAGCATCCACGCTTGACGCACCTGGAAAGCGGCCCGCCATCCCGACAATGGCGATATCTTCGAACTTGGAACGATCGGCATCAAACGGCTTGCTCATCGCGAGTTCGACGCTCCTCGCAATTCGCGACGACGTTCAGCTGCATCTTTCTTTCGATCCGCTCGCTCCTGAGTTCGCTTGGCGTCTTGTTCTGGAGCCGCACGGCCTGGATCAATGTGCGCAGCGAGCGATTCAACGGTGGGAAAGCGGAACATGCTGACAAGCGATACCTTGCGATCAAGCAATATCGACAGCCGCTGATTGGCTTGCGCCGTCAGGAGCGAGTTAGCTCCAATATCGAAAATGTTGTCACGCAAGCCGACACGTTCAATGTTCAAGAGCTGCTTCCAGACGTCCGCGATGATTTTTTCCAGATCATTGGAAGGCGGCACATATTCCACGGCCGATTGCGCCGCCTCACGCGTCGGAGCGGGCAAGGCCTTGCGATCGATCTTGCCGTTCGCGGTTAGCGGGAATGCGTCCACAATCACGAATGCTGCTGGGATCATGTACTCAGGCAGGAACTCGCGAAGATGCGCGCGTAGCTCTTCGAATAAGGCGCCCTGATCAGAGCCGGCCTTGGCAGGCTGATTGGCATAGCGCAAGGCCGGTTGATCATGCGACGGGACTCGAAGATCGAGCCGGCCTTTCGGTCCGGTCACCTTGTGGCGCAATACTGCGTCGAAGCGGGTAGGGTCGCCGGAACGCGCCCAAACAACATCCACATCGTAGTCCGCACTAAGATGGAACAGATCTTCGGGGTTCACGCCCAGATCCGTTGCATTGTCCAACACCTGCCTCAATGCGTCAGCATTCGCGGCGGAGCTACTAACAATCGCACCACGCACCGCATATACCCGGGAAAGCCGAGCATTCTTCAGATTTTCGACCACCACGATCGGTGGCGCCGCGACCAGAGCTCGCTTGATCTCTTCCAGCGACTGAAGGTTGCTCGCCGTCGGCAGTTTGACAAACTCTGCCCCTGACGCTTGTGGGCCGACATGCAGCACGACGTCAAAGCGGAAGACACTCATCTCGTTATTGGCCTGGCCGCGCTTGAGACGCACATCGACCGCCGAAAGGCGAGGAAGATCCCGCTTCAGGGCGTGGAAAAACGCCTCAGAAACGACGAGCTCGCCCTCCTGCAACACGCGTTTGTCGATACGGCGCGAGAGCTCGGCGACATCAAGGTGGCCTGGCGACTGATGCAGGGCCACGAGCGTCTGGAAAGCTTCGAGATGATCGTAGCTACGAACATCACCGACAAAAATGCGCCCACCGTCAATAACCAACTCACTCGCGCGCTTCAGAACCTGGGCGAGGTACTTGCTATCAGGGAAATACTGGGAGACGGAGTTGATCACGACTGTGTCGCACGACTGTTCGGCCACGCCCTTCAGAGCATGCGCTGGCTGCTGCAGAAGCGTTACGCGGGTGCGCTCATCCGCTGTCAGTTCTTTGCTGATCGTCTCCAGAGCATAAGGCGATAGATCAACGCCGGTGTAGTGCTCCACGTGCGGCGCTACCCGATAAAGAACCATGCCGGTGCCGCACCCGATCTCGAGCACACGCTTTGGTTTCAACGCAAGTATATTGCGACCAGTGTGATCCAGCCACTCACGCATTTCCGCTATGGGAATTGATGTGCCGGTGTAGCTGTCTTTCCAGCCTGCAATGTTGAAGCGTGGATCCGGAACTTCTCCAGCCTCTTTGTATGCTTCATCCCACAAGCCCTCCCACTGGGCCACGCGGTCGGTATCGCTTTTGGCGTTATCGCCGCCGTGCGGAATTACGTAGGCAACGAGTTGCGCAAGGCCGCCATCTGAGCGCGCCATCACTACGTTCTGACGAACGGCCGGATGGCGGCCAATCACAGTTTCTATCTCTCCAAGCTCGATCCGGTAGCCGTTGACTTTCACCTGCAAGTCCAAGCGGCCCAGGAACTCGATTTCGCCATTCTCGCTGAAACGAGCAAGGTCACCCGTCCGGTAGAGTCGGCCATTCGGGTCATAAGGATCCGCAACAAAGCGTTCAGCCGTAAGGTCAGGCCGACCGAGATAGCCACGCACCACCCCTGCTCCACCGATGCAGAGCTCTCCCGCCACACCGACCGGTGTTATTTGGCCGCGCGCATCAAGAATACGAATAACGGTGTTAGCGATCGGCCTACCAATGGTGATCGCCTGCCCCGCACGCACCAGCGCAGTCGTCGACCAAATCGTTGTTTCAGTGGGGCCGTACATATTGTGAATTTCGCCCCGAACGACCGGCGCAAGAATTTCAACGAGATCGGTCGGCAACGCTTCACCACCCAGCATCAGGCGCTTGAGCCCGGACAAGCTCGCGAGCCCTTCAGCATCGCCGGTTAGCATCCGCGCCATTGATGGCGTACATTGAAGGTGAGTTACGCCGCGGTCACGAATCTGGTCGGCGATAGAAACGCTCGTGACGTCCTCAATCTCTTGTGTCTGCGAATTAGCAAGGCGCCGCAGCCTGTCGAGGTGCGGCAGGCTTTCGAGTACGATTTCAGGGTCGACACCAAAGTCGATAAGGCAAGCCACCTCGGTGGCCCCAATCGATTTGAGATTCTCGATCATGCCAAGCGCTTTTTCGGGGGACCCGAACAAACCGGCGGTTTCAAAATAGCGGTCGAAGGCATGGTCCATCAACGCTGCCATATCTTCTTCCGTGAAGCGCGTCGCGTCGAAGGAGACAGCCTCGCGGCCAACTTCCAACGAGGGTTGGCGGAAAGCCGGAAACATGGTTGGCGCAATTTTGACGAGGTCGAAAGAGCTACGCAGATAGTCGCCGAACGGCTTGCGCGCTAGTTCACGCGCTCTTTCTGTGTCCTCGCAGACGAAGGTATGAAGCATGACCGAGATGTTGCCCGGCCCTTCAAAGCCGGCCTCCTGCCGTGCCGCGCGGTAGGCTGCGAACTTGTTCCTGAGATCCTCTATATCCTGACCGAGCATGTTGGTGAGGACGTTAGCGCCGAGACGGCCAGCGAGTTTGAACGTATCAACGCTTCCAGCAGAAGCGAGCCACATCGGTGGGGCGGCCTGGATGGGGCGCGGAAGGACGCTAACTGAAATTGACTTGCCTTGGCCGTTTTCAACCTCGACCCGCTCGCCCCGCCAGAGCTTCATCACCGTCTCGATGCTCTCCAGCATGATCTCGCGACGGCGTTCGTAAGCCTGCGGCATGAAGGCGAAGTCGTTGACATGCCAGCCCGACGCGAATGACAAGCCTACGCGGCCGCCCGACAGCTGATCGATTACGGACCAATCCTCCGCCACGCGCAGCGGATTGTGCAGCGGCAAAACAATGCTGCCGGCCCGCAAGGCAACGCGGCTAGTGATCGTGGCAAGTGCGGCTGTAGTCACCGCAGGGTTGGGATAGAGTCCGCCAAACGCGTGAAAATGGCGCTCCGGCGTCCACACCGCGCTGAAGTCATGTTTGTCCGCGAACTTGGCGCCCTCAAGCAACAATCTGTAAGCGCCGCCGGGTGCTGACCCGCCCTGGTCGGCTGCGAAGTAGAAAAGCCCGAACGCCATGGGCGCCTTGGAGACCTTGATAGGCACCTCGCGCGATTGGGACTGCGACGCCCGATCGCTTTCGCTTTGTATTACGACCTCGAAGCCGCGCGTCAAAGTCCAGAACAGCTCCAGTACGGAAATGTCGAACGAAATGCTGGTGACCGCAAGCCAGACGCCGGGCTCTGCGCCAATGGCAGCGTCCATGCCGGTGAAGAAGTTCGATACGTTCCCGTGCCGAACCATCACGCCTTTGGGGCGCCCGGTCGATCCGGAGGTGAAGATTACATAGGCCAGATTGTCCGGTGTCGCACCTGAGCGCGGGCTTTGCGCCGATACACGTCCGGCAAGGTCTTCAACGCAAACAATATCGGCCTCCGGCGCCGGTACGCGCCCAACAAGACGTCGTTGCGTTAGCAGAACTTTGGCACTCGAGTCCTCAAGCATCATGCTCAGTCGACCGCGCGGGTAGACGGGATCCAGGGGCACATACGCGCCGCCCGCTTTGAGCACGCCCATGAGGCCGACCATGAGATCAAGCGACCGCTCGATGCAGACGGCAACCAGAACCTCCGGTCCAACGCCTCTCGCGCGCAGCATTTCAGCCATGCCGTTGGCGCGTTGATCGAGCTCACGATAGGTCAGCGATTCTCCTTTGAACGTGATCGCGACGGCATCAGGCGTAAGCGCGACCTGCGCTTCAAACAATTCGTGAACACAACGATCTGAAGCATAGGGCTTGGCCGTGTCCTGCCAGTCGGCAAGAAGATGCTCGCGCTCAATATTGGGTAGAATGTCGAGTTGACCGACCGGTCGTGAAGGTTGCTGAAGCCCAGCAGCCAACAGCACGTCAACCCGATCGACTAAAGCGCGCGCGGCGGTGTCTGACAATGCCTTTCGATCATACGCCAACCCAATGGCGCCGGCTGAATCAGCGATGACGAGTGTTAGATGAGTGCCGGGAACCAAAGCATCGCTTGGCGGCAAGCCTTCCAAAGGCTGCAGACGTACGCCAATTGAAAGCGCTGCGCGCGGCGCACCATTACGCAGAACATTGTAACGCGTAACCACGTCGCGAGCGTATGTGGCGCGACGATCCTGGCTTTGGAGTTCATTCTCGACAAGCGCGCACAAAGCGGCAAAATCGGCGCTCAAATCGACATTTATGCGCAGAGGCGTCGATGGAGCATAAGCACACGCGATTTGCGAAGGAACTGCTTTGTGCAACGCGATGTCGATCTCGCCGCCTTCACCAACACGCGCAATGTAAGCAACAAGAGCGGCTATCACGGCGCTCCGAGGATCGGTTGCCACGGAAGCGAGCGCGGAAGTCATGGCCCGAACTTCCAGCGCGGTTTCGACTGGACCCGTATGCGGCCTGAGGTCGGCGATAACCGGCTCGCGTAGCGACGACAGCCGCTCTACCCAAAAGCGCTCGCTCTTGGTGAGTACAGCATCAAATGCACGCGCGGCTTCACGAAACTCTGGCGACACAGGCGCGATCACCTGGCCAACTCGCAAGCCTAGGGTGGTCGGATCAACTGGAAGGCCTTCCAGCGTCGACAGGCTGGAGAAACGCAGCGCGCCATCAGTTGCCGCTATTGTCAGACCGACCTTGTCAATCGCGACAACCGATCCCGATGGGGCGCCATCATGTCGAGCATATGCGGCATCTCCAACTACAAACATGCCGGACGGCAGGTGGAGCTTCGGACGACACATCCAGTTGTCGTCAGAGCCAAGATCGAGACCACGGACAAATGAATGAATGGCCGCGGTACGTTGCTGAAAATCGATCAAACCCAGGTCGGGTCGTTCGGACCGGAGATGGAAATTCTGACGTGACCCTTGGTTACTCGTCAACATGGATCGACCAGTCGAGACTTCTTCCGTGAGAAGCCCGATCAGTTGACGAAAACCATCCAAACCGATCTCGACGCACTTGGCGCCGAGAGAGAATGACGTGTCGTCTTCAGAGATCTCGATAGGAAGCTGAAGCAGGATTGCTCCGCTGTCGACGTCAGCGGACATCTCGTGCCATGTGACCGCGTGCTGGGTCTGTCCGTCAATGATTGCCCACGCCGTGGCGTTGAAGCCCGCATAACGCGGCAAAGGCGAGTCGTGATAGTTGATCGCGCGACGGCGCGGTAGCGCCAAGATATCTGGTGAAGTGATGGCGTGGTTCACTACACTGAACAAGTAATCGAACGGCTCGCGACTGAGCCACGCAGCCTGGTCTTCAGATGTCGGGATGCGCGTTATACCTTTGGCGTTGGACCACGCCGACACTTCAGGACAGTCTGACACTATGCCTTGAATGCCCTGGCCGCTCTCTAACCAGGCTTCTGCGCAAGCGACAAGAAGTCGACCGCTACCGATAAACACGCCACACATCATAGCGACACTCGTCTCCCTTGTCGTTCCGTCTTCACGGGCTAAGTCACGATGCTTTCCCGCTCGCCGCCTTGTTTGTTGCTGCCAACCACCAACTACATGGCAGGATTGAAAAAATCCCTGAAATCGTACCCAAAAAACGGTGAATCCGAACCGTAATCGCTCTGATAATGCGCGCGCCGCCTATCCAGCGCCGGGGCAAGCCCGCACGAAAGACCTCTTCGGCCGGCCAGCATCGGACTTCTTTGGAGGCGCATGTTATGTGCGTCTTTCGCAATCACTCGGCAAACAGGTTTTGTTGCTAGCACTCCTTGTGCCATGCGACATGCAGGTCGCGGTAATTGGTAAAGACTGCAACCGCCCTAAAGTAATCACGAGCCGGTTCGTGTTGCGCAAATCGTCGAAGATCAAGCGTGTAGAGCGTTTGCAAGCCGCATCCGCCCCCCCAAGGCGGATGTAAAATCCTCTCAAACGGCAAGGAAATGCTCGTACCCACGCGCTTGACGAAAGCTTCCTTGAGCGGCCAGCGCTGAGGAATGCCCTAGGGTTCGCTCCACCCCTTCTATATCGTCGAGGGACGGCCACTCCGCGACAAGCTACGGCCGAGCCATCTCGCCTTCAGTTAACGAACGCATGCACTCTATATCCATGCGAACATGCCTTGAATGATGTCGCCAGCGCCCTCGTGCCCCGGGGCATGGCCGTGTTTGAACGGTGGCAAGAGTTCGCCTCTTGGACGAACATGGGTCGCCCGCACGCACACGCCCCGAAAGCGATCACCGCCCGGTCGACCGCTGTGACCCGACCCAAGATCCATCGCCTCACTTTGGCGTTCCAGCGGCTTAACCATGCTGCCAGCTCGTCCCTTCCTGCCGGGCGCCGTAACGGCACCTAATGCACGGGCCCCCAAACCCAGTTGCCATGCCCAAACATCTATCCCACCGGCAGGGAGTTCATTTTCAACACTTCACCGATCCCAGATACATAAGGTGCCCGCGCCGTCTTTAGGCCTCCTTGGCCGAAATCCAGCCACGCACAGCGTAACGTTGCTAAATCAGCTACGATTTCTCATGCTTAAGCAACAATCCAACAGCCATCTTAACGGGGCTTCGCTTTCAAAGCCGGATCTCATCGATCAGCCAGCGATCATTGGTATCGCAGTTGCATACGGTGAGATGCTTATCACTCGCGCCCCGCCAAATCAGGACAAGTAGAAAAAATGGCATCGGGCTCGAAGGAAATCGTCGTGGCCTTTGGCATCGACGTCAATTATGCGCCGCATCTTGCGGTCGTGATTGCGTCGGTCGTGGCCAATGCGCCTCACGCTCGCTTTCGCTTCATGGTTATCCATGAGGGCGTCCCGGCTTTTGATCGAGCGCAGGTTGAGTCCGTCGCCCCCGGACAAGCCTTTGAATGGCATGAAATTGCCGATTCACGCCTGCTCGAAATGGAGAGCTACAACCACATTACACGCGCATCCTATTTTCGGTTCGCAATCGCGACCTTTGCGCCTGCCGACGCGAAGCGTGTGATTTACCTGGACAGCGATCTGGTCGTCCTGGGCAACCTGTGTGAACTCGCCAAGGTAGATCTCCGAGGTAATATGATCGGCGCCGTGTACGACGCGGCTGTCGATAGCGAGGCCTTTGGCGTGCGCTGGGGGCTCACGCCGAAGCGGCTATCGTACTTCAACTCAGGCGTGCTGGTTCTCGACATCGAGATGATCAGGAACTCCGGTGGCTTCGAGCCCGCCATTAAGACGCTCAAAGACCATCGTGACAAATTCATGTTTGGAGACCAATGCGCGCTTAACGTCATGATGTGGGATAGCTGGACACCAATCGACCCGACCTGGAATGTTCAGCGCCGCATGGTGATGCGCGAGGGAACGCCCTGCTACCTCGCCCCAGAGGAGATGCAGGCGGGTCAACGCCCCAAAATCATCCACTTTACGGAAACCAACAAACCCTGGGCAGTCGACGGCTACCACCCGTTCATCTGGGTGTATTACAAATATCTGCGCCGCACGCCTTATTGGCGATCGGTAAACGCCAAAGCCAAGACGACAGCCGTGAAACACGTTCGACGCTATGTGAAGACAGCGCTCAACTTCGCTCGATTGAAAATGAAAGCCGGCCAATGAGCGAAGCTCTGGAACGTACCACTGTCATTATTCCAACTTACAACCGCTCGGCATACCTGCTTGAGATGCTGGACAGCCTGTTCGCGCAGACGCTCCCGCCAGCTGAAATCATTGTTGCCGATGACGGATCCACGGACGACACGCCAGAACAGATGGCGAAATTGGGCGACCGCATTCGTTACGTGCGAAAAGCGAATAGCGGAAAGTCAGATACACTGAATCAATGCATCAAGCTCGCGCAACATCCGCTGATCTGGATCATGGATGATGACGATGTCGCGCTGCCCACGGGGCTGGAAGCGATGACCCGAACACTCAGCGGCAAGCCTGAAATCGGTTTTGTATATGGCCGCTACAAGAGATTCAGCGTTGATCCGACGAACGGGACGCGTCGCGTTTGGGATTGCGGACACTGGAGCAACGTCGAAGACGATCAGTTCTTCCGAGCCAATCTCAAGGATTTCTTCGCGCATCATCCCGGCCTGTTGGTCCGACGCGAAGCTTACGAATCTCTCATTCCGTTCTCGCGTGAGTATGGCCGCTCAGAAGATTACGAGATGCTGATCCGTCTGGCGGACCGTTTCGATTGTCGCAAGACCGACGAGGTCATTTTCTACCAGCGCCAGCACAATGGCCGACGGTTTGGCAACCTGGATGGCGATAAGCGCATGCAGCGCTGGATCGACGAACAGACAGACATGTTCAAGGTCGTCAGAGCCAACTTGCCACTTTCTTCTTACCTTCCTCGCCGGGACCGTCATTCTCCGCTTGCGCCGCTCCAGTTGCGTGAAGCGCTGATCGTTCGCGGCGTCGTAATGGCGCGCAAAAAACTATGGTCCGAGGCCTTCGAGGATCTGTTGGCAGCCTGCTCGGTCGAGGGAGCACAGGGAGCCCTGAACTTGGCGGAACGTACCGCCTCACGCCATCTTTTGTTTTCGAAGTATGGAAGCCCGGAGATTTTGTCTGATAGAGCCGTTCGACAGGGCCTTCTAGATCTCGCGACCAAGGGCCCGGTTGGGAAGGAACTTGGGCGCGCGATCGCGCGATCGCTGGTCTGGTTTATTCGGAAAGACCTCCTCGCTGGACGTCCGGGAAGATCCTGGCAATACGTGACGCTGGGGCTTTCCCTTCTGAGCCGCACGCGAACTGCGCGATGACAAGCCTCGATCAGCGGGCTGAAATGACATCGGCACCCAATCAGTCTGACGCACCGCGCCCCCCCATTTCGCGCATGATACGCGGCGCGATGCTGTGGAATTTGTTGAGCTTCGTCGCCTCCCAGGGCGCGGGTTTTGTTATCTTCCTCGTCATTGCCACGCGGCTACCTCCTGAAATCTTTGGTGTCGTCGCGCTAGCGACTCTGGCTGCGGACTTCCTAGCGGTCGATGGGCGCTACGCCGCCATGGACGCGGTCATGCAGGCAGGACGTTACGACAAAACCTATCTGAATTCGGCGTTCATCGGCTTCTTCCTGCTCGCGAGTGCGCTCGCCTTGATCACGTGGATAGCCGCACCTTTCGTCGGCGCCGCGTATGATGCTCCACTTGTGGCGACCTTCATGCCGCTGTTCGGCGCGATGCTGCTACCCATTCCTTGGCTTGCCATCATGGACGCACTGATGTCGCGAAACCTTCAGTTTCGTGAACTCACTCAGCGCAATGTTGCAGGCACGCTGGTCGGCGGCCTTGTCGGAATCGCGCTGGCGTTCTCACCGTGGCTTCTGTGGGCTCTGTTTGCGCAGCGTCTCGCGGCGCTAGTCGTCACGACCGTCCTGGAGATTTTCTACACGCGCTGGGTCCCGGGGCTCGAGTTCGATCGCAAAAGCATTTTCGATTTCTTACGTCGCTTTTTCTCGCTGTGGGTGATTGGCGCGCTAAATCTGCTCATCGGCCGCGCGACCATGCTACTTTTCGGAATTCGCTACGACGCAGTGACTGTTGGACTGGCAAGAGCGGCCAACCGCATCGCCGAAACAATTCAGGGCCCTATCGTCAGCCCTATCATGGGCTTGTGGTTCCCACTTATGTCCAAGGTGAAGGGTGACCTTGCGGGTGAACGCGAAGTCTACAACAGCATCCTGCGAACAGCGGCGTTCGTCGTGTTGCCCGCTTTCGCAGGTCTTGCCATTACCACCAACGATGTCGTGGCTTTGCTGCTGCCGCACCAATATGCCGGCGTAGCGCCACTGATGCAGGCAACTGCAATCACGTTCCTCTTGATACCCATAGTCTGGTTCAACGCGATCGCGATGACAGCACTGGGCATGAACAGAATTTCGCTGATGTACACGGTCGCACTGGTAAGCACGTCGCTCATTACCTTGTTTGCATTCTCGACAGTCAGCCCGTCCCAAGCGTTGCTGAATATGGCTATCCCAGCATTCATTGTGGGCATCGTTGGGAATATCGTCCTCAACCGACGCCTGCAGCAGCCGCATGGCCACCACTATGCCGGCCTCGCGCCGGCAATCCTGGCCACAACGGCGATGGCTGCAATCACTTTCATGGTCCACGGGGCGCTGCACGGCAGCAACCCAGTAGTAAGACTGACCGCCTGCGTCATCACTGGGGGCGTCGTCTACATAGGTTGGCTCGGCGTGTTTCACAGGCGATGGCTCAAAGATCGTATCGCGTTGCTGCGCGGCCGCAGCACGACATCATTTTGACCTAGCATACGTGCCCCGCCCCAAGTCTGCTGCCGACTGACATTCGAATGAAAGCGCATCGCCAAGAAACGGCGCTCGCTTGATCCATCGTGACAAAACAAGTGGTTGACGCGCGCCCTGTGTAAGCGTCCGCGCATGGCCGTTACCCGATAATTGCGACTCACCTGAACATCGCGCGGCGAACGCGGCGGCGACTGCTCGTTTCCTTTTCAGCGGTGACTGTTTCGATAGCAACCTACGCTTGCGCGAGGGGCAAGCTGCCTGAACGGCAACACGGAGTGCCCAATCCGAGGTCGCTTAGCAGATTGGGTCAGAAGCAATCCACTTTTACGTTGCGACCATCGGAGTCCTGATGACTGTTGGTGTCATAAACAGAAAAGCTCATTGGGAAGAGCGCTCTAAGGCAATGTAAGCGTGGGTACGCGTGATCGGAGATATCGCGCCTAGGGGGACTGTGTCTGACATTTTATCGTGCCTGCTTTGCTGTTGCGCAAAGCAGGGCGGTGCGACGGGCCGCTCGTGTGCGGACGTTTGCGCCCGGCTTTGAGCCGACGAGTTCGAGCGCCTTACGACTGCAGCCTGCCCACGAATGAAGCTTCACATCCCAGTTCAAATACCACCCAACACAGCTGGTTAAATCGCCCTCGCCGCCGAAATCACAGTTCAAAGCCGATCAAATCTGGAGCCCATAATGACCCACGACTCCTCGCGCCGTAATTTTCTGAGATCCACTCTCTACACTGCGGGCGCCGCCGGCGCCGCGATCCAGTTGGGCGCCCCAAATGCGTTCGCGCAGGTCGCACCGCTGAAAATAAAAGCGCCAGCTGCAGCGTTGCAGCCTATCAATCTGGGCGCCAACACACTGTCGATCGGACCTTCCGCCAAGGCGCTGGAAGCGATCGGACAGTACGCCGTGAAATCCGGTGGATATGGCGGCCGTGAGTCGGGCGAGTTCGTCGAAATTCTGTCCAAGCAGCTCGGCGTTCCCACTGACCATATCAGCGTCTATCCCGGATCGGGAACGCCGCTCGATCTCGTGACGGTGGCTTTCACATCGCCGAAGGGCTCGCTGGTAACGGCCGACCCGACCTATGAGCAAGCATGGCGCACCTCGCAACGGGTGGGCGCGAAGCTCATCAAGGTTCCGCAGCGCAAGGATTTCTCGCACGACGTCGAGGCGATGTGCGCAGCCGATCCGAATGCGGGTATGATCTACATCTGCAACCCGAACAATCCGACCGGCGGGATCAACCTTCGCAAGGACATCGAGTACGCCGCGAAGAACAAGCCGGCAGGCTCCATTCTGGTTGTCGATGAGGCCTACATCCACTTCTCCGACAACGCCGTCAGCGCCGCCGATCTATGCGCCTCAGCTGAGAACGTGATCGTGCTTCGGACGTTCTCCAAGCTGTACGGCATGGCCGGTCTGCGCCTTGGCTACGCCGTCGGGAGCCCCGCGAACCTTGCGAAGATGAATGGCGGCAGCGGCAGAAGCCAGGGCGTCGTTGCAATGACGACCATCGGCGCCGGCATCGCCAGCCTGACCGATGAAAAGCTCGTGCCGTCCCGCCGCGCCATGATCAAGAAGGGGCGCACGGAAACGATCACCTGGCTCGAAAAGCAGGGCTATGCCTGCACGATCTCGGAAGCCAACTGCTTCATGGTCGACGTCAAACGGCCGGGACGGCAGTTCCAGGCAGATATGGCGACACATGGCGTCAATATCGGCCGGACATGGCCAGGCTTCGATAACTGGCCGCGCATCAGCGTCGGCACTGAGGCCGAGATGAAGCGCTTCCGTGACGCATTCACAGCGGTCATGGCGGGCCAACTTGGCGCGATCACACCGCAGACGCGGCAAAGGGCTGCCCTTGAGCTTCCGGGCTCGCAGTTGCAACGCGCGTCGTTCGTGGATGAGCAAGCCTATCGGATGCCGCTGCACACCAGCTGCTGACGCCCGCCTAACAGCAAGCCTACCGACCAAGCTATCGGCATGACGCTCACCGTCATGCGCGGCAACCTTTTGCCTAAATTCGGGGACCTCCAATGACTTTAGTGCCTAGGTCTAACAGAACCTTGAGACGGAAATTACGCGGCGCTCTCTCGCCATCGATCGCGATTGCGACAGCCTTGTGCGCCGCCGCGTTGGGTGGCGGCGCGTACGCGCAGACCGCGCCTGCCACGGACGCGACAACCGACGACACCACATCGCGCAGCAGCACCGATGTGATTATCGTCACCGGCACACGTGTGACAGGAATGGCCGTCGAGGACAGCCCCGCCCCGATCCAGGTGCTGCCCGGCGAAATTCTCAAGGAGACTGGCGCAAGCGATCTCATGAACGCGCTTGCTACGCAGATACCGTCGTTCAACGCCAACCAGACCGGCGGCGACATGGCGAGCCAGACGCTGACCGCCCAGATGCGCGCGCTTTCGCCTAACCACGCGCTCGTGCTGATCAACGGCAAACGCCGGCACATCACATCCAACGTCGGCGCTGGGAGCGGATCCATGGCCGCGGACATGTCCCACATTCCGACCTCGATGATCCAGCGCGTCGAAGTGCTGACCGATGGCGCTGCTGCGCTGTACGGATCGGACGCCATCGCCGGCGTTTTCAACGTGATCCTCAAGGAGGACTATGAAGGCGGCAGCCTGGGTGCAGGGTATTCCGGCTACGAAGATGGTGGCGGTGAGACAGACACCTGGCAAGGAAACTGGGGTTTCGGTGACGAGACGGCATATATCAATGTCGGTTTCGATATCGAGAACCGGGAGACGGTCACGCGCCCGTCCGACTACGGTCCCGGCGCCTGCGTGGTGGATCGCGCCGCCTGCCAGGCCTATCTCGACACCGGCTATCTCAAATACGGCTCGACCTACCGCAACAGCGCGCTGGCAGGTTATCTCTCCAGCAACGACGTCAACATGGTGTTCAACCCGGAATTTCCGTACCTGAACCATGTGGGTGATCCGCCGGAAGTTCATCGCCAGAGCTTCATGTACAACGCCGGCTGGCACATCAACGACCACCTCGAACTCTACAGCTATGGCAGCTTCGGCACGAAGACGGCCAAGTCTGCTGAAACCTATCGCCGCCCCACGCAAGATGGCGGCGCCGATGTGAACCGTGATGGCGATCGTGCCGACACCATCAACGGCATACGCGAAAGCCAGGTCAACAAGTACGCATATGGCTTCACGCCGTTCGAGGAGTCCGACGAACGCGACTACGAGCTGGCCGTCGGCCTGACTGGCGATATCGCAGACTGGCGCTTCGATGTTGCGTCAGTCTACGGCCGGAGCAGGATGGACGTCTTCACGACGAACTCCATGAACTTCACGATGTGGAACCAGACCGGCGCTTCGCCTGAGAATTTCTACGACGGCACTTACTGGTCATCGAACTGGTCGACGACTGCCAACCTGTCGAAGGATTTCGAGATCGGCCTTGCGAATCCGATGACGGTCGCTACAGGCGTCGAATACCGGATCGACGAGTACGGCATAAAACCAGGCGAACCGGCGTCTTACTACGGCTCGGGCGCGTCCTCCTTCCCCGGCTACAACCCCGCGGTGAACACGGGATCCTACGACCGCGACAGCTATGCCGGGTTCCTCAACTTCATCCTGGAGCCGACCAATTCGTGGATCGTCGACCTTGCTGCGCGCTACGAAAAGTACAGCGACTTCGGCGACCAGACGATCGGCAAGGTGACGACACGTTACGACCTTTCCGACATGATCGCATTCCGCGGCACAGCGAGCACCGGCTTCCGCGCGCCGACGCTCGGTGAAGGCTTCTACTCGGCAGTCAACGTGGGACCGACCAGTGCAAGCCCGCAGCTGCAACCGAACGGCGCGGGCGCCGCCGCCCTTGGCTTTGGCGACGGTCTTCAACCGGAGACGTCCACCAACTACAGCGTGGGCTTCGTTCTTAGCGATCCGATCCCGAACCTGACCATGACGCTTGATGCGTACGAAATCTCGATCGAGGACCGGATCCAGCGCGGCAGCTTCGCCTACTCGACGGGTCAAGGCGCCAACACCCGCACTGGGTGCGCCATCACGAGCCGCCCCGGCTGCCTTGGCCAGACGACCAACTCGAACCTGCCCGATCCCGCCGACACCAACGGCGACGGCATTCCAGACGCGACCTACAACCGCGCGCTGGGCGATGCTCTGGTGGCGTTCGGCTATATCGGCCAGTGGGACAACCCGGGCGCGGCAGGTGGCTCGCTCGATCCGACCGCTCGCGCCAGCATCTCCGTCTCGCTGTTCAACAACTCGCTGTCGACCCGCACCCGCGGCGTTGACTGGGTTGCGAGCTACCGGACAGCGTTCGACTGGGGCGATATCGACTGGTCGTTCGCTGCAAACTACAACGATATGGAAGTGACCGGAACCAAGGCTGCTCCGGCGGCGTTAGGCGGCGCCGTGATGTACAGCCCGCTGACCATTCGCAACATGGAGACGCAAGACCCGAACTATCGCGTCAACCTGGGCGCGAGGGTCTCCGTCGGCGACTTCACCTTCAACTTCCGCGAAACGGTCTACGGTCCTTCGTATACCCTGACGTCGGCGACCGCCTTTCCGCAGGCCATCCGCGATCAACTTGAGATCGTGAGATTCCGCAATGTGGACTACTACAAGTCAGAGATCGGCGTGATGGCGCTGTTCAACTTCGAAGCCTCGTGGGAGCCAACCGACGATCTGCGAATCTCGGTCGGCGCCGACAACGTCTTCAACCAGTACCCGGATAAGATCCCGAAGCCGGTCTGGGACTATCAGGCGGAGCGCTTCAACAACAGCCAGCGCCAGTACCTGACAGGCACACCAGTCGGCTATTTCGGCCGGAAGCTGTTCGCAAAAGTGTCCAAGACGTTCTAGCGAAATTCCCGTTCGACCCCATATCGGGGTCGAACGGGAAACGCTCGATTGAGTGCCTTGCTGCGATTGTCGGTCGCCTGCCCTCGCACCATCCACCGTCCACGCAATGAAATCAGGGTTCGGAAAGCCGGCCGGTGGCGCGCCCGGTCCGATGTAAAGCCGTTTCCGACAACCGCTTCCCGCACAACTGGAAAGCCATCCCGAATTGAATCTATAAGGCATATCAGATCTGCGATCTCCGGGCGGGTTGGGGGTGGACTGATGCCGAGTGGATTTAGATGACGCCAATGAAGATCGCCGGGTTCGGCCGCTACCTCCCGCGCCGGATCCGAACATCATTGGAGCTGGACGCTGTGTTCGGCGAAGCTGCAGGCTGGACCGAAAGCAAGTTCGGCATTCGGCAGCGCGGCGTGGCCGCTCCCGACGAAACCAGCTCGTTCATGGGCGCCGCTGCGGCACGCGATGCGCTGGCAATGTCAGGCTGGGAGAATGGCGGGTTCGACGTTCTGATCGGCGCGTGCGGCGTGATGGAACAGCCCATCCCCGGAACATCCGTGCTGATCCAGGACGCGCTGGGACTGGGAAAATCCGGGATCTGGGCGTTCGACGTGAACCAGACTTGCCTGTCCTTCCTGACGGCGCTGGATGTGGCGGCCATGGGGATGGAGACGGGCCGGTTCAAACGCGTGGTGATCGTGTCGAGCGATATCGCTTCCGCCGGGCTCGACATGAAAGATCCGCAGACGGCTTCCATCTTCGGCGACGGGGCGGCCGCGGTGTGTTTGGAAAAAAGCGATGCTCCAAATGGGCCGGGGCTGATCTCCCGATGCTTCGAGACCTATGGCGAGGGCAAGGACCTTGCGACGCTGCGATCCGGCGGGACGCGCATTCGCGTGGAAGATGGATTCGACGCGCTGATGGAGGGATCGCACTTCCACATGGACGCCGTTGGCATCTTCAAGGCAGCGGCACGCAGCCTGCCTCGCATTATTGACAAGGTCCTCGGCGAAGCGGGCCTGACACGCGAGACCGTGGACGTGGTGGTCTGCCATCAAGCCAGCCATCCGGGCGTCGAGCACGTAAGGCGGTTGATGGGCGGCGATCCGGCGCGTGTGATCGACCGGTTCGGGCTGGTGGGCAACCAGATTGCGGCCTCACTGCCGAGTATGCTGGTGGAGGCACATGCCAGCGGGCGGTTGAAGCCTGGAACAACGGTGCTTCTGCTGGGAACAGCCGCAGGCATCAGCGCCGCGGCGATGGTGCTGCGCACGTGACGCCTCGGCGCGCCCTTGTGACTGGCGCAACAGGCGGGCTTGGTCTTGCACTGTGCGAGGCGTTGCGCAGCGCAGGCTATGACGTGCGCGCTACAGGACGCAGCACAGGACCGGCCGAACGACTAGCCGGCATGGGCGCGACGTTCGTTCGCGGCGACCTGCTGACGATGGAGCACGCTGGACTGTGCCGGGATATCGACGTCGTGTTTCACGCCGCTGCCCTGTCGAGCCCCTGGGGACTGCGCGCTGCTTTCCAGCGGATCAATGTGGACGCGACACGCGAGCTGCTGACGGCTGCGCGGGCGGCTGGAGCCAGCAATTTTGTGTTTGTGTCATCGCCCTCAGTCTATGCGGCGATGAAAGATCAGCCCGGATTGACGGAAACCTCGCCCCTGCCCCCGCGCGCGTTAAATGCATATGCGGCGACAAAACGCATCGGCGAAGGGATCGTTTTGGCAGCGAACACGGTCAGTTTTCGCACTGCCTCCATTCGCCCGCGTGCGCTGATCGGACCGGATGACGCTGTGTTGTTGCCGCGCATCCTCGCGCTGGTCTCACGCGGGTGGTTTCCGCTCTTTCGCGGAGGGCGTGGATTGGTGGAGCTGACCGATGTACGCGACGCGGCTCACGCCTTGGTTAGCGCGGACCGCAATCGTGAGCAGGCGGGCGGCAAGGTGATCAACATATCAGGCGGCAAGCCCACGGCGGTGATTGATCTTGCGCGCAGCCTGGGAGAGGCGCTGGGCCGCACGATGAAGCTGCGCGCCATACCGATGCCGGTGGCGAGAAGTCTTGCAGCAGCGATGGAAAGTGTCTGCAGTGTCTTGCCAGGCCGGCCAGAGCCGAAGCTGACGACATACGGAATTGCGACGTTGGCCTACACGCAGACATTTGACCTGACGCGCGCGCGCGACCTGTTGGGTTATGCACCACAGCACGATGCGGTCGACACGGCGCGGACGCTGGCAACGCGGGGGGCGGGGGCGAATTCATGACAGGCTGCGAGCTTCACATCTTGCGCGCCGGCGCATGTTATCATCCGGCAGGCATGGCGCGGCAGGGCGCGGGGCTTTGCCCGGCGGAGTTCCCTGCCCTTGTCGGCCTGATCTTACACCCGACCGAAGGGATCGTACTGTTCGATACGGGCTATGACCCGGCCTTCTTCACCGCGACTCACACCATGCCGGAGCGATTTTATCGCTGGGTGACACCGGTGAAATTGAAGCATGGCGAAGCGGTCTCGGCGCAGCTGGGGCGCTTCGGCCTGAAGGCGGAAGATGTTCGCGCAGTCGTTGTTTCGCACTTCCATGGCGATCACGTCGCTGGCCTGCATGCATTTCCGCGCGCACGCATCTTCTGCTCGCGCTTCGGGGCGGCAGAGGTGACGCGGCCGGGACGTTTTGCACGAGTAAGGCGCGGCGTGCTGGCGTCACTGGCGCCAACGGACATGGGCGCCCGCGCAACATTCTTTGAAGACCTACCGTTTGTTTCAATGGGCGCGGATATGGCGCCATTCGAAACAGGAGCGGATCTGTTCGGCGACGGCGCGTTGATCGCTGTGAACCTGCCGGGGCATTGTCCGGGACACTGGGGGCTCGCCGTGCGGGACAAGGATGGACGCAAGACGTTCATGGTGGGCGATGCCGCGTGGTCGCGCGGCGCCGTGCGTGACAATGCGCCTCCGCCGCGGCTGACCACGTCGCTGCTTGGCGACACCAGGATTTACCGCGAGACATTGCTCGCTCTGAATAGCCTTCATCGGAACAACAGCGAGATCGTGCTTATGCCCTCGCACTGTCCGGAGGCGGCTGCGGCGGCCGCGCCGCATGAGCATTGACCGGTTCAGCGTACTGCGCGCGTATCTTGGCACAAGGCGAGCCCAGACGCAGCTGCGCACGCGCGAAGACATTGAGCGGCGGCAAGCGAAGTTGTGGCGGAAGTTTACGCCGGTGATCGCGCGAACGCCGGCGCTGGCTCACCTGGCTGGCTCGTCGCTGGAGCGGTTTCCAGTTGTGCAGCCGCATGAAATTCGAGCCCGGTTTGGGGACTGGAACACGGTTGGGCTTGGTAGCGAGGCGGCTAACGCCGCAGCGAGCGATGCGGAGCGTGGCGGGCCGGGAGATGTTGCGCCCGGGATTTCAGCGGGATTTTCGACGGGCACATCGGGTTCGCGCGGCGTGTTTCTCGCGAGCCGGGCCGAGCGCGCGCAGTATCTTGGGCAGGCGCTTGCGAAACTGTTGCCGTGGGATGGCTTGCTGAAGCGGCGGCGGATTGCGCTGTGCCTGCGCGCGGACAGTTCGCTCTATCGCGACGTACGGGATGCTGGCCCATTCCAGTTCCATTTTGTGCAACTCGGCGCCTCGCTGGACACAATACAGCGCGAGCTAAAGACATTCGATCCGCATGTATTTGTTGCGCCAAGCCACATACTTGCAGGCCTGTCGCGAAACAGGATCGAACTGAAGAGTATCGAGCGGGTGTATTACGGCGCCGAACCGATGGGCGATGCGGAACGCGCTTGGATCGCAGACGTGATCGGCATACGTCCCGATCCAATCTATCAGGCGACAGAGGGCTTTCTGGGCGCGGCATGTCGCCATGGAGCGCTTCATCTGAATGAAGATACGCTGGTGATCGAGCGTACGCCGGTCGAAGGCACGAAGCGCTTTGCTCCGATCGTCACGGACCTGCGACGCACGACCCAGCCAATGGTGCGCGTGCAGCTGGATGATCTGCTCGAACCTGTTGACGCTCCCTGCCCGTGCGGTTCTGCCCTGCTGGCTGTACGGGGCGTCGAGGGGCGAGTTGGCGATCTATGGCGGTGGGACGATGTGGCGATTGCGCCGCGCGAGGTGGAAGAAACCGTCTCGCGCGCCGTCGGCGCGGACATTGATTGGTGCGCAATAGGCAGCGCTGGCGGCGTACACCTTGAAATGGAGACACGTGCGGACGCGGCGGTCGTCGCGATTGAAATGTTGCTGGCGGCGCGTGGCGTGAAGCGGACCGTTGGCTCCGCAGCTATGGCGCCGATGGAAGGGTTCAAGCGGCGGCGTGTGCGGTGGCGCTATGGCTGAGCGCGTTCTCATCACGGGCGCACGCGCACCGGCAGCGCTTGACCTTGCGCGCAGCTTTGCCGCCGCGGGATTCGAAACGCACATGGCGGACTGCGTGCCGGGTCGCATGGCGCGATGGTCGCGCGCTGTAACGCAAATGCATCGCTATCCGGCGCCCCGCACGGATGCTGCTGGATTCAACGCGGCGGTAAGCGCGTTGGCGGTGCGGCTGAAGCCTGCGCTGATCATCCCGGCGTGCGAGGAGGTGTTCCATCTTGCCGCGGTGAAACCAATCGAAGGCCTGTTGTTCGCACCGCCGTTGGATGCCCTGCGCCGGCTGCATTCCAAGATGATGTTTGCTGACGATTGCGCGGCGCTGGGCCTGCCGGCGCCGAAAACATCGCGTGTCGTTTCAACGGCGGATCTGGATGCGTTTCGGGCAAGCGCCAGCGAATGGGTGTTCAAGCCCGAATACTCGCGCTTTGGCACACATGCGCTGGTTGGGCCGGATGCAGATGCAATGCGCGCGGTGGCGCCATCGGCGGCTGCGCCGTGGGTCGTGCAGAGACGCGTGCGCGGGCTGGAGGTGAGCTTCTATACTGCGACTGTGAACGGGCGGCTGGCAGCGTTCTCAGCTTACCGTTCGACATGGCGGTTTAGCGGCGGGGCCGGCTATGCGTTCGAACCACTGGAAGCGAGAATGGCGGCGCAGTTGCGAGAGATCGCCGAGATCATGGCGCGCAAACTTGTGCCGAGCGGGCAGTTTGCATGTGATGTGATGGTGGATGAAGCTGGGACAGCATGGCTTCTGGAGTGCAACCCCCGGGCGACGAGCGGGGTACACATGTTCGGGCGCTCAGGCGAACTGGCGCTTGCCATGCTGGGACGCAACGAAACGACGGTGGTAGGGGCCATGACGGCCGCGCATGTGGGGCCGGCGCTATGGTGGTATGGCTTGCCTGAAGCGGTGCGGCGCGGCCGATGGAACGAATGGCGGCAAGCAGGTGCGGATGTGATCGGCGCGCCGGGTGATCGCGCGCCGGTGCTGGGGGCGTTGGTGGACACCGTGGGTTTTGGCGCCCGTGCGCTTGCGAGCGGCAAAGGTCTGGCGGAAGTGATGACAGCTGACATCGAGTGGAATGGAGAAGAGCTGTGACGCCGCTGCCGGATTCCATCGCGCGCAGCTGGCAGCTCGTGGCGCTGTCGCGGGATCTGCGAAAGAAGCCGCTTGCCCGCATGATTGCAGACATGCCGATTGTGCTATTCCGCTCGGATGGTCAGGCCGCAGCATTCGAGGATCGCTGCCCCCATCGGAATTACCCCCTCTCTGAGGGCAAGGTGCGCGACGGCGCATTGCAGTGCCCCTATCATGGCTGGAGCTTCGCGGCCGATGGGTCATGCGTCGCAGTTCCGGGGTGCGCGCTGCAACCTGGCGAAGAGCGCAAGTTCGGCGCCGAACCGTTGCCGCTCATCGAACGCAATGGCGCAATCTTCGTGCGCACGTCCCGGCGTGATGGCGACGAGATGCCGGATATGGGCGTCTGGGGCGCGCCGGGTCATGACCAGTTCTGGTGGGCGCAAGGCGTCTGGAAAGGCCGCGCGCTGGATGCGGTCGAGAACGTGCTCGACCCGTTCCACACCAATTTCATCCATGACGGCTACATCCGGCGCAGCAACAAGCGCATGCCCGTGATGCTATCAACGCGCGTGTTCGAGTACGGGATCGAATCCGTGATCGATCAGACCAAACGCGACATGGGGTGGATGTCTCGCGTGCTGGAACCGGAACGCACGCGCAGCCGCACACGGCTTCACGCGCCAACGACAATCCAGGCACAATGGGAAGGACCCAAGGGCCTGACGCTCTGTGTCTCCGCGTTTTTTACACCGGAGACAGCAACGCGCTTTCGCCCCTTCGCATGCTTCACCACGCCGAAAGGACGCGGTCCCGGCTGGCTGAAGGAAGCGGCTATCCGTCTCTTCCTGATGGAAGTAGTCGCGCAGGACAGACGCGCGCTCGCGAAACAACTTGATACGATCGAGGCCTTCTCTGGGCCCCGCTTCCAGCAAGGTCCCGGCGACCTGCTCGGCGCGCGCGTCGCCCGCCTTTATCAAGGCGAGCGCCTGGAACCGGCCGAAGAAGGACCATTCGCGCGCGAGCTTTGAGTTGCAGCCCGCATTCATCGCGTTGGCCGTCAGTTCCTGGGCCGGAAGCCCAGCAACACATTGCCCGGCGTCTGGCCGAACATGCCGTAGCCGGAGCCGGAGACGAGAACGCCATTCACGCCAAGGATCGAGGCGCCGTCAATGGAGCCGCCTTTTCCTGCAACATCGTTGATCGTCTGATAGGGCTGCACCGTGTCGATCTTCCAGACGAGTTTCCCGGTCTTGCCGTCGATCGCATAGAGATGGCCATCGAGGCTGCCAGTGACGACCACGCCGTCAATAACCGTTGGCGCGCCGGAGAAGCCATAGTGGCGCTCGCAGCGGTTCACCTTCTTGTCCCGGCCATCGCCGCAAGCAGGATCAACGCCGAACATCCACTTGATCTCGCCGGTATTGGCGTCGATCGCATAGAGACCAGGCTTCAGGCCCGGATCGACCGGCGGACCGCCAGGCTGCTGCGCGCCGACGACCGAGATTGGCACGTAGACCGTGTCATCGAGGAAGGCGATGCCCCAATGGATGCCGCCATTGGTGGCGCCCCCGCCGATGTCACGACGGAACAGCACCTTGCCGGTATCGGGCTCCAGCGCCCACAGCGTGCCGGACTTCTGCCCTGCGAAGACGCGATCCTTGCCGTTCTTGAGTTTGCCGAGGATCAGCGAGGCGCCGAAATCATAGTCCAGATACACGGTCTCGGGATGTTTCACGCAGTTCAGCTTCTCGGGCGCGGGATTGAGACCGCAGCCTGAATTGTAGATGTCATTCGCGAGCGCCTGATGGCTCCAGACTTGTTTGCCATCGGCGAGGCGCACGGCGATCAAGGCATCGGTGTTGGGATGCGCTGGCGGCGAATTGCTTTCGCCCGTGCCGAAGAAGATAAGTCCGCGCGTTTCATCGACGACCGGAGAGTTCCAGATCGGCGCACCGGACGGCCCCAACAGCATCTTGCCATCACCGCGATCTCGGATCGGCTTGGCATCCGGCATCGTGTCGTAGCGCCATTGCTGCGCACCGGTTGCGGGCTCAAGCGATAGCAGGAAGCCGTGATTGGTGCAGCACGGCACGCGATTGTCCGAGGCGCTCAGGATTTCAAACTGGCTAACCGGAACAATGATCCTGCCCTTCAACACCCGGGGCGTGCCTGTGGTGGTGGAATAGGAATAGCTGGCGACGTTCTTGGTCCACAGCGACTTGCCTGTCGCGGCCTCAACGACGTGAACCGTGGCGTCGAGCCCGGAGAAGGCCAGAACGGCGCGGCCATCAGCGATGACCCCATAGCCCGGGCTGGAGCGCAGCGGCGCGCCGTTGGGCGTGTTGTAGACCCATTTCACGCAAGGCTTCGCCGGGTCGCTGAGATCGAAGGCATACATGGCCGCCGCTTCGGCCACCGGCAGGAACAGTGTTTTCCCGACCACCGCGCCTTGCGCGCGGATCATGGTCACGTCGGGAAAGGCGATGGCCCAGGCGAGATCGAGCTTGGCCAGTTGAGCCTTGGTCAGGCCCGCATCAGCCGCCGTAAGACTCCGCGTGTTGCGCTCGTTGAAGCCAAACGTCGCGACCGTTGCCGGCGCTTTGAGATCAACATTCCTGCGCGCGCTATCGCACATCATTCCCTGGCTCCACGTTTCCATGGAGCGCTTGGTGGCGCCGGTCAGATAGGCGATCAGCTGCCCGCGCTGCTCTTCATCGAGCGCGGCGGCCTGAACCTGCATCTTGCCCTGGGTCAGCGCAAAGGAAATGGATTGAAAGCTCATCGCCTCCAGAGTCGCCTTGGCGGGCGCTTTGGTCTCTTCAGGCTTGTCATGGCAGGCCGCACAGTACTGGCGATAGATCGGCTGCCCCGGATGCGGGAGCGTAATCGCCGTCCCGTTCGATGCAGGCGTGGGCGTCTGCGCCTGTGCAAAGCCTGAAATGCCGAACACTACGGCGGTTGCCACCGCCAGCCTGCGAATGATGCTCAACGTATTCCCTCCCAGGAACGCGGCTCTTCGGCCATGTGCTCAAGAGGTAACGCGAACGCCTGTTACGGTAAATCAAGCGGCACATACGATGTCGCGAACACGCCGTTAGCGAACAAAGCCGCCCGAAGGCGGCTGGTGGAAGGGACTGGATTCGAACCAGTGTAGCCGTGAAGCGCGAGATTTACAGTCTCGTGGATTTAACCACTCTCCCACCCTTCCAGGGCCGACCTTCT
>Ga0116177_10000089_pt1 | contig 62049 bp, 58 predicted proteins | sample AD_STIC10_MetaG_FD_89750 | JGI IMG/M metagenome (GOLD analysis project Ga0116177, IMG submission 89750) | Active sludge microbial communities of municipal wastewater-treating anaerobic digesters from USA - AD_STIC10_MetaG | ecosystem: Engineered > Bioreactor > Anaerobic > Digestate | place: USA... | reverse complement strand
GGCTATTCCCGCGTCACGGATCGCAGCCGCGCGCCGATGGATGATGCGCTCGAGTTCGTGTTGCGCGAGACGATGACGGGCCGCAACCTGCCAGCAGCCGCCGAGTCCGTCGCGGCGCTGTGGCGTGCCGAACTGGCGGAGAAGGCAGCCGGTCCTCTCGCCCGGGCGCGCGGCGCGATGGACGATCAGGCCGCGTTCTCGGACCTGATGCGCGACCTCCTGCGCGACCTCGGTATGGCCGATGAAGGCTCGACCACGACGGAGAGCGAAGACGAAGCCGGTGAGGACGACGAAGAGGGCGAGGCCAAGTCCAAGGCGTCCGACGAAACCGAAGGCGATGGCGAAGGTGAGGGTGAAGGCGAGGAACAGGATTCCGCCGACGCCGGTGAAGGCGAGCCCGGCGAGCAGATCGAGTCCACCGCCGCAGACGACGCTGACGCCGAGATGGAAGCGTCGGAATCCGATGAGGATGAACCCGCAACGCCGATCCGCCCCAACTGGCGCGACAGCGACGCGTTCAAGTCGGCCTACCACGCCTTCACCACGGTCCACGACGAGGTGAAGAACGCCGACGAACTGTGCGATCCCGAAGAGCTGACGCGCCTGCGCGCCTATCTCGACGCACAGCTTCAGGGCCTGCAGGGCGCGGTCTCGCGCCTCGCAAACCGCCTGCAGCGCCGCCTGATGGCGCAGCAGAACCGCTCATGGATGTTTGATCTCGAGGAAGGCGTGCTCGACACCGCGCGTCTCACGCGCGTGATCGTCGATCCCACTGCGCCGCTTTCCTTCAAGATGGAAGACGAGAGCAAGTTCCGCGACACGGTGGTGACGCTGCTGCTCGACAATTCCGGCTCGATGCGCGGCCGGCCGATCATGGTGGCGGCGCTCTGCGCAGACATTCTGGCGCGCACACTCGAGCGCTGCGGCGTGAAGGTCGAGATCCTCGGCTTTACCACGCAGGCGTGGAAAGGTGGGCTTTCGCGCGAAGACTGGATCAAGGCAGGCAAGCCGCCTGCGCCGGGCCGCCTCAACGACCTGCGCCACATCATCTACAAATCGGCGGACGCGCCGTGGCGGCGCGTTCGGCGCAATCTCGGCCTGATGATGCGCGAAGGCTTGCTGAAGGAAAACATCGACGGCGAAGCGCTGCTCTGGGCGCACGACCGGCTGATGGCGCGCGCCGAACAGCGCAAGATCATGATGGTGATCTCCGATGGCGCGCCGGTGGATGACTCGACCCAATCCATCAACCCCGGCAACCCGCTGGAGGCGCACCTGCGCGAAGTGATCGCGCATATCGAGGGCGTCTCCCCGGTCGAACTGATCGCCATCGGCATCGGCCACGACGTCACGCGCTGGTATCGCCGCGCTGTCACTATCGTTGACGCCGAACAGCTGGGCGGCGCGATGACGGACAAGCTGGCCGAACTCTTTGGCGAGAAGGAAGCGGCGATCGCCAAAGCCGCCGCGAAAGAACCCGCGCCGCGCGATACACGCTCCGCCGCACGCGGCGCGGCTGCCATGGCGGCTCAGGCCGTAAAGCGCACAACATTCGGCGAAGTCGCGAAGGGCCGGGGCGCCGGCCGATGAAAAGCCTTGTCGCGGCCATGTCGGCGCTCCTGCTCGCCGCTTGCGCCAGCATGGAGAGTGGCGCGATGCGCGACATCAACGGTCTTGCCGAGGCCTATGTCCGCCTTGCGCTGGAGATCGACACTTACGAGCCGGGCTATGTCGACGCCTATTTCGGCCCTGCCGAATGGCGCGACGCTGCGAAGGCAAATCCGCGATCGCAGGAAGCGCTGAAGGCTGAAGCTGACAGGCTGGTCGGCGCGCTGGCGGCCTACACATCCGCCGGTGAAGCCTCGGCCCAGCGCGCAAAGGTCCTCGCGGCCAACGTTTCGTCCGCACGATTCCGTCTCGACATGATCGATGGCGTGCGCGCGCCTTTCGTTGAAGAAGCCCAGCGCCTGTTCGCGCTCACGCCCGAACTCAAACCGCTGTCAGACTATGACGACGCGCTTGCGCGAATCGAGGAGATCGTGCCGGGCGACGGCCCGCTGTCGATCCGTGTCCAGGTCTTCCGCGCACGCTACGCCATTCCGGCCGACCGGCTTGACGCGGTAATGCACGCCTCCATTGCCGAATGCCGCCGCCGCACCATGGCGCACATCGCGCTCCCCGAGGGCGAAAGCTTCGCGATGGAACTGGTGAAGGACAAGAGCTGGGGCGCGTACAACTACTATCTCGGCGGGAACCGCAGCCTCATCCAGATCAACACCGACCTTCCGGTGTCCATCGGCAATGCTTTGGTGCTCGGCTGTCACGAAGGCTATCCCGGTCACCACGTGCAGGGCATCTACAACGAGCGCGCCTATCGCACGAAGGGCTGGCCTGAATACTCGGTCGCGCCGCTCTATGCGCCCGCAGCGCCGCTCAACGAGGGTGGGGCGGATTTCGGCGTCGACCTGGCATTCCCGGGCGCCGAGCGCCTCGCCTTCGAGATGAACGTGCTCTATCCCCTCGCTGGCCTCGACCCGGCGACCGCTCCCGCCTTCGACGCCCTGCGCCGCGCGACAGCGGAACTCGACGGCGCGCTGCTCACCATCTCGCAGATGCATCTCGACGGCGCCATCTCGCGTGAGCGCGCGATCGAACTGGCTGAGCGCTATCGCCTGGTTGGTCGCGAGGCGGCCGAGCAGTCGCTGGATTTCGAAAGCGAGTACCGCTCCTACGTCATCAACTATTCCTCTGGCGAAGTGCTGGTGCGGAACTATGTCGATCGGGTGGGGGATGATCCGGCCGCCCGGTGGGCCGCGTATGAACATATTCTCTCGACGCCAATCCTCCCGGCCGACCTGAAATAGTGAGCCCAGCGTAATGTTCCGACATCGCCCGATCATGGCCGTTGCCGCAGTCGCGCTGCTTGCCGCGTGCGGTTCGACGGGAATGGGCGGGGCTGATGCGGCTCTCTCCGCGACCGATGTGACCATCCCGCCACCAGCGCTGGATGGCGGTCAGCCCGTCACGGTCAATTCGCGCGAGGATGCAGCGGGCCCGTTGGCCGACGGCGAGGATCGCATCATCATTACGGGGATACGCAAGGCGCTGCGCACGGGCAGCCTCGACAGCTATCTGCGAGCGCTGTCCGATGTCTCCTGCCAGGGTTCTTCCACAGTCACGGCGGCGCCGGCGATCCCGCTCTCCGTCACGCTCGTCGCGCAACAATCGCCCGATCCCAAGCAGCGCAAGTTTGGCGAACTTACCTTCATCGCCAGCTACCAGCTGAGCAGCACGGACGAGCGGTTCGGCGGCCTGTCAGGCCTCGACCTCGTAGCCGACGACAAGCTGCTGGCCGTCTCCGACGCTGGCCGCTTTGTCTGGATCGACCTCAACCGTGACGGCACCGCGCCTGTCTCCGCGCGCCTTTCTCCCATGCACGAGACCGGCGGCGCGGCTATGGATGCCGCCTCCGCCTCCGAAGGGCTTGCGATCAACGGAAGCTTCGCGCTCGTCTCGTTCGAGGGCGATCATCGCGTGCTCGCATTCGACATCGGCCGTTGCGGTGCGGCCGCCGCCGGCGCGCCGATCGTCTTCGGTGACTATGGCCTGCCGCTGACCGACGCCTATGCCGACGCCCGTATCGAAGTTGGCGAGAAAGAAGGCTCAGAACCGCTCGCCGTCACCAGCGACTGGTATCTCTTCGCGGGCATTGAGCGGAAGGTTGGCCAGTTCAACTCTCTGTCGGGTCGCCCCATCGAGGCCGAGCCTGAATTCAACCTGCGTGTCGGCGTCAATGCGCCCGAATTCGCTGGCCTCGACATCGTGCCGGATCCGCGCAGCAAAGACGCTGTTCGCGCATTCCTTGTCCACCGCTCGACCGACAGCGCCGACAGCGCCATCATGATCACCGAGACAGACATGATCCGCTTCCGCGATCCCAATGCGCCGTCCGGTTCCGGTGAAATGGCCGAACGCGCGCGCTGGCGTTTCTCGGAAACCGGCTGGCGCGAACTCGGCACTCTCGACCGCCTTGGAACCAGCGACAGCTATGAGGGCATCGCCGCCAAGCAGCTGTCTGATGGCCGTGTTCGACTCTACCTGATCTCCGACGATGATTTCGATGGCGGCAAGCGCACGCTGCTGACCATCCTGGATGTGCCCAAACCCCTGCGCTGAGCTGTTCAACTGCCTTGAGCTCGCCACAGGTCCGGGGCATCACCCGGCTGGCAACAGGATCGGGACAAGGGAATGGGGCGCAGCCTCGCTTGGACAGCATGGCTCGCAGGTGGAGGCGCAGCCGCCGCAGCGATGCTTGCCGCCGTCGCGCTGGGCCAGCCGCCAGCCGTCGATCCAATCGGTGACCTGATCTCCCGCACCGATGGCGATTTCAAGCGCGACTATCTCGACCCACTCCTGCGCGCATCCTGCCCGCCTGGCTCTGACCGCAAGGAGCCGGAGGCGATCGGCCTGCAGGTCGCAACAGTCCCGCTCCAGGGGCTCAATCCCTTTCGGCGCGACATCGGCGAGCTCACCTTCGTCGCCGGCTTTCATCTCACCAGCGCGGACAAGCGGTTCGGCGGGCTCTCGGGGCTAGACCTGCGCGACGATGGCGGCCTCCTGTCGGTCAGCGATGGCGGCGACTTCGTCTGGATCGATCTCGCCGCCGATGGCCTGACGCCGAAGCGCGCCCTGATCGCGGGTATGCTCGATGCCGAAGGCAATGTCCTGAAGGGCAAGGCAGGGGCAGACGCCGAGGGGCTGGCGCTGAACGGCGATGTTGCGCTCGTCTCGTTCGAGCGCAACCATCGCGTGCTCGCCTATGATCTCGGCAAATGTGCGGCCGCCGCCCGCGGCGCGCCGATCGCATTCGGCGACCATTCGGAATCGCTCGCGAAGGCGTTCGATCGCGCAGGTCTAACGGTCAGCAACAATCAGGGACCCGAAGGGCTCGCCATCACGCCCGGCTGGGTGCTGCTCGCCGGCCTCGAAACGCAGGTGGGCGAGGCAAGTCCCGTCTCCGCGCGCCCCGTCGAGGGGGCGCCTGAATTCGATCTCGCCATCGGCCAAGACGCGCCAGAACTCGTTGGACTTGATGCGCTGCCATCAGGTACCGGCGGGCGCAACCTGCGCCTGTTCAGCCTCCACCGCTCATCGAGCGCGCTGTCCTCCAACGCAATCACCATCGTGGAGACACAGCTTGAGGCGACGTTTGACCAGACAGATCTGCCGGCGCGCGTGACCAGCGAAATCGAGGAACGCAGCCGCAGCGGCTATCGCGTCACCTCCTCGCGCGTGCTGGCGGAGATGAATGTCTTCGTGACGATCGACAATTTCGAAGGCATCGCGGCGCGCGCCCTGCCAGACGGCCGCGTGCGGCTCTATGTGATCTCGGACGACAATTTCTCGGCGAAGCAGCGTACGCTGCTCATGATCTACGAGACCCGCGCTTAGGGCCGGCGGTCGCCGAAACAACAATCCCGGAAGCGCGCGTGCTGGCGCCCCCGGGATATCTTCAACCGATTCAGTCCAGGTAGGATCAGCGCGCGGTCAGCGTCGGCGCGTCGGTCTGCCGATCGACCGTGCAGAGCAGGACGCCGGCGGTGTCGTCGGCGGCCTTGATGCGCAGCGTGTAGGTCAGCGTCGAATCGGAAACGCGGGTGGCGTCGCTGTCGGTGCGGACGGATTTCGGCGCCGGCGTCTGGGCCTTGGCGGCGGCTTCGCAGATCTGCTTGCCTTTGGTGAGCGAGGTCTTGGCGAGGGCCGGGCCCGCGGTAACCGCTGTAGCCGCGACGACAAGGAGGGCGATCAGGGAGGTCTTCTTCATATCAGGCAGCTCCAGCAGCCGCAGGGAGCGCGGCCGTCCGGTTAAATCCTGCACATGCAATATTTGATACGCAAGCCAAAAACGTATATGCAGTATTCAATGGAGCGATCAGATTTTCTTGATTTCGATTGTCTCGCCTACGGCACGCGGCGCACGGGCCGCGCCGTCACGAATCTGTTCAACGCCCGTCTCGCTCATCTCGATCTGAACGTTGCGCAGTTCGGACTGCTCGCGGCGGTGGCGAAGATGCCGGGCGCGACACTCGCTGCGATCGGCGAGGCGATGCTGCTCGATGAGAGCACGCTGGCGCGCAACTTCGCCGTTATGGAGCGACGCGGTCTCGTTTCGGCCGAAGGCGGGCGCGGCCGGGGCGGCAAGCAGCTTCGCCTGACCAAGGAAGGCATCGCCTTGGCGAAGGCCGCCTCCACCGTGTGGACGCGCACCAACAAGCATCTGGCCGCTGAATTCAGCGAAGGTGAGGCTGCCGCTGGCCGCGCATTCATGAAAGCGCTGGGAGAAGCCTCGCAACGCATCAAGGCGAAGGATGAGGCGGTCGCCCAACGCGAAGCTGTCCGCAACGCACGCGTGAAGCTCTAGGCCCAACGCAAGATGCACGCGCCGGGTCACGGCGCGCGCATCAGGCGATACAAGGGAAGACGTTCAATCGGCTCCAGCTGGGAAGTTCATGCTTTCCCGGCAAGGCCCAGAGGTCGATCAGGCAGGCTTGACCGACGTCACCGTTTCGCTGTCGCGATCGACGGTGCACAGCATCTTGGTCGTGGTCTCGCCGACCTTGACCTTGAAGAGGTAGGTGAAGCTCGAACCCGTGGCGCGCGTGGCTTCCTTGTCGGCCTTCACGGACGACGGAGCCGGCTCCTGGGCGCTGAGGTGGTCTTTGCACATCTTCTCTGCGCCGGTGACCGAGATCTTGGCGAGGGCCGGCGAGGCGAGAGCGATGGCGGCTGCGGACAGTATGATGAGGGAGGAAAGGCGGGTCATGTTTGATCTCCGTTTATGGCCGCTTATGGGAGGCGACCTTAGGTCACTAGACAGTGTCAGGTAGACGCCGTCAAGTTGACGCTAGCGTAAGATAGCCCCCTCGTCCGCTAACACCTTCGTTAAGTGCCAGTCATCGGTTTCTCTGGCGTGGTTTCCGGAGCGGTTGGCGAAGATTTGTCGCAGGCTGCGCCCGCACCAGACGGGCAGGACAGGGAGAGGGACGATGGCAGACACCAGCACGACATTGCCGGGCATCACGCCGACGCAGGAGATGTTCGAGCTCTACGACCAGTACTGCCACAACGACATCGACCGCCGCACCTTCATGGACCGTCTGGGCAAGTTCGCCGTCGGCGGCGTGACGGCCGCCATGCTCGCCGAGGCGCTCCTGCCGCGATACGCCAGCGCGCTGCAACTGTCCGAGGATGACCCGCGCATCATCGGTACCCGGATCACCTATGATTCGCCCGAGGGCGCCGGAAAGCAGGGCAAGGAAATGGGAGCCTACTTCGTGCGCCCGGCCAAGCCGGCAAAGGCGAAGCTTCCGGCGGTCGTCATCGTGCACGAAAATCGCGGCCTCAATCCGCATATCGCCGACGTCGCGCGGCGCACGGCGGCGGCGGGATTCCTGGTGCTGGCGCCTGACGCGCTCTACCCACTCGGCGGCTATCCCGGAAACGACGATGACGGGCGCACCATGCAGGCGACGCGCAATGGCGCGGAGATGCTGGAAGATTTCATCGAGGCGGTGAAGCTGATGCAGATCCATCCAGATTCGAACGGCAAGGTCGGCATTGTCGGCTTCTGCTTTGGCGGCGGTATCTGCAACAATGTGGCGGTGCGCGTGCCGACCCTGGCGGCTTCGGCACCCTACTACGGATCCGCCGCAAAGCCGGAGGATGCAACGAAGATCAACGCCCCGCTGCTGATCACGCTCGCCGGAATCGACGAGCGCGTGAACGCAACCTACCCGCCCTACGAAGCCGCGCTCAAGGCGGCGGGCAAGACCTACACCGTGCACACCTATGAAGGTTGCCAGCACGGCTTTCACAACGATACGACACCACGCTTCGATCCGGAGAACGCGCGCATCGCCTGGAACCGCACGCTCGACTTCTTCCGCAAACACCTGGCCTGAAGGACACCCACATGAAGCGTACCCTCGCCGCCCTCGGCGGAGTCTGCCTGCTCGTGTCCGCTTGCGGTGCGCCAGCCGCCGAAGCGCCTGCTCCGGAGCCCGTTGCCGAGGTTGCGGCCGCGCCAGCTATTCCCGAAGCCGTCAATGGCTGGCGGGAATATCCGCTGCGCGATGGCGTGGTCGCGATCCAGCCTGGCAAGTGGCGTACCGACGTGATCGATATCTCCGTCGCGCCGGGCAAAGGCCTCGAATACAAGCTGACGATGAAGAAGGGCGAGGGGGTCGTCTACAATGTCTCGTACACGGGTCTCGACCATCCGGGCATGATGGAGGTCGAATTCCACGGCCACACCGAACAGGTCGATGGCGTTGGCGACCTGATGTTCTATTCCAAGACCGGCGGCTCACCCGAAAGCGGCGTCTTCACCGCCCCCTGGGACGGCATCCACGGCTGGTATCTCAAGAACCTGTCCGACAAGGAGGTCACCGTCCGCCTCGACTTGGCGGGGTTCTACGCCTTGGAGGCCCCCAAGCCCTGATCGGCTGACCCGTTTTCCCGTCCGTTGGCGCTTACACAATCAGAGGGTCGCCTGCTGACTGCATTCGCTTGACCGGCGAGGGCGGCGGGCCTTGGTTGTTGGGCGGGTTCGCGTCGGGCTAGGGGACGATCGTCATGGACGTTGTGAAAATCGCCGGGGCTGCGCTTGGGCTGCTGTGCATGCCAGGCTGCGCCATCGTCAGCGACCTTGGCGCCACTGGCCTTGCCGAGAATATCGAGGACAACGCCGCCACGCTGAACGAGGCGCACACGCGCGCCATGACGGCCATCATCGCGGTCAACGTGCTGCGCGCGCGCGACCGCTGGCCGACCAACTACACCACCCTGTCGGGCATCAAGTCGAACCCCACCCTGTCGCTCAACGGATCGGCCTCGCTCGGGCCGCTGGGCTTCGGCAACGCGCCGATGCCGTTCGCGGGATCGTCGGCCAGCATTTCGCGCAACGAGTCCGCCAACGCAGAGTATTCGGTCAACCCGTTCTCGAACAATGAGAGCACACAGGGCCTGCTGAAGCCGATCCAGCCCGAGATGCTGGAGAGCTACTGGCTGGCCGGCTGGCCGCGCGAGACGCTGATGTGGCTCTTCGTCGACGCGGTCACTTTCGCGGGCGAGGCGCAGCCTTGGTATATCGACGGAGACGAGTTCTCGACCGCGCCATCGGTCTCAGACGCCGCCAACCTCAAGCGCTATGTCGCCATCATCGATGCGGCCAAGCGCGGCGATGTGGTCTTCGGGCCAATGCCCCCGCCCTCGCTCGACCAGCGCAACTGCACGCCCTACGACCCGGTCTACCTGCGCGAGACGCTCGGCGGAGCCTCGCCCGTCGATGGCGGACGTGGCGGTGGCGGCAGCATGGCCGACACGATCCGTACAGTCGAAACACTTACCGGCCGCCAGCTCCTGCTTGCAGACGACACCCGTGTTGCTCGTGCAGACGAGGCCGTCATCGCGCCTGACAGGTTCAACCGCCGCCTGCTGCTCTGTGATCCCGTCGGCGCATCGTGGGGCTTCACCGATGCACGCACCGGCGCGCCGCTCGCGAGCATTCGCACGCGGTCGTTCGACGACATGATTTATTTCCTCGGCGAAACGCTACGCAACGGTACCGAAGAATCGCCGACAGTCGCGGGCAATGTGATCCTGTTCCAGACTTACTCGGAGCGCGCCGAACGCGCCTTCGCCGTGCGTGTCGAACACGCCGGTCGCGTCTATTTCATTGCGCCGCAGATGCTCGATGACGGGACGGGCGGGCCAAAGGATGTCACCGGCAACGTTCTCTCGCTGTTGAACCAGCTTTACCTGCTGGCACAGTCCGACGAGTTCCTGCGAGCGCCCGACGCCCGCATCCGCTGACCTTCACGTCAGACTTGCCTGACTGGCCTGCGCGCCGGGATACCGCTCGCGTCGGCATCGCGCTAGAACCTCCGGGAATCGGAAGTCCAGGTGGACCTCAAATCCGGCGATCGGTGCGCGGCTGGCTGCGCTCGGGTCCGGGTTTTTGGCAGGTGCGTACGTGATCAAGGCCGAACTCTCTGAAGACCCCGCAGACGCAGAGCGCCCGCAGACCGCGCGCTATGCGCAGAAGCGCGAACAGATCATCCAGACGGCGGCGCGCCTGTTCAACACGCTGGGCGTGCGCGGCACGACGCTCGAGGATATCGCCCGCGACGTGGGCATGAACCTCACCAGCATCCGGCACTATTTCCGCCGCAAGGAAGACCTCGTCTCCGCCGCGTTTCAGGACTCAATCGCGACGCACGCCGAAAGGTTCGCGCGCGCGCGCGAGGGCGATGATCGCGAGGCGAGGGTGCGCCGGCTGGTGCGCGAATACTTCGACCTTCGCCGCTCCATCCGAACGGGCGAAAGCCCCGAGGTGATGATCTTCGGCGACATGCGCTCGCTGAACGAACAGCACGCGGCCGAAGTCTGGCCCCGCTATATCGATCTCTTCCGCACCGTTCGTTCGATCCTCAAATCGCCGGATGCGCCTGATGAAGACCGCATGGTCCTCAGCGCGCGCGCGCATTTCGTGATGTCGCACCTGATCCGTTCGGTGTTCTGGCTGCCGGCCTATCCGGCTGAATCGATGGACCGCGTCGAGCGTATGTTCACCGACATCCTGTTCAACGGCCTCGCCGCGCCGGGACAGGTGTTGCGCGAAACTGCGCTGGAAGAACCACAGGACCAGCCGCGCCAGACCTCGTGGGAGGGTTTTCTCCTCGCCGCCACGCGGCTCATCAACGAGCAGGGCTATCGCGGCGCATCGGTCGAACGCATCGCGGCCGAGTTGAACCGCACCAAGGGCGCCTTCTACCACCACGTGGAAGGCAAGGGTGACCTTGTGGTGGCCTGCTTCAATCGCACGCTCGGCCTGCTGCAGGACGCACAGAACCACGCGGTTGCTTCCGAATCCACCGGACTTGCCCAAGCCTATGCCGCCGTCTCCACTCTGGTCCGCCGCCAGCAGACGCCTGTCGGGCCCCTGCTTCGCAACTCTGCCCTGATGTCGGTGGACATGGCGCAGCGCGAACCGATGCAACGGCAGATGGCGCAGGTGATCACGCGCTTTGCCGACATGGCGACCGACGCGCAGCTCGATGGTTCAGGCCGCCTGTGCGACGCACGCATCGCGGGCGAGATGCTGATGGCAACGGTCAACTCGGCCGCGCAGCTCAAGGGCTGGGCAAACGGCAGCAACGCGGAGAACGCCGTCGACCTCTATGTCAGGCCGATGTTCCACGGCCTGTTCGCGTAGGCACGCTCAAGTGGGTGTGTCGTTGAAAGGCTCGGCAACGACCTGCGCGTTGTCTTCGTAAAGAATGTAGCCAGGTCGATCCGTCTTTATCACCTCGATGACGTGGCCTTGATTTGTCAAAAGCGCGGCGAGCCTTCGCATCCTGATGACATGATCCGGCGCAGTGGCCTTGAGCCACGATATACCGTGCGTGGTTCGTCGATAGTATCCCTTGGACTTGGTGCGATTGAAGCGATCCGGCGTTTTCAGATTGCCTTCGAACCAGCTCAGCAAGTCTGCCAGCTCGTGTTGATCGTCGGCAGAAAGACTTGTGTCGTTCTGCAGAGCATAAGCCTCGCCGAACAGTCCGTCGCGAACACCGCTAGACTCGCTAGTGCGCAGAACAACGAATCTGAGGAACACCGCACCCTCGAAAGTCTGCCGCAGCAAGGTTAGCGCGTTTCACAGAAGGCGCAACGTCGCGAGCTTGGCGAACGCGGCGTCAGGTCGTGTGCTGTTCCTGCAGCCAGCGCGTCATCACGCCGCCATCCACGCACTGCTTCCAGGCCTGTTCCGGCGTCTCGGCGTAGGTGAATAACGTCTCGTCCACCTTCGAGATCACGCCATGCTTCACCAGCGCGTGGAAGTTGACCACTTCCTCCCAGAATGCCTGGTCGTAGAGAACGATCGGAATCGGCGGTGACTTTCCGGTCTGGCGCAGGGCAAGAATCTCGAACAGCTCGTCGAACGTGCCGACGCCGCCGGGAAACACCACCAGCGCGTTGGCGCGCATTGCAAAGTGCATCTTGCGCATGGCGAAATAGTGGAAGCGCAGTGTCAGGTCCGGCGTTGAGAACGCATTGGGTTCCTGCTCCATCGGCAGGGTGATGTTGTAGCCGATCGAGGGCGCGCCTACGTCATGCGCGCCGCGGTTGGCTGCTTCCATGATGCCGGGTCCGCCGCCGGTCGCGATGACGTTGTCGCGCGGATGGCTGTTGCGTATCTTGGCGCCGCCTTTCTCGGAAACGATCTGCGCAAACCGGCGCGCGTCATTGTACCAGCGGCGATGATCGGCGGGGCCCTTCTCGCTGAAGCGTGCCGAGCCGAACACCACGATGGTCGAGCGTACGCCCCAGCGATCAAGCGCTTCTTCCGCCTTGTTGTATTCCAGCATGAAGCGCAGGTCGCGCTGGCTGTCGCTCAGGATGTATTCCTGGTCCAGCGCCGCAAGCCGATAGGTGGGCGAGGCCATCTGCGGCGCGTTCGCGCCCTTGCCCCCTGCCAGCTTGGGAATGTCAGCCTTGGTCAGCGTCCCGGCGATCGGGGCGGCAGGAGCGAGCTTGGTGGGCGGTTTGCGGGTCTTCTTTGTCATGCCGGGGTCTTAGCCAGAACCGGGCCAAATCCCAAGTGCGCTTTCGCGAACGGAGCGTAACGCGCCGACTTTCGCCTCATGAGAGTTCCGTCACATCGCGCGGAACGGCCGGCAATGCTGAACGTTGGGAAAAGACAATCCAGCAGGAAGGACCAACACCATGCGGTTGCCGCTCCTGGCGCTGGCGGGGCTTTGCCTCGCCGCCTGCCAGCCAGAATCCGACAAGACCAATCCAGACATTGCCACCGACGACAACGTAGCCGCCCGCGAGGCCACGGGCCCCGCGGTCGGCGCGAACTCTTTCACCGAGCAGCAGGCGCGTGATCGTTTGATCGCGGCCGGATATGCGGATGTCTCGGGCCTTACGCTCGGCGAGGACGGCCTCTGGCGTGGATCGGCCACGGTGGCCGGACAGACGCAAGAGGTATCGCTCGACTATCAGGGCATCGTCACCTCGACCGCGAGCCCCATGACCCCCGGCGCGGCGCCGCCGCCCGGCACGCCCACCGCTCCCACTGGAGCCCCCACAACACCTTCGCCGACGGAGCCGACCCCATGACACTCAATGTCGTACGATTCTTCGACCGCGCACGCGATGCTCTGCTCGTCGCCAGTGATCTAGAAGCTGCCGGCGTCCCGCGTGCCGACATCAGCATCATGGCGAACAACAGCGAGGACTGGTACCGCGACGGCGAACTGGACGAGACGCGTCTGGAAAGTCATCGCCACGTCCAGGAAACCAAGCACGTGGTCCACGACGACCGTGGCAACGCGACCGGAACCGGCGCCACGCTGGGCGGCCTGATTGGCGGCGGCGCTGGCGTGATGGCCGGACTTGGTATGCTCGCCATTCCGGGCATCGGTCCGCTGGTGGCCGTTGGCTGGCTCGCAACAGCTGCGGCCGGTCTTGCGGCAGGCGCGGTGGCCGGCGGCGTGCTCGGCGGTCTTGTGGATGTGCTGACGGGGCAGGGCGTCACGAAGGAAGACGCCACCGTATACGTCGAAGGCGTGCGGCGCGGCGGCGCGCTGGTTACGGCGCGCATTCCGGCTGCGATGGCACAGCAGGTGGAAGCCATCATGGAGCGCCGCAACGCGATCGAAGCGCATACCCTGCGCGACTACTATGGTCGCAATAACTGGGAAGGCTTTGATGAAACGGCCGCTCCGTTGACCGAAGCGGACATCAAGGCCGAGCGCGAAGCACTCAGGCGCTATCCGTCAACACCGCGCACCTGATCAGACGACGCGATGCAATGTGGGCCCGTCGCCCTTAACCGGGCGGCGGGCTTCATTCCATGATATCTTCGTTCCACAATGCCGGATTGGCCGCGATGAAATCGCGCATCTGCCGGATCGATGGCGCATGAGCTGCATCAATCACCTCGATGCCGTGGCTGCGAAGGAAAGCTTCATTGCCGCCGAAACTCACGGTGTCGTTGATCACCACGCGCGGGATCTTGAACTGCACGATCGTGCCCGAACACATCATGCAGGGCGACAGCGAGGTGTAGAGCGTCGTGTCGCGATAGGTCAGCTGCCGCCCCGCCTTGCGCAGGCAATCCATCTCGCCATGTGCAATCGGATCGCCCTGCTGCACACGCTGGTTGTGCCCCGACGCAATCAGCTGCTCGCCGCGCGCCAGCGCCGACCCGATGGGAAGCCCGCCCTGGTCAAGCGAACGCCTCGCCTCCTCGAAGGAGTGCTCGATGAAGCGTAGATCGGCGGGGGAGAGGGCCATCAATGCGCCTCGGCCCACGTCTTCGCGGACTTCGCCTCGACTACCAGCGGTACTTTCATCTCGACGGCAGGCAACGGCGCGCGGGACATCACGGTTGAGGCAAGTTCCGCGAGCTTCTTTGCTTCCTTCTCGGGGCACTCGAAGACGAGTTCGTCGTGAACCTGCAGGAGCATCTTGGCCTTCAGGCCGGCGTCTTCCAGCACCTTGGGCATGCGGATCATTGCGCGCTTGATGATGTCGGCGGCCGAGCCCTGCAGCGGCGCGTTGATCGCCTGGCGCTCGCCGAATGAACGCTCTGCCCCGTTGGGCGACTTGATCTGCGGCAGCCACACCTTGCGGCCGAAGATCGTCTCGACATAGCCATGCTCGCGACCGAAGGCGCGGTACTGCTCCATGTAATCCTGGATGCCCGGGAATTTCTGGAAGTACTTCTTGATGTAGGCAGCGGCTTCCTCGCGCGGGATAGAAAGCTGCCGCGCAAGGCCGAAGCCCGAAATGCCATAAATGATGCCGAAATTGATCGCCTTAGCGTTGCGGCGGATCATCGGATCCATGCCTTTCACGGGCACGCCGAACATCTCGCTCGCCGTCATCGCGTGAATGTCGATGCCGTCCTGGAATGCCTGGCGCAGCGATGGAATATCAGCGACATGCGCCAGCAGCCGTAACTCGATCTGCGAGTAGTCCGCCGACAGCAGCACATTGCCCGGTGCGGCGATGAACGCCTCGCGGATCTTGCGGCCTTCCTCTGTGCGGATCGGAATGTTCTGCAGGTTGGGGTCGGTCGAGGCGAGCCGGCCCGTCTGCGCGCCGGCCAGCGAATAGGACGTGTGGACGCGCCCCGTATTCCTGTCGATCGCCTCGCTTAGCGTCTCGGTATAGGTCGAACGCAACTTCGAGAGCATGCGCCAGTCGAGGAGCACTTTCGGCAATTCATGGCCGTAAGCTGCAAGGTCTTCCAGCGCATCCGCGCCTGTCGCCCACGCACCTGTCTTGGTGCGCTTGGCGCCCACCACATCGCCCAGCTTCATCTCGTCGAACAGGATCTCGCCCACCTGTTTCGGGCTGCCCAGGTTGAACGACCGCCCGGCCAGTTTGTGCGCCTCGTCCTCCAGCGCCGCCATGCGCTGCGCGAACTCGCCCGACAGGCGCGACAGTCGCTCACGATCCACCAGGACGCCCGCACGCTCCATGTCCGACACGACAGGGATCAGCGGCCGGTCCATCGTCTCATAGACGGTGGCGACGCCCTCGTTCGACAGTCGCGGCTTCAGGCGCTCCCACAGACGGAACGTCACATCCGCATCCTCGGCGGCGTAACGCGTCGCCTTGTCGACGGCTACCTGATCGAACGTGATCTGCGATTTGCCCGTGCCGATCAGCTCCTTGATCGGAACCGGCTTGTGCCCGAGGTGCAGCTCCGACAGCTCATCCATGCCGTGATTGTGCTGTCCCGCTTCCAGCACGAATGACATCAGCATCGTGTCGTCGATCGGCGACACCTCGATGCCAACGCCGCGGAAGATGGAAATGTCGTACTTGATATTCTGACCGATCTTGAGAACCGAAGGGTCCTCCAGCAGCGGCTTGAGAAGGTCGATGGCCGTCGCCATCTCGATCTGCACGGGCCTCTCTTCCGAAAGAAGGTCCGTCTTGTTCGCGCCGTGGGCCAGCGGAATGTAGCAGGCCTTGCCCGCATCCAGCGCCATGGAAACGCCAACGAGAGACGCGCCAACGGGGTTGAGTCCGTCCGTCTCGGTGTCCACTGCAAAGAAACCCTGCCGTCGCGCGCTCACGATCCATTCCGCAAGGCGCTCGACCGTGGTCACCGTCTCATAGGTGTCGAGATTGAACGGCGCGCTTTCCGCCACGACCGGCGCCACGCTGTCGCCTGGCGCACCATTGGAAGCGGCAGTGGCTGTCGGTTTCGCGCCGCCCTTGCCCTTTTCTGCCGCCAGCGCGTTCGCCAGGGCCGCCCCGCCAGCCGACGACGAAGGCGCCGGTGCGCCTTCAACGCCCAGCGTCTGCGAGACGCGCGTGGTCAGCGTCCGGAATTCCATCTCCTGAAGGAAAGCGAGCAGGGGCCCCGGCGCGGGATCAGACACGCCCAGCTCTTCGAGCGGAATCTCGACCGGAACATCGTCCTTAAGCGTCACCAGGACTTTCGAGAGGCGCGCCTTCTCCGCGTGCTCGATCAGAGATTCCCGGCGCTTGGGCTGCTTGATCTCGCCGGCGCGGGCCAGCAGCGTTTCAAGGTCGCCATATTCCTGGATCAGCAACGCCGCCGTCTTGATGCCAATGCCCGGCACCCCCGGCACGTTGTCGACACTGTCGCCGCATAGCGCCTGCACGTCGATCACCTTGTCGGGCGTCACGCCGAACTTCTCGAACACTTCGGGCGCGCAGATCTTGCGATCCTTCACCGTGTCCAGCATGCAGATCCTGTCATCGATCAGCTGCATCAGGTCCTTGTCCGCCGACACGATGGAAACCCGCGCGCCCTTCGCGGCGGCCTGGCGCGAATACGTGGCAATCAGGTCGTCCGCCTCGAAGCCCTTCATCTCCAGCGCGGGCTGGCCGAACGCGATGGCCGCGCGGCGCACAAGCGGGAACTGCGGGACCAGGTCCTCCGGCGGCGGCGGGCGCTGCGCCTTGTACTGATCATAGAGCTCGTTGCGGAACGTGATCGCGCCAGCGTCGAAAATGCACGCGAAGTGCGTCGGCTGATCACCCGCCTTCAGGTCTTCCAGCACCTTCCACAGCATGTTGCAGAAGCCCGAGACAGCGCCCACGGGCAGGCCATCCGACTTGCGCGTCAGCTGGGGCAGGGCGTGATAGGCGCGGAAGATGAACCCCGACGCGTCGATCAGATAGACATGGCTGGATGCGTCTACGGGGCGCTGGACCGGCATTCTTCGTATCTCCTGTCGCCCTTGCCCTAACGTACCCGCGGACATTCTTCCACATCGGCGCGAGGTCTACAGGGGCGCGGTAATCTTTACGCTCATTAACCCGGAGACCGGGTCTGGTCCTACCGCCACTCCACCGGAATTTAATCAATCCCTGCGATGAAGTATCGAATTCTGCTGTTCGGGGACACCCAGATGGACACCGCCCGCACCGTCGCGCCGATCGCGCAGGTGGCGCCCAACGCCAACGGGACGCTGCCCCGGTTTGCGCTCGCCTACGTCAGGAACCGCACGACCGGCTTCGGTCTCGTCCTCGTGGTCTGCAATGCGGCGACGCTCGGCTACTGGTTCGGGCCTGCGCCGGCTGCGGTATGGGGCGTGGCTGCCGCCGCCCTGCTGCTGGCGACCGTCATTCTCGGTGTCCGCCGCGCCCTCGGCGATACTACCCGGGAAAAGACATACGCCGTCATTCACATCGCCCTGGTTGCGCACTGGATGGTCAGCGCTTCGGCTCTGTGGGCGACTGGCGACATGGCCGCCTGGGTGATCGCGTTGATGACGTGCAGCTCATGGGTGCTGCATGTGATCTTCATGACACGTGGCCAGGCGCATATCATGACGCCCGGCCTCATCGTCTGCTCGGCGCCGCTCCTCGCCTTCATGCTGCATTCCTCGTGGAGCCAGTTGCCGGGCTGGGTCGCTATCGCCGCGAGCGTCTCAGCTGTCTTCATGGTCGCCAGCATCGCAGAGTCGGCGCTGTTCTCGCTGCGCAACTATCGCGTGATCCGCAACTCCCTCGCCGAGGCCGACGCCACGAAGAAGCGTCTGGAGTTCGCAATCCAGGGTGCAGGCGATGGCTTCTTCGAAATCGATTTCGAGACCATGGCCGCCACCGTCAACGAGCCGCTCGCCCGGATCATCGGAGCCGGCGGCAAGGATGGCCACACGGCCAGCCTCGATAACTTCCATGAGACCGTCCACCCCGACGACCGCGACCTCGTCTTCGGCTCCATCGAAACGGCGCGCGAAGGCGCCATCGACAGCTGGAAGCAGGAACTCCGCGTCCGCTTTGCTTCGGGCGAGTATCGCTGGATGCAGCTGCGCGCCCAGGTGCTGGAAGCCAACGACCTGCACGGACGCAAGCTGATCGGCACCGTTGTCGATCTCACAGCGTGGAAGACGATCGAGAGCGAACTCCGCAAAGCGAAAGAATCCGCCGAAGCCTCATCCAACGCCAAATCGCAATTCCTCGCCAACATGAGCCACGAGATACGCACGCCATTGAACGGCGTCCTCGGTATGGCGCAGGCGCTCGAGGGCGATGGCCTCAACCCCGCCCAGAAGGAAAAGGTCGGGGTCATCCTCGATTCAGGCAAGTCGCTGATGGCGCTGCTGAACGACGTGCTCGACCTCACCAAGATCGAAGCGGGCAAACTCGAAATTTCCTGCGTGCCGGGCGATTTCCTGCACACCATGAAGCGCACGCGCCAGCTGTTCCAGTCGACGGCCGAGGAAAAGGGTCTCGACCTCTTCGTGCGTTACGACTCCAACTTCCCGCAGCGCCTCAGCTACGATCCCACGCGCGTGCGCCAGTGCGTCTCCAACCTTCTGTCCAACGCCATCAAGTTCACGGGGCAGGGCCGCGTCGAAGTCGCAATCTCCGCCAAGGCGCGTGGCGATGGCCAGTACATCGTCGCTGTCGAAGTCTCCGATACCGGCATCGGCATGAACCCCGAAACTGTCGGCCGGCTGTTCACCGTCTTCACCCAGGCCGATGGCGCCACCACCCGCAAGTTCGGCGGCTCGGGCCTTGGCCTCGCCATCTCGCGCCAGCTTGCCCGCATGATGGGCGGCGACATCACAGTCACGTCCGAGGAAGGCCGCGGCTCCACTTTCCGCCTGACCTTCCAGGCCGTGGAAGCCAAACCTGAAGCGCCGTCGAAAGCCGAACCCGCAAAGGCGATCGATCCGGCCAAGCGCTCGCTATGCGGACTGCGCGTGCTGCTCACCGACGACAACGCGATAAACCGCCAGGTCATCAAGCTTTTCCTCGCCCCCCAGGGTTGCGACATCGCCGAGGCGACCAACGGCAAGGAAGCGCTCGACAAGATCGCGCAGGGCGATTTCGACATCGTGCTGCTCGATGTCCACATGCCCGTCATGGACGGCAAGGAAGCGATCCAGCGCCTGCGCGCCAACCCGCGCTGGGCGAGCCTGCCGGTCATCGCCCTGACCGCCGACGCCATGAGCGGGGATCGCGAGAAGTATCTCGCCCTCGGCATGACCGATTACGTCTCCAAGCCGGTCGACCAGCGCGAACTCATCGCCCGGATGTACAAGGTGATGGGCCTCGAGGCGCCTCCCCAGGCCGCCTCTCCCGCCGCCCGGACCGCCTGATCCTCGCAAAGATCGCCAGCACCGGCGCGAACACACGCATGTGACGGCCCCTGCTGATTGTGCTCCGGCCATCATTGTTCCGCATTTTGGAGCGAATCCTTCCTGTGCCGGGGCCGCAAGCGTGCGCGCCTCGCCTTGCGGTGCGGCGTCTTTAGCGCCAGTGTCCGCAGGAAATTCCAGCCCCAGCGGGCTGTAGACCGGGAGCCGTGTACGTATGTCCGCCAAGCCTCAGATGCGGTCCCTGCTGATCAAGGTCGGAATTCCGGTCCTGGCCGTCGCCGCCATCGCCGGGGCCTTCTTCGCGCCGGCTCTCCTCAAGGTGGAAACACCCCCCAACGCCATCGCCCAGCCGGGAAGCCCTGCGGTCCCCGCCATCGCTGGCCGTCCCGTCATGGGCGAGGATTTCTCTGGCCTTGCCCGCTCCCTGATGCCCTCCGTCGTCAACATCGCCACCCGCCAGACAGTGGCGCGCGGCGGCCTTCCGGCGTTCGGCCCCAACTCCCCACTGAACGAGTTCAACGAACTGCTCGGCCGCGGCCAGGGCGGGGTGCGTCGGCAGTCTTCGCTCGGCTCCGGCTTCGTCATTGACGCCACGGGCTATGTCGTCACCAACAACCACGTCATCGAAGGCGCCGACGAGATCGACGTCGTGTTCTCCGATGGCTCCGTCCTCGCCGCCAAGCTGATCGGCACCGACGAGGATGTCGACCTCGCCCTGCTGAAGGTCGAACCGCGCACGCCGCTCACAGCCGTTCCGTGGGGCAATTCGGATCAGGCCGACGTCGGCCAGTGGGTCATCGCCATCGGCAACCCGTTTGGTCTTGGCGGCACGGTCACCGCCGGCATCATCTCCGCGCGCGCGCGCGACATTGGCGCTGGCAGCTTCGACGACTTCATCCAGACCGACGCGGCCATCAACAAGGGCAACTCCGGCGGCCCGCTGTTCAACCTGCGCGGCGAGGTCATCGGCATCAACACGGCGATCATCTCGCCGGGCGAAGCCGGCGGCTCCGTCGGCGTCGGCTTCTCGGTTCCCGCCAACTTCGCGAAAGTGGTGGTCGACCAGTTGCGCGAATACGGCGAGACGCGCCGCGGCACGATGGGCCTCACCGCCCGCCCGGTCGACCAGGCTATCGCCGAAGCCTACGGCCTCTCCAATCCGCAGGGCGCCATCATTACGTCGGTCGAAGAGGGCGGCGCAGCCGCCAAGGCTGGCCTGCAGAAGGGCGACCTGATCACCGCGCTCAATAACCAGGCGATCAAGGAAAGCCGCGACCTGTTCCGCATCATGGGCGTAACCCAGGTCGGGACGGAGATTTCCGTCCGTTACCTGCGCAACGGCAAGCAGGCGACCGCTACGGTCAAGCTCGCTCCGGGTTCGTCCGGCGCGGCCGAGCGCGATGAAGAGCCCGATGTGGTCGCCGAACTCACCAACATCCTCGGCATCCAGTTCAAGGCCATCGACGACGCCGACCGCCGCCGCCGCAACATTCCCGCATCCGTGCGTGGCGTGATCGTCCAGTCGATCGAGGGCGGCTCGGACGCGCTCGGCAAGATCCCTGTCGGCTCCGTGGTAACGGAAGTTCACTTCCAGCCCGTCTCATCCCCGGAACAGGCCATCGCCGCCGCCCAGGGCGCCAAGGCCGCGAACAAGCCCGTGCTGCTCCAGCTATGGGGCGAAGACGAGGTGTTCTACGTGGCGGTGAGGGCGCGCTAGGCGCGAACGTCGCTGACGCCGTAGCCTTGGAAGAACAGCGCCGCTCTTAGATCGGTGTGTTCAATTCGCGCTCGCGTTTGCGCGGCCACAACCGGCTTCGCCTTGTAGGCCACGCCAAGGCCAGCGGCCTTGATCATATCAAGATCATTCGCGCCATCGCCCATAGCGAGCGCGTCGTTCGCCACGCCGCCCAGAGCAGCCGTCTCTTCCACCAAAGCGGCCAGCTTCGCTTCACGCCCCAGGATCGGCCGTCCCACGTCACCGGTCAGCTTCGCGCCATCATCGATCAGCGTGTTCGCCCGGTCCGCCTCGAACCCCGCCATCGCCGCCACGCGCGATGTGAAATAGCGGAAGCCGCCCGACACCAGCACACACCGCGCGCCATGCGCCTTCATCGTCGCCACCAGTTCGCGCGCGCCGGGATTCAGCCGCACGCGTTGCTCATGGCATGCCGCCAGCGCCTCCAGCCCTAAGCCCTTCAGCATCGCCACGCGCTGGGTGAGAGCGCCCTCGAAATCCAGCTCGCCCCGCATCGCCCGCTCGGTGATCGCAGAAACTTCCGCCTTCAGCCCCGCAAAGTCCGCCAGTTCGTCGAGGCATTCCTGCCCGATGATGGTCGAGTCCATGTCCGATATCAGCAGCCGCTTCCTGCGGTTTGCACTCGGCGTAATCGCCCAGTCGATGCCATGGGCCGCCGCCTGCTGCTCCAGCCACGGAACCAGCGCGGCATCCGTCTCAACCGCCCGTTCGGCAATGCGCCAGCCGCCGCTCGACCTGTCAGCAACATCGCCCACGCCGCCGGGCGCGCGGCTCGCCAGCGGCGCGACATCGGCGGTCAATGAAACAAGGGTCAGGACTTCGGTCATGGACGAGCGCGCCGGGTCAGGTTAGGGCGGGCCAGCGCTGTAACAGGCGCGGCGGCCGCGCGCAAACCGCAGCCGCTCGAGTTGGGGTCACGAGTTTCTGTAATGCGTCCGGCAATTCTCATCCACGGGCCAACCGCCAGCGGCAAGACGAAGCTGGCCATCGCGCTCGCGCGCCGTCTCGACGGCGAAATCGTCAATGCCGACGCCATGCAGTGCTATCGCGATCTCAACGTGCTGACCGCCCGGCCAGACGCCGAGGAACTCGCCGCCGCGCCCCACAACCTGTTCGGTCATGTCGATGCATCGATCCGCCATTCCGCTGGCGACTGGACGAAGCAAGCCACCGCCGAAATCGCGCGCATTTCCGCAGCCGGCAAAGTCCCCGTGATCGTCGGCGGCACCGGGCTCTATCTGACCGCGCTCACGGACGGCCTGTCCGAAATCCCCGCCATCGACGACCATCATCGCCGCGAGGCGCGCAATCGCGTAGCGACCGACCTTCCCGGCGCATGGGCCGAGGTCCAGGCCAGCGATCCCGTCACCGCCCAGCGCATCGAGCCGGGTGACCGCCAGCGGATTTCCCGCGCGCTCGAAGTGCTGCTGGCCACCGGCCATCCGCTCTCGCATTTTCACGGCAAGGCGACGCCTATCCTGCCCCCAGGCAGGTGGGCCGGCGTCACGCTGACCCCGCCGCGCGAGACGATCTATGGCCGCATCGACGCCCGCGTGGACGCCATGATCAAGACCGGCGCGCTCGACGAGGCGCGTACACTGTGGGCGCGCGGCCTCGAGCGCGACTGCCCCGCCATGCGCGCCCACGGCATGCCCGGCTTCTGCGACTACTTCGACGGCCGCGCGTCGCTGGAAGACGCCGTCGAACGCTGCAAGCGCGACACCCGCCGCTACGCGAAACGCCAGATGACCTGGATCGCCCACCAGTTCACGCTCTGGCCCCGCATTCCTTCGGAGCGCCTGGACGTGCGAACGCGTGTTATCGCGGACCTTTGGGAAGAGGTGCAGGCGGGCTAGGGCGAGTTACACTGCGCGAGTGGCTCGCGCGGTGTAAGAACACACTGTCTCGACAAGATAAGGTCAAATCTTGCCCGTCCGGCCCCGTTGACGCTGCGCGTGTGAAACGGTATTGGCCTTTTCCATAGTGAACTTGGGAGAATAACCCATGTCCGAGCGCCGCGTGGCCCTCGTACTCGTAATTGGCTCGCCGCCGGCCCGGTAACTCACCCGGGACCGAACGGCGAGACGCACACCAAAGGGCCCCAGTGGCCCTTTTTCTTTTTCCCCGGGGCTCAGACAAAGCCCACCAGAACGACGAGCGGCGAAGATGGACGGATCCAGCAAGACTGAAACCCAGGCCACCGAGATCATGACCGGCGCCGAGATCGTCCTTCGTGCGCTCGCCGACCAGGGCGTTGACACCATCTTCGGTTATCCGGGCGGCGCCGTCCTTCCGATCTACGACGCCATCTATGCCCAGCAGCAGGTGCGCCACATCCTGGTCCGGCACGAGCAGGGCGCCGGACACATGGCGGAGGGCTATGCCCGCTCCACCGGCAAGTGCGGCGTTGCGCTCGCCACCTCCGGCCCCGGCGCCACCAACATGGTGACGCCGATCACGGACGCGCTGATGGATTCCATTCCGATGGTCGTCATCACTGGCCAGGTGCCCACTCACCTGATCGGCACGGACGCGTTCCAGGAAGCCGACACCGTCGGCATCACGCGCGCCTGCACCAAGCACAACTATCTCGTCCGCGACGTGAACGACCTCGCCCGCGTCATCCACGAAGCGTTCTACATCGCCACCACTGGCCGCCCGGGCCCGGTCGTGATCGACATTCCGAAGAACGTGCAGTTCGCCAAGGGCAAATACGTCGGTCCCAAAGCCATCGAACACCGCACTTACCATCCGCGCACCGAGCCGCAGGACAAGCGCATCGAGGAAGCCGTCGCCCTGATGGCCGGCGCCCAGCGCCCGATCATCTATTCCGGCGGCGGCGTCATCAATTCGGGCCCAGCGGCATCCGAAGCTCTGCGCGCGCTGGCGAAAGCCACCGGCTGGCCGGTCACCTCCACGCTGATGGGCCTTGGCGCCTTTCCGGCGTCAAGCCCGCAATGGCTCGGCATGGTCGGCATGCATGGCTCGTTCGAGTCCAACAACGCGATGCACGATTGCGACGTCATGCTGTGCGTCGGCGCGCGCTTCGATGATCGCGTCACAGGCAGGCTGGATGCCTTCTCGCCCGGCTCGAAGAAGATCCACATCGACATCGATCCGTCCTCGATCAACAAGAACGTCCGCGTCGATGTTCCCATCGTCGCCGATTGCGGAAAGGCGCTCTCTGCGCTGCTCAAGACCTGGACAAAGAAGGCCGGCAAGACGCCGGACCTGAAACCCTGGATCGCGCAGATCGACACATGGCGCGCCCGCAAGGGCTTCGCCTATCCGAACTCGAAAACGCTGATCAAGCCGCAATACGCCATCGAGCGTCTCTACGAACTCACGCGCGACAAGGACGTCTACATCACCACCGAGGTCGGCCAGCACCAGATGTGGGCCGCCCAGTTCTTCCACTTCGACCAGCCCAATCGCTGGATGACGTCGGGCGGTCTCGGCACGATGGGCTATGGTCTCCCCGCCGCCATCGGCGTGCAGGCCGCGCACCCCAACGCGCTGGTCATCGACATCGCGGGCGATGCCTCCGTGCAGATGACGATGCAGGAAATGTCCTGCGCCATCCAGCACGACCTGCCCGTGAAGATCTTCATCCTCAACAACGAATGGATGGGCATGGTCCGCCAGTGGCAGCAGCTGCTGCATGGCGAGCGCTACTCGCACTCCTATTCCGACGCGCTCCCCGATTTCGTGAAGCTGGCCGAGGCCTATGGCTGCCACGGCATCCGCTGCGATGATCCGGCAAAGCTCGACGACGCCATCCTGGAGATGATCAACACGCCCAAGCCCGTGCTGTTCGATTGCCGCGTGGAAAAAGCCGAGAATTGCTTCCCGATGATCCCCTCGGGCGCCGCCCACAACGAGATGATCCTCGGCAAGATCACCGGCGACGAAATCGGCGAAGCTGGTAAGATGCTGGTCTGAGGAAGAACGACGGTATGAAACGCCTTCTCCCAGCCCTCATCCTCGTGCTCGCCGCTTGCGACCCCGCGCCGGAACTTGACGGCGGTGCACCGGCTGACGATCCCGCCCTTGACGGTGGGCCCACGTCCACCGGCCCGGTGGCTGATCCTCTCGCCGACGCGCCGGAGATAGCCGACGCGGCCTCCGCGCCAGCTCTCGGTATTACACCGCCCATGGGTGTGCAGTTGGTCGAAGGCTGCGAAACCATCGTCGCCGCCGACTACACAAGCCCGCCCAAGATGGATTGCCTGCTGTTCCAGACCGCAGATCGCGAGCCCGGCAAGCTCGACGCCGGCATCCTGGTCGCGATTTCGGAAGCAGGCTGGAAGCTGGTCCGCTCGCAGCGCAATGAGCATTATCTCGAACGCCCCCACGCCGGAACTGACTGCGCCGACGTGGCCGTCATTTCCGTGCTGACTGACAGGGTGCAGGCCGTCGTCGATCACGCCGGCGGCGGCAAGGCCGCTGCCGGCTCCGTCTGGGAAGCCTACGCCATCCCCGCATCGACGCTACAGGCCTGCGGCGCCAGCCGCACGCCGCCACAGGGGGGCCAGTGATGCAGGAATTCTTCGAAAGCCTCGGCATCGAACACTGGCTGGCCATCGGCTCGGCGGTGCTGGCCCTTGCCTCGTTCATTCTCAACATGCGGCTGGTCAACAAGCAGGAGCGGCGCAACGCCGTCGCGATGAAGATGGCGCACGACAGCGATATCATCCGCTGGTCCGACGAAGTGATCTCGCTTCTTGCCGCGTCCCAGGAAATGGTTGCGGAGAAGGGCGTCTCGTACGGCGAGGTGGAGTTCGCATCGCGCCGCTCCGCGGTCCGCGCACAGCTTTCGGCTCTGATTGACCGTGGCCGCCTGTTCTTCCCGAACCGTGAAGACGACGATCATGGCAAGGAGAAGGAAGCTGGCTTCCGCGGCCATCGTCATCCTGCCCTCGACGTGCTCGTCGCCGCCTATGCGACGATCGACAAGTCCGGCTATTCGCCCGGCCCTGATCGCGACGCCATCGCCGCGCTAACGACCCAGCGCCGCAAGTTCATGGCCGAAGTGTTCCAGGCCGTCGATCCCGTCCGCCGCGGCGAGAAACTCAAGGAGGTTACCTGATGTCCCGTGCGCCGCGCACACGCCAGACGCCCAAGAACGGCCGCGAGGATCCCGCCTCCGCGTACGACATGACGCCCTCGAACGAGCTGATCGAGCGGCGCACGCTCGCCTGCATCGTCGACAACGAGCCTGGCGTCCTCGCCCGTGTCGTCGGCCTATTCGCCGCGCGCGGCTACAACATCGAAAGCCTCACCGTCGCCGAGATCGACCGAAATGCGCACCAGTCACGCATCACCATCGTGACGTCGGGCACCAACCACGTGCTCGAACAGATCGAGCAACAGCTTCTTCGGCTCGTCCCCGTCGCCAAGGTGATCGACGTCACCAACTCCACCGGCGGCATCGAGCGCGAACTCGCCCTCGTGAAGGTCGCGGGCACAGGCGAGAAGCGCGTCGAGAGCCTGCGCATCTCCGAAATCTTCCGCGCCCACGTGATCGACACCACAAACGAGAGCTTCATCTTCGAGCTCACCGGCGCCAGCCAGAAGATCGACCAGTTCGTCGAACTCATGCGCCCCCTCGGCCTCGTCGAGGTCTCGCGCACCGGCGTGCTCAGCATTCAACGCGGCAAGGAGAAGGCAGGATGAAACGTTCAGCTTATCGCTACGCATTCGGCGCGATCGTGCTTGCATTCACCGTCGCCTGCTCGGGCGAAGTCGCCGTGGATGTCTCGACCAAGACCACGCCCGAAGCGACGCTCGAAGCCGCCATGCAGGCCGACCGCGACTTTGCGGCGATGGCCGCTTCGCAGGGCCTCAAGCCGGCCTTCCTCAAATACATGCACGCGACGGACTCGAAATTCCTGTCGCCAGGCGCCGTGGCGCAGGGCGCGGAAGCCATCGCCGCCGGCTTCGACGGATCGCCCCCTGACTTCATGGTCAAGTGGACGCCCGATGGCGGGCAGGGCTCGGCCTCCGGCGACCTTGCCGTCACCACCGGCCTCTACACGATCACCGTTGGCGACCAGACCATCGAGAAGGGCCGCTATGTCACGGTATGGGGCAGGGACGCCGCAGGCGAATTGAAAGCCACGATGGACATGAGCGTCCCCGAACCGCTTACACCCCTCGCGCCGCCAGCGCCCGATCCGGAAGGCCGTCCCGGCTGAGCCCCCAACTAAACGACGAAATCAGTTTTCGAATGCGGGCCGTTCGCGTAATGGGGCGGCCAAATTGCCAAGGGTAGCGACGATGAAAGTCTATTACGAAGCCGACGCCGATCTCTCGATCATCCAGTCGAAGAAGGTCGCAGTCATTGGTTATGGCAGCCAGGGCCACGCCCACGCGCTCAACCTGCGCGAGTCCGGCGTGAAGGACCTCGTCGTCGGCCTCCAGCCGAACTCGGGCTCGAAGCCCAAGGCCGAGCAGGAAGGCCTGAAAGTCGTCACGCCCACCGAGGCCGCCAAATGGGCCGACGTGATGATGATCCTCACGCCTGACGAGAAGCAGGCCGTGATGTACGCCAATGAAATCGAGCCGCACACCCGCAAGGGCCAGCACCTGATGTTCGGCCACGGCTTCAACATCCACTACGGTCTCATCAAGCCGCGCGCCGACATGGACGTGTCGCTCTCCGCGCCCAAGGGCCCAGGCCACACGCTGCGCAACCAGTACACCCAAGGCCGCGGCCTGCCGGGCCTCATCGCCATCCATCAGGACGCCTCGGGCGTCGCGCAGGCTGTCGCGCTCTCCTACTCGAAAGCCATCGGCAACACCCGCGCCGGCGTCATCCAGACCTCCTTCCGCGAAGAGACCGAGACGGATCTGTTCGGCGAACAGGCCGTGCTCTGCGGCGGCCTCGTCGAGCTGATCAAGGCCGGCTACGAAACGCTGGTCGAAGCCGGCTACGCGCCGGAGATGGCCTACTTCGAATGCCTCCACGAAGTGAAGCTGATCGTCGACCTGATCTACGAAGGCGGCATCGCAAACATGAACTACTCGATCTCCAACACCGCCGAGTACGGTGAATACGTCACCGGCCCGCGCATCATCACGTCCGACACCAAGGCCGCGATGAAGAAGGTGCTGGAAGACATCCAGCAAGGCCGCTTCGCCCGCGACTGGGTCCTCGAGAACCAGGCCGGCGCCCCGTCCTTCCAGGCCATGCGCAAGAAGATGAGCGGCCACCCGATCGAGGAAGTCGGCGAAAAGCTCCGCGGCATGATGCAGTGGTCGAAGTCCAACCGCCTCGTCGATCGCGCGAAGAACTAGCATAGGCTTGATCCTCCTCCGCGAAGCGGGGGAGGATCATATCGTCATGCCTTTCACTCACCGCCTCGCTACCGAAGACGATCTCCCCGCCATCCTAGCGCTGATGGATCTTGCCATCGCCGAACACCTGAAAGCGTTCCTCGATCCCGCGCAGGTCGAACTCTCGAAATCCATAATGGGTCTCGACACCCAGCTGATCGCCGACCGCACCTACGTCCTGGTTGAGGAGCAGGGCCGTCTCGCCGGCTGCGGCGGCTGGTCCCGCCGCGCCACGCTCTATGGCGGCGACCATTCCACATCCCAGCGCAACGCGGCCCTGCTCGACATGTCCAAGGACGCAGCCCGCATCCGCGCCATGTATACCCACCCCGATTTCGCCCGCCGCGGCGTCGGCCGCCTCATCTTGCAGATCTGCGAGAACGCCGCGCGCGAGGCCGGCTTCAAGGCCGTCGAACTCATGGCCACGATGTCCGGCGAGCCGCTCTACCGCGCCTGCGGATATCACGACATCCAGCGCATCATCGCCGCCTCGAAAGACGGGGTCGATGTCCCCGGTGTCCGGATGGGGAAGGGGCTCTAGGCCCATTGCCCCCGACACGCCGAACCTCCATGTTCGCCTGATGTCAGAAGATACCAACGCTCCCCGCACCAACACCGGCCAGCGCCAGCCCATCATCAACGCACCGCTACTCGTCATCCTGATGTCGGCGTTGCTGGTCGCGTTGCATGCGTTCGTCACATTCTCGTCCGGCGCGGACCAGCAACTGATCATGGAGAATTATGCCGTGGTCCCCGGCCGCTTCTGGGCGCCGGCGGGTTCGCCTTACGTCTATCCCGATCATATCTCCGGCCTCATCACGCTGGTCTCCACCGCGCTGCTGCATGCCGACTGGACGCACGTGATGATCAACTCGCTGATGCTGCTGGCTTTCGGCACGCCGGTCGCCCGCGCTTTCGGGAACGATGTGCGCGGCTGGGGTCTGTGGATGCTGCTGTTCGTCGGCTCCATCGTCGCCGGCTCCGCGCTCTATCTCGCGCTGGCGGATGTGAACGGGCCGTACCTGATCGGCGCGTCGGGAGGAACTTCGGGCCTGATGGCCGCCGCCTTCCTGCTTGGCCCGTGGGGCGGCAAGCGCCCGCTCTGGGCCCGCGAATTCGTTTCGTTCAGCATCGTCTTCGCGCTGATCAACGTGCTGCTCGTTCTTGTGGCGCCCTATGCCCTCGGCATGGCCGTCAGCTGGGAAGCCCACCTTGGCGGCTACGTTGCGGGCGCTATCCTCATGGCGGTCCTGCCGGTCCGTGGCTACCGTGCGTCTTGATTGTGACGGCTTGGCGCCCGCCTCATTCGGGCCGCGTTCATGTGGGACGGCGCTATAACGACTGCGAACGTCGGGCCCCAACGCAATGGGTCTGGCTCGAAGGAGACATGAGATGAGGTTTCTGATTTCCGCCGCCCTGGCCCTGGTTGTCGTTGCCGGCGCCACAGCCGACACGCTGAAGGACGGCTCCGTCCAGGTCACCCCGGGCAAGTACAAGTGGATGCAGGAAACCAGCCTGGCTGGCGTCCCGCTCAAGGAAGAGAACCTTGAGTGCCTGATCCCCGAAGAATCGAAGATCACGCTGTCCAAGCTGGCGACCGATCTCCAGAAGGGCTGCACCGTCGGCAATGTCCGCGCGATTAAGGGCGGCTACCTGTTCAAGCTCTCCTGCACAGGCAAGACCACCGGCACGGCTGACGCCACGCTGCTGCATACGGACAAGTCGATGACCATCCACGCCAAGGGTTCGGCCGATCTCGGCCCAATCCCGGTCGGCTTCTCGATGAAGGCCCAGGCCACGTACCAGGGCGCCTGCACGCCGGACGAAGTCGCCAAGGCGAAAGAGCGCTACCTGAAGGAAAACCCCGGCGCGACCGTTCAGTAACGCGCCGGTTGCAGAAAAACGAAGCGCCCCGCAGCTTGATCTGCGGGGCGCTTTCTTTTTGGTCCGAGACTTTATCAGAACGCCCAGTTCAGTCCCAATTGGACAACGGGATAGATCTCGTAGTCGTCCACGTCGCTTTGCAGGTTCTGCTCTTCCTGCGCCAGTTGCGCCTGGAAGTTCGAGTCGTTCGAAAGCGTGCCGCCTGAAGCGGTAAGGCTCACATCCGGCGTGCCGGTGAACATCGCGCCCGCGATGAAACGGAAGCTCAGCCCCTTGGTGTCGAAGCTCGAATCCCAGCCCAGTCCCAGGAATGGCGCGGTGTCTTCGAGATCGCCCTTCATGTTCAACGTGCCCACCTGCGCGGGGGTGAAGGTCTGGTTGCCGATCTCGACGTTCGCAGTCGGCGTCGCGAACAGGTCGAGCGTCTTCTCGCCGAAGTAAGCGCCGCCGGTCAGCATGAACGCGTTGCCGAACGGATGCAGGTCCAAAAAAGCGCCGGCCGTGGAAAGATCGAGATCGCCCTGGTAGGCGATGTCGTCATAGGTGTCGTCCGCTTCGTACTGGAAGTAATTGTACCCGCCGCGGATCGCGAGAATCGGCGCGACCTTCATCTTGGCTTCGGCTGTCCCGCCAGTCGTGCCGATGCTGCCGCTGATGGCGACCTGCGCGTCCGCAACTGCCGCTGCCAGTCCCGTTCCAGCCGCCAGCGCGGCCATGGCGATCATGCGTTTCATGTCAGCTCCCATGTCCCGGCATCGCGGGACGATGGTGGGGACCGTGATGAGGTTCGCACGCCGCCGCAAGCCTGCCGATGCCCCAGTCTTCACGCCGCGGCGCGCCGCTCTGCGCGATGGCCGTCCCACGCCGCCATCATCACCGCCAGCACGATCACGCCAGCCCCGGTCCACACCTGCCAGCGGGGCGTCTCGGCGAAGAACACTATGCCAAGCAAGGCGCTCCAGATCAGGGCCGTATATTCCGCAGGCGCAACGCTTTGCGCAGGCGCCCGCGCATACGCCGCCGTCAGCATGAACCACATCACGAAGCCGGTGAGCCCTGTCGCCGCAAACAGTGGCAGGTCCGCCGGGTGCGGCGCCACGCCCAGCCACAGCGCGAACGGCAACAGGTAGAAGGCCGGGAACAGGTTGCTCAGGAACGCCGTCGTCACCGCACTGTCATTGCGCGCCAGCTGCCGCAGCAACACCATCGACAACGCATAAAGCGCCGCCGCGAACACGCCAGACAGCACGCCCTCCAGCCGCCGCGCGGTGTCGCCAGCGCCCTCAGCGCCCTGCACGGTGATCACCATGCCGATGAACCCGATGCCCAGCGCCAACGCCGCCATCGCCCGCACGCGCTCGCCCAGGATCAGCCGCGCGAGTGGCGCGATCATCAGCGGCGCGCAGAAGATCAGCACCGTCGCCTCCGCGATCGGGAGGATGGTGAGACAGTTGAAGAACAGCAGCGAGCACACCGCGATGATCACCGCGCGCAGTGCGTGCCGCCGCAGCCCCGCCGCACCGGGCAACCGCGACTTCGTCGCGACGATAGCCACGCCCGCAAACACCGCGCCGAAGACATACCGCGCCGAGGCGATCAGAACGACGCTGTAGGCCGCGCCCAGCGTCTTCACCATCGCATCCATCGCGCAGCCGAGCATGACGCCCACCACGGCGATCAGGATGGGCGGCGTCCGTCTTGCTATTTCAAAGGGGGAGGCGGTCGGCATCCGCCCTTCCAGCATGGCGCGCCGGGTACCTCAATGTCCGAATTTTCGAGGGTTCCGCTACGGCAAGGAATAGCTCGCGAAGACCGCCATCATCAAACTTGCGTCAAAAGGGCAATTTGGGCATGTTCCGCCCACCTTACGGGCGGGCCAACCGCAACTCTCTGGGGGAGAGTTGCGTGGGAAGTCGTCCATTTTCAACCTGATAGAGGATGACGATGAGCGAACTTTCGCTATGGCTTCCCATAATCGCAGGCGCAATCGCGGTTGCTTATGGCGTGATCACCACCCAGCGCCTCATGGCCTTGCCGACTGGCAACGCCAAGATGCAGGAAATCGCAAAAGCGATTCAGGAAGGCGCCAACGCCTACCTCAACCGTCAGTATCGCACGATCGCCATGATCGGCGCCGTCGTCGTGGTGCTGGTCGCCATCTTCTTCATGAACTGGCAGGCCCCCGTCGGCTTCCTGATCGGCGCGATCCTCTCGGGCGCAGCCGGCTATATCGGCATGAAGATCTCGGTGCAGGCCAACGTCCGCACCACTGAAGCCTCCTCCAAGGGTCTCGCCCAGGGCCTCAGCGTCGCCTTCCAGTCGGGCGCCGTCACCGGCATGCTCGTTGTCGGCCTCGCGATCCTCGGCCTCGGCGGCTACTACGCCCTGCTGACTGTCGGCCTCGGCCTTCCGCCGGGCGACCGCACGGTCGTCAACGCCATGGTCGCCCTCGGCCTTGGCGCGTCCCTCATCTCCATCTTCGCCCGTCTCGGCGGCGGCATCTTCACCAAAGGCGCCGACGTCGGCGGCGACATGGTGGGCAAAGTCGAAGCCGGCATCCCCGAGGATGATCCGCGTAACCCCGCCACCATCGCCGACAACGTGGGCGACAACGTCGGCGACTGCGCCGGCATGGCGGCCGACCTGTTCGAAACCTACGCGGTGACCATCGTCGCCACGATGGTTCTCGCCTCGATCCAGTTCGCTGGCGTGGCCCAGACCGGCATGATGATGCTCCCGCTCACCATCGCGGGCGTCTGCATCGTCACCTCGATCATCGGCACGTTCTTCGTGCGTCTCACGCCGGGCTCGCGCAATGTGATGGGCGCCCTCTACAAGGGCTTCATCGCCTCCGCCGTGCTCTCGGTCCCCGCGCTCTATGGCGCGATCTGGCTCGCGCTGGGTGATCCGATGGCCACTTCGGTCACCATGTCGGACACGCTCGGCACCGCCATCCCGGCCATGAACCTGTTCTGGTGCGGTGTTGCCGGCCTCGTCGTCACCGGCCTCATCATCTGGATCACCGAATACTACACCGGCGTCGGCTACCGCCCCGTCCGGTCCATCGCCCAGGCTTCGGTCTCGGGCCACGGCACCAACGTGATCCAGGGTCTCGCCGTCTCGCTCGAGGCGTGCGCCGTCCCGGCCGTGATCATCATCGCGGGCATCATCTTCACCTACTCGATGGGCGGCCTCATCGGCATCGGCATCGCGGTCACCACGATGCTGGCGCTCGCCGGCATGGTCGTGGCGCTCGACGCCTTCGGCCCGGTCACCGACAACGCCGGCGGCATCGCCGAAATGGCGGGCCTCGATGACTCGGTCCGTGAAACCACCGACACGCTCGACGCCGTCGGCAACACGACGAAAGCCGTCACGAAAGGCTACGCCATCGGCTCCGCCGGTCTTGGCGCGCTCGTGCTGTTCGCCGCCTTCACGGAAGACCTCAAGCACTTCGCCGAAAGCGCAGTGCAGGGCTCGCTCCTGTTTGGCGTCGAGGCCGACTTCTCGCTCTCGAACCCCTACGTCGTGGTTGGCCTGCTGTTCGGCGGCCTCCTGCCGTTCCTGTTCGGCGGCATGTCGATGATGGCCGTCGGCCGCGCCGCGCAAGCGGTCGTGGAAGAGGTCCGTCGCCAGTTCCGCGAGATCAAGGGCATCATGGACTACTCAGCCAAGCCTGATTACGGCCGCGCCGTCGACATGCTCACCAAGGCTGCGATCAAGGAAATGATCATTCCGTCGCTGCTGCCCGTGCTGTCGCCGATCGTCCTGTTTGGCGTCATCTGGGCCATTGGCGCTGGTCAGGGCCTCGACCAGGCCACGGCTGTCGGCCAGGCTCTCTCGGCTGTCGGCGCCATGCTGATGGGCGTCATCGTCACCGGCCTCTTCGTCGCCATCTCGATGACCTCGGGCGGCGGCGCGTGGGACAACGCCAAGAAGTCCTTCGAGGACGGCTTCCGTGACAAGGACGGCGTCGTTCACAAGAAGGGTTCGGACGCCCACAAGGCCTCCGTCACCGGCGACACCGTCGGCGACCCCTACAAGGACACGGCGGGCCCCGCCGTGAACCCGATGATCAAGATCACCAACATCGTCGCCCTGCTGATGCTGGCGGCCATGGCTGGCAACGCCGCCTAGGCGCTTCGATCTTCGACAAAAACAGCGGGCCGCGGATCACTCCGCGGCCCGTTTGTTTTGTGGCTCTTCAGCCAGGCGGCAACACCCCGCCCGACGCCATGTGATCTCCCAGGAAATACGGCCAGACGAATATCCCCGCGATCCCGCCCCAGAAGTTCAGCTTCGCGTAGCCGATGGTGAACAGCCACCCGATGAGCCACAGCAGGCCAAGCCCGCTCTGCTGCTCGATATGAATCTTCCTCGGGCCATCAGACATTGTAGCACCCTTCCGCTGCGAACATGCCGTTCGCGCGAAAGGGTGGTCCTGACCTGCATCAATCGCAAGCTGGAAGGGAACGCTCACGCCGCTTCAATCAGCCCGGCGAGCGATCTGGCAGGGTCGGCGGCGGCCAGCCCGGCGGCCGTTCGTCCGGATCGTCCGGATCGATCTGCTCGCTCGGCGAATTGACGCCATCCGACGGAATCTCCGGCGGCGCGTCCGGCAGGGCAGGCTCCGGCGGCGACGTTGAAGTCGCAGGATCAACCGGCGCTGTGTATCCCGACGGCGCAGCAGAAGGCGCAAAGCCCTGATCCGGCGCGGGGCTGTCAGCGCACCCGACCACGCCCAGCGTAGTCAGTGCGGCCAGGCCCGCCAGAAGATTGAGATCCCTCAGAGTCATCGCTGCGTCCTCTTCGGCTCAAGGCTGAACGGCGCTTGCCGCCCTTTGTTCCGTGCGCCGCTGCTGACACCTCCCTGTCAGCACGCCCCTGTGCACATGGGCAGGCAGGCCAACGGAGTCCGCCCATGCACCTCGTTCGCTATCACGTCGCCGTCTCGCTCGATGGCTTCATTGCCCCGCCCGATGGCGGCGCTGAATGGCTGGAGCCTTATGGCAATGTCGCGATGGGCTTCATCGGACCATGGATGAAACAGATCGGCGGCGTCATCGTCGGGCGCGCCACCTACGACCAGGCCCTCGACATGGGCGGCTGGATGTACGGCAAGACGCCGACACTGGTGCTCACCTCGCGCCCGGTGGAGCACGGCCCCCAGACGGTCCACATCCACGCCGGCGATCCCGCTGAAGGCCTCGCGAAACTGCGCGCCCGCATGGCCGCACAGGATCTCGACACCGACATCTGGCTCTATGGCGGCGGCGTCACGGCCGGCCTGTTACTCAAGCACAACCTCATCGACATGATCGAACTCGCCGTGGTTCCTGTCGTGCTGGGCCGCGGTCGCCCGCTCTTCGCCGACGTCGAAACCCGCCAGACCTTCGAGCACGCCGCATCCCAACCCATCGGCATGGGCGTAACCGTCAACAGCTACCGCCGCATCTTGCCAGCGATTTCACGCCGCAAGGCAATGCGCGACTGAGCGCGCGCCCTACTTCTTCGTCTCCGCATACTTCGCAGCGGCGTCTTCCCACTTGTAAGGCGTCGTGTCCGGAATCACGCTGACCTCGGTGGTGAACTTGAACGGCGCGGATGCGATCCCGCTGTCCCACTCCGCCTCTACAAAGAAAGCCGTGAAACCCTCCGTCGGCGCTGCGACTTGCGCGAAGAAGGTGCCGTCCTCCTGCGGTTCTAGAACAGTCGACGTATAGATCGGCCCCACGCTCTCAATGCGGAAATCGCGCGCCTTGGGATTGTGCGCCTGCCACAGCCGTACCGTCTTCGGCGCGTCGAGCGGCCTGAACGCAATGCCGTTCGCATCCACCTTGTTCCAGATGTAGTCCGGCCGCTTGCCGCCCGTGATCACCGAATTGTACCAGGCCAGCATCGAATCCTGCGCATCCGAATTGGCCAGGTTGTGCGCCGCGTTCTCGACATAGCGCAGCCGCTTCTCCTGCGGCAGCGCATCGTAATAGAAACGCGAATTGTCAGGCAGGAAGAACTGGTCGCCCGACGCGTTGACGAGGAACTTCGGAATCGAAAGCCGCGCGCGTTCCCGATAGTTGTACGGGTCCTCGATCCCCAGCACGGCCTGGTATTCCGGCGTCCCGATCTTGTGCGGGAACAGCCCGTGATTGACATAGTCCTCCAGCGACGGCGCAAAGAATCCCAGCACTTCGAAATGATGCTTGGTAATCTCCTCCGAATTCAGCGCATCGATCACGGTCGGCATTATGCCGATCACGCGATTGTCCACCGCGCCCACCAGCCATGTGGTCCAGCCGCGCTTCGAGGCGCCCGAAACCACGAACTCCTGAATGTCGATGCCGCCGCCGGCTTCCGATTTCATGAACTCCTGCGTCGCATCCAGCGCCCGCACCCCGGCCTTCACCATGGCCAGGCGCACCAGCCACTCATCGTTCTTCGTGCTGAAATGCTTCACGCGGGTGTAAGCGATAATGTCGTCTTCCCAGCGCGGCGTATCGCTTGAATCGGTGAACCGCAGCGGCTGGTTTGGAACCATGCCCACCTCGGCCACCACCGACCCCGTCTCCTTCGCAAAGCGTATCGAGCGATCCTGCGCCTTCACCGGCGCTGGGTCCGTGTTGTCGCCCTGCCAGATGAACAGCAGTGCCTTGTCGTGCTTTACCACGTCGGGTTTCACGATGGTCATCCAGTGTGTCCACACCGGCTTGTCCACGTCCGTTTCCGAACGCCATGTCTGCGACGTCATCTCGAGCACATAGGTCGTCTGCCCATCGCCGGGGTACGTGCCGATCAACTCCCATTTGTAAGCCGGGTCCGCCTTGGCGACGTATTCATCGAGCGCCGTCCGCTCCTCAGGCTTCACCGACAGATCAACCGCAACAGGCGCCTCAGGCGCTGCCGCCGTCTCGGTTGGGCCGCATGATGCAAGTGCAAGAACACCGGCCAATGCCAGCAGGCTGTTACGGATCATGGCGCTCTCCCGACCGGCTGTGATCGCCGTTGCGCCAGAGCTTAGAGCGCGAACGCCCGCACCGGAAGTTATGCCGTAGCGATAGCCACGCAAAAGCGCGTGCTCACGCCCCCGCATCCGGCGAACCGATATGTTCCGGCCGCAACCCCATCGCAAACAGCCGCGCAGGCACATCCCGCAGCACCGGAATCGACTGCAGGTTCCGCATGATCCACGGCGCGCGAACCTCGCCCTTCGCGTTCAGAGTCGGCGCGATGAAGTTGTTCTGCGCAAACACCTGCGCCGACTGGATCGCCCATGTCGGCCAGGCCCGCCGCTTCTGTACGCGCGCAAGATCCTTCTCGCTCACTTCGCGGTTACTCAGCGGCAGCCACAGCATGTTCGCCGCGGCCACGGCATCCGCCACGGCGAGGTTCACGCCAACCCCGCCCACCGGCGACATCGCATGCGCGGCATCTCCGATGCACAGCAACCCGTCGCGATGCCACCGCTCCAGCCGGTCAACCTGCACATTCAGCAGCTTCACATCATTCCAGCTAGCCACCGCGTCCATCCGCCCAGCAAACATCGGCGCCAGCTTCGCCACCCGCGCACGCCACGCCTCGAGCCCGCTCGCGCGAATGGCCTCCGCGCCGCCCTTCGGGATCACATGCGCGCATTGCCAGTAGCCGCCACGATAGATGCTGACCAGCATCCCGCCGGCATCCACCCAGCCGCCCGTCTCATCGCCATCGCCGGGCCGGTGGGGCAGGCGAAACCACAACACGTCCAGCGGCGCGCCCAGATCCTTCACCTTCATTCCCGCCGCCGCGCGCAAAATCGATCCCCGCCCGTCACACGCCACCGTCAGTGGAGCTGCAATCTCGATCTCGCGATCATCCGTCTGCGCGCGCACGCCCGTCACACGCCCATCCTCGATGATCAGCCCGGTCGCCTCCGTCTCCATCATCAGGTGAAACCCGCGATAGGCCCGCGCCTTGCGCTCGAGGAAATTCAGGAACTCCCACTGCGGCGCCATCGCCATGAACGGCGCCTGCACCTTCAGGCGCGTGAGGTTCACCATCTCGATGTGTTTCCCGCCGATATGCATGCCGATGCGCTCCGTCCGCGCCAGCGGCAGCTGCAGGAACTCGTCCAGCAGTCCCAGCTCGTGAAACAGCTCCAGCGTCGATGGATGGATCGTGTCGCCGCGAAAATCGCGCAGGAAGTCCGCGTGCTTCTCCAGCACGATCACATCCAGCCCCGCTCGCGCCAGCAGGAAGCCCAACATCATCCCCGCAGGCCCGCCGCCGGCGATGCAGCAGCGGGTTTCAATCCTGCGGGCCATGGCCAACCTGTTACGGAGCGAACTGCGCCGCGTTGCGCACGCGATACCCAGTGATCGGGAAGTCCGTGAAGAACCCGTCGATGCCCAATGCCAGATAGCGCTTGATCGTCACATCGATCGCCTCGCCCGCCACAGGCTGGTCATCGCGGAATGTCCACGGGTGAACCGGTATGCCCTTGGCATGGCTCGTCTCAACCACGCCGCTCGACTTGCCATCCGCGCCGAACAGCAGGCCGATGTTCGGGCCCAGCCCATCCCAGAACGGCGCATCCGGCCGCGCCATGATCGAGTCATACGACGCCTGGTCGCCGATCAGCATCACGACCGGCAGCTCCGTCTTCGCATTCATCGCCTTCACGAAGTCCGGCTCGAACGCCTGGATGAACACGGGCGATCCCTTGGCGGCCATGCCATGGCGGGCGAGGGCGGCGAGGATCGCATCGCCCATATCCGGCTTGCCCAGTTTTGCATGATGTCCCGGCGCCTTCGCCTCCGGATAGACGCACACCGGATTGCTCGCCACCGTCACGCGCGACTTGGCCATCATCAGCACTTCGTCAAACGTCGGGATCTGGTAGAGCCCGTCGAACACCTTGGTGCGCCCCGCGAACGGCTGCACCGCGCGCAACGACTTGATCTCCGCCAGCGTGAAGTCTTCCACCCACCAGTCGGTCCGCCCTTCATAGGCCGCATCATCCGTCTTGCGCTTGCGGCTGGCGAACTCCGGCTTGGAGGCGACGTTGGTCGTCGTCGAAAGATAAAGATCGTGCCGCGCGACCAGCACGTTGTCCTTGGTCATCACCAGGTCCGGCTCGATGCAGTCCGCGCCATCGTTCAGCGCCCGCTGATAGCTCTCCAGCGTATGCTCCGGCACATCGCCCGACGCGCCCCGATGGCCGATTACCAGCGGCCGCTCCCGGCCAAGGCTGGGGTAAACCCATCCCGCGCCCGCCGATGCGCTGCCGCCTGCGTCCGCCCCGCCGGGCGCCATGGTGTCACAGGCCGACAGCGCCATAAGCGGCGCAAAGGCGAGTGCGGCGAGCAAACCTGCGCGTTTTGTCATGTGATTCTTCATGTCCCTGCTGCGTTTCCGTGCGGCGGTTCCTGCGGGCGCGACCTTGGCCATCCCCGCGCAGGCTGTCGAGGGGGCATACCGCGCCAACCGTCACGGATTCTTGACGGCGCGAAACCGGCGTCGCATGTCTCGCCCCCTCATGAAGAAGCTCTTCGCCTTCATCAACAACATGGACTCCGCCGCCTGGCGCACCATCTGGGTGTCGCTTGCGCTGCTGGTGGGGGTCGTCGCCATCATCGTGATCGCGAGCGTCACCGGCTTTGCCGATCACATGGACGAAGAGCTGATATCGCTGCGCGAGGGTCCATGGGGCCTTCCCATGGTGATCCTGCTTTTCATGATCACCAGCTTCATGGGCGCGCCGCAATTCGCGCTGTTCGGTGTCTGCGTCGTCGCCTTCGGCACATGGATGGGCAGCGCCTATGCAATGATCGGCACGGTCGTCTCGGCCTGGATACACTTTCTTCTCGGCCGCTTCGGCGGCGCCAAGCTGGTCGAGCGTTACGGCGGCAACACGATCAACCGTCTCTCGCGCTTCATCGGCCGCAACGACTTCCTCGCCAGCCTCATCGTCCGCTCTGTCCCCACCGCTCCGGCTGTGGTCGTCAACATGGCCTTCGGCGCCAGCCAGGCGAACTTCTGGCGCTACACGGCCGGCGTCATCATCGGCTCGATCCCCAAAATCCTGATCGTCGCCCTGCTGGGCGAGTCCGTCATGTCCGCCATGGGGGGAGGGCTGATGCTCGCCATCGGCCTCGTCGTCACCATGATCGCGATCTGGATTTCAGTCGCACTCGCCGCCCGCCGCGCGGTTCAGGGCGAGCCCGACCTGCAGAAACCGGACGAAACCCCGCCGCAGGATTGATCCATCCTGCCCACCGGCCCGGCACGAACCTGCCCCAAGGCTCGCGCGCTGATGGCACAATTTCCTGCCGCTTGACGCAATCCACAACCGGAACGATAGAAGTTGCATGCGCAATCAGGGGCTTTCCCTTCTTCTTTGCCTGCCGGGGCTGCTTAGCAGCCCCTGGGCGCGTTCGTGATCCGGGCATAGGTCCGCGGGTCGCGCGTCCAGGGGGTGCACTAACCGCCCTCCGACAAATGCCCTGACAGGACATCCCCGATGACCACCTCCACCACGACCAATACCGGCAAAGACCGCGTATTCATCTTCGACACCACGATGCGCGATGGCGAACAGTCGCCCGGCGCCTCGATGACCCTGCGCGAGAAACTCGAACTCGCCGAACTGCTGCAGGAGATGAAGGTCGATATCTGCGAAGCCGGTTTCGCCGCCTCATCCGAAGGCGACTTCCAGTGCGTCTCGCAGATCGCCGAACTGGCGAAGGACATGTCGATCTGCACGCTGGCCCGCTCCACGCTCACCGACATCGACAAGGCGGGCGAGGCCCTGCGCAAGGCGAAGAACCCCCGTATCCACACCTTCATCTCGACCAGTCCGGTCCACATGAAGCACAAGCTGAAGATGGGCCCCAACGCCGTGCTCGAAGCCATCGGCGCATCGGTCACTCACTCCCGCAAATACGCCGGCGACGTCGAATGGTCGGCTGAAGACGCAACGCGCACCGAGTTCGATTTCCTCTGCAAGGCCATCGAAGTCGCCATCCACTCCGGCGCAACCGTCATCAACGTCCCCGACACGGTCGGCTACTCGCACCCGGTCGAATACGGCGAGCTGATCCGCCGCCTGATCGAGAACATTCCGGACTCGGACAAGGTCATCTGGTCCACCCACTGCCACAACGATCTGGGCCTTGCCGTCGCCAACTCGCTGGCCGGCGTCATCAACGGCGCCCGCCAGATCGAATGCGCCATCAACGGCATGGGCGAACGCGCCGGCAACGCGGCGCTGGAAGAGTGCGTCATGGCGCTGAAAGTGCGCGGCGACAGCCTGCCGTTCTACACCGAGGTGGTGACGCCCAAGCTCTCGCGCGCCTCCAAGATGGTGTCTTCGATCACCGGCTTTCCGGTGCAGTACAACAAGGCCATCGTTGGCAAGAACGCCTTCGCGCATGAAAGCGGCATCCACCAGGATGGCATGCTGAAGAACCGCGAGACCTACGAGATCATGAAGCCCGAGGATGTGGGCGTGCCCTCCACCTCGCTGATCATGGGCAAGCTCTCCGGCCGCAACGCCTTCCGCGACAAGCTGGAATCGCTGGGCTACGTGCTCGAAGCCGCCGCCCTCAACGACGCGTTCAAGCGCTTCAAGGATCTCGCCGACAAGAAGAAGCATGTCTTCGATGAAGACATCATCGCCCTCGTCGACGAACAGATGTCCGGCAAGCAGGAACGCATCACGCTGAAGCGCCTGAAAGTCGTCGCCGGCACCGATGGTCCGCAATCGGCCGAACTGGAACTCATCGTCGATGGCGAACCGCGCTCCACCAACGCCACCGGCAACGGCCCCGTCGACGCCGTCTTCAACGGCATCCGCCAGCTCTGCCCGCACACCGCCGTCCTCGAACTCTACCAGGTCAGCGCTGTCACCGAAGGCACCGACGCGCAGGCCACCGTCTCCGTCCGCCTCGCGGAACAAGGCCTCGTCGCCACCGGCAAGGCCAGCGACCCCGACACACTCGTCGCCAGTGCCCGCGCCTACATCCACGCCCTCAACAAGCTGGACGTTCGCAGGGCGAAAGCGACTGGCGCAGCGGCTTAGCGGACCGACAACGGTTGGCATCCCGGAAGCGCGCAGCGCTATCCGGGACCCATTTCCCCACCTCGACGGCAGCCCGATGGGGCCTGGGTCTCGCCGCGCTCGCCCGGGATGACAGCCGTTGGTGACACGCCAGATTCTGCCGAATGAAATGTGGCGGCTGCAAAATCTTCGCGAGCACTCTCAACCCACTATGCGAAACCCGCTGTAGGAAACCCGCAATCTCATCCACCCCCCTCACGAGTAGGCGCAATATGCACCCGTCGCTCCGCATGGAGGGCTTCTGCAGAAACCTGTAGGGCGGGGCGATGCGAGGGGGGAAACCCGCTCGCGGGGACGCGGGATTTCCGCACCCGGACCACGGACTACAGACCACGAACTAAAATCAGCGGGTCATCCCGCGTCCCCAGCCCTCCACCGTATTGGGAAGGCAAGATCACAGCGAAACTCCAGGCGCTTCGGCTCCGTGGGGCTTTCAGCGCGTTTCGCCGCCGCGCCCCAAACATTGACATTCCGCCCGCTCTCGACCACATACCCGCGACATCTGGAGGCCACGCACATGAAGCCGTCGAAACCCGCCTGATCCCGCGCGCCGTTTCCACTCCAGCTTCCGTGTCCTCATGTTTCCCTCAATCACGCTCGATCGCGTCGCCGCCAAAACGCCCGGCGACCGCACGCTGTTCGAAGATCTAACCCTCACCATCGGCCCCGAACGCGTCGGCCTCGTCGGCCGCAACGGTTCGGGCAAGTCCACGCTCCTGTCGCTGATCGCAGGGCAGGGCGAACCCGCATCCGGTTCCATCACAATCGCCGGCACAGTCGGCGAACTCGCCCAGCGCTGGCCGGATGACACGATCACGCTCGCCCAGGCCCTCGGCGTCGCTGATGGCCTCGCGCGTCTCGCCCGCCTCGAACGGGGCGAAGGCTCCGAAGAAGACATGGCCGAAGCCGACTGGACGCTTGAACACCGCATCGCCGAAACACTGGCGAAGGTCGATCTCCCCGAACGCGACCTCACCCGCACCATCAGCGGCTTCAGCGGCGGCGAGCGCACGCGCATCGCCGTCGCCCGGCTCTGGCTCGAAGCGCCTGACATCCTCCTGCTCGACGAACCCACCAACAATCTCGACGGCCCCGGCCGCGCAGCGATCCTCACCCTCATCGACGAGTGGCGCGGCGCCGCCCTCGTTGCCAGCCACGACCGCGACCTGCTCGAACATGTCGACCGCATCGTCGAGCTGACACCCATCGGCGTCACCGTCTTCGGCGGCGGCTGGTCGGCCTTCGCCGAAGCCCGCGAGGCCCGCCGCGCCGCTGCCGCAGGCGCGCTCGACAAGGCTGAAGTCGACCTCCGCCGCGTGAAGGACCAGGTTCAGCTCCAGCGCGAAATGAAGGCGCGCAAGGACGCCGCAGGCAAGGCCGGTCGCTTCGCCGCCGGCCAGAGCAAGATGCTGCTCGACTTCAAGCAGGACCGGGCCGAAGCCTCGCAAGGCGCCGCCAACCGCCTCGCCGACCGCCAGCTCTCCGCCGCCAACGAAGCGCTCGACGAAGCGAAAGCGAAGTTCGAAGTCCTCGTCCCCCTCAACGTCGTCACGCCCAGCGTGAATCTCCCCTCGCAGAAGCTCGTTCTGGATTTCCAGGACGTGACAGCCGAAGTCGGCGGCCGCGTCCTCTTCGGCCCGCTCACGTTCAAGGTCACCGGCCCCGAACGCATTCACGTCGCCGGCGGCAATGGCGCGGGCAAGTCCACGCTGCTGAAACTGATCACCGGCGACCGCGCGCCCGCCTCAGGCACGATCCGCCGCCTCGATGGCCGCATTGGCATGCTCGACCAGCACGCCGACACGCTCAACGACGAACTCACGCTGCTCCAGAACATGCGCGCCGCAAATCCGGAGCTCGATGACAACGCCGCCTACGCCGCGCTCGCCCGCTTCGCCTTCCGCAACAAAAAGGCGCATCAGATTGTCGGCACGCTCTCGGGCGGCGAGCGCCTGCGCGTCTCGATGTCCATCCTGCTCGCGAGCGCCACGCCGCCGCAACTCCTGCTGCTCGACGAACCCACCAACCACCTCGACATCGACAGCATCGAAGTGATCGAACAGGCGCTCACCGCCTATGACGGCGCCCTCATCGTGGTCAGCCACGATCCGGTGTTCGTGCAGGCGATCGGGTGCGGTAGAGAGATCAGGCTTTAACACCACCCAGCTTCGCGACGTGCTTCCACTCCGCCTCGCTCACCGGCTGCACCGAAAGCCGCGTATTGTTCACAAGCACCATGTCTTTCAGCGCGGGATCATGCTTGGCGTCGGCCAGCGCCACGGGCGTCTTCAGCTTCTCGACCGCGCGGATGTCGGGCGACACCCACGGGCCGCTTTCCGCTGTCGGGTCGGGATAGGCGGTCGTCACCACCTCGGCGATGCCCACCACGGCCTTGTCGGCGTTGGAGTGATAGTAGAGCACCCGCTCGCCCTTTTTCATCGCCATCAGGTGCAGCTTCGCGCCATGATTGCGCACGCCGGTCCACGCGGTTCCGCTCTTGCCCGCTTTCACGAGGTCGTCCCACGAGAAGACATCCGGCTCCGATTTCACCAGCCAGTAGGCCATCTCGCGTCTCCTCAATCTGCCGGTGTTCTACGAACCAATGCTGTGCAGCATCAAGACCGCTCGCCGGAAAGACGTTCCGACGAGAGGAGGCGTATCGCCGTCTCCGGACAGGCTGTCACGCACAGGCCGCAACCAAGGCATGCATCGGCTCGTGGAGTCGTCGCCGTTTTCATGCCGTGCACCCAGACCTTCAGCTTCGACCCGATGGGCAGCGACCGGAACACCTCCGGCCTGATCCGCGAAACCTCGAACACATCAACCGGGCAGACCGCGACGCAACTGGTCTTGGCCTCGCATTTCGCGGGATCGACAACCGGCCTCAACTGGCCGGCAGGCTTGCTGCAACTTTCGGGGAGGGCGTCGGCCATGGCTCACCCCTGCTTCGGCATCTCGACGTCAGATCCGTCCAGCCGCCGCGCCTTGCGCAGTTGCGGGAACATCCACGCCCACGCGCCGGCCACCACAATGGCGCCAGCGCCGCCAAGAACAACTGCCGGCACAGCGCCCACCGCGCCCACGCCGATCGCATGCGCCATCGTACCCGCGCGGAATTCGCCCAGCTCGTTGGAAGCGGATACGAACACCGAGTTCACCGCATTCACCCGCCCGCGCACATCATCCGGCGTCCACAGCTGCAGCAACGTCTCGCGCACAACCACGCTCACCATGTCGGCGGCGCCCAGAAGGATCAGCGCGAGGATCGACAGCCACGCTACGGTCGAAAGCCCGAATACGATTGTGAACGCCCCGAACAGCGCGACGCAGGCAAACATGATGTGCCCCGCGCGGTCGCGGATCGGGAAGCTGGCGAGAAGCACGGCGACCGTAATCGCGCCGATGCCCGGCGCGGCGCGCAGCCAGCCCAGACCCGCCGGGCCCAGCTTCAGCACTTCCTCGGCATAGATCGGCAGCAGCGCGATCACCCCGCCCATGAGCACGGCGAACAAATCGAGCGAGATCGCGCCCAGGATCAGCTTCTGCTTCCAGATGAAGCGGAAGCCGTCGAGCATGTTGGAAAGGGTGGGGCGCTCCTTGGGAGGCGCCTTGGGCGGCTTGGGAATGATGAAGACCACCAGCGCGCCCAGCGCCATGAATGCGAAGGCCGTTCCATAGGCGACATCAGGCGCCAGCCCGACCAGCAGCCCGCCCGCCGCCGGGCCCACAATCGTCGCCGCCTGCCATGCCGACGAATTCCACGTGACGGCGTTCGCGAAGTCCTTGCTCGGCACCAGCGAGACCACCAGCGATGACGAGGCCGGCCCAAGGAACGCGCGCGCTATGCCGAACACCACGAGGATGCCGAGCATCACATAGGCGGCGGTGTACTGAACCGAGTGGAGGCGGAAGTCGGCGCTTGCGCTCGCCCCGCCCGGGTCAGTCGCCGTGATCCTGACAGGAACCGTTCCGCGATCCTCAAAGGCCGGCGTCCCCGACAGCGTCTGCGTTGCGGGATCGAAACTGAGCCAGGCCGGCAGCGGCTCGCCCGTCGCCATTGCGGCGGAATAGGTCAGCGGCTCGCCATTGGGGTCGGTCAAGGTCTCAGCTGGCACCTTGAATGTCAGCCGCTCGCCCGCCTGCACCGGCTCTGGCCCCGACAGCGGCCCGGCAACCGGCGCGCCAGCAACCGTGCTCACTGCGGCAGGCGGAATGATCGCGCCCTCGTGCGATGGCCCGTGCCGGAACTCCGGCATCAGCGCGCTCGCCGCCAGCATGGCCAGCCCGCAGATCGCCGCCAGAACGATCGACAAACCCATGATCATCCTGCGGCCGAACTGATCCGCAGCCGTGCCGGTCACCAGCACAAGGAGCGCTAGCGGAAGGAACTGCACCAGCCCGACCAGACCGGTGAACAGCGCCGACTTGGTCAGGTCGTAGATGTGCCAGATGACGGCGACCGACAGGATCTGCGCCCCGAAGGTCGTGAACAGCCGGGCGAGGAAATACAGGACGAAGGACCGGTGCCGGAAAGCGGCAAACCTTCCGGGCCCGGAATGTCCGGATGCGGGCTCAGCGCTGGTGTCGGTCATGCGGGCCGGAGAAGGCGGGGTGGGGAGGGGTGTCGCGTCATGGCGTTGGGTCAGTCATGGCTCTGCGCCGGGCGGTCTGGCAAGAGCCCGCTCCGAACTTAGGGGAATCCGCCGGGGTACGCACCGTGCCGTGTAGAGCGCCTATTTGCGCGGCATCCGAAGGCCGGTTTCCGGGGGCTCACCGACAGTCGGTAGGCTGCAGCCTGCCCGAAACTCGGGCGATACGCTCCGTACCGTCTGCTTCAATCTATATTGACAGCAGACCCTTGTGTTAGCGATTTCGAAACGCGAGGAAGGGTACGGGAGGCGATAGAGTAGGCGCGGCTTGAGTCGCGCGATCGGGAGCCCCGCGCCCATGTTCGGCAAACTCTTCAGCCTGATGTCCACGGACATGGCGATCGATTTGGGGACCGCAAACACGCTGGTCTATGTAAAAGGCCACGGCGTTCAGCTCGATGAACCCTCGGTCGTTGCCTATGTGAACCAGAACGGTCGCAAGGTCGTTCACGCGGTCGGTAAGGAAGCCAAGATGATGCTTGGCAAGACGCCGATCTACATGGAAGCCGTCCGCCCAATGCGCGATGGCGTCATCGCCGACTTCGAAGTCGCCGAGGAAATGATCAAGCGCTTCATCCAGAAGGTGCAGGTCCGCCGCTCCTTCATCGCGCCGATCATCATTATCTGCGTGCCCGCCGGCGCCACCCCGGTGGAGCGCCGCGCGATCCACCAGTCGGCCCAGATGGCGGGCGCCCGCCAGGTCCACCTGATCTACGAACCCATGGCCGCCGCGATCGGCGCCGGCCTGCCCATTGATGAGCCGTCGGGTTCCATGGTCGTCGATATCGGCGGCGGAACGACCGAGGTGGCCGTCCTCTCGCTCGGCGGCCTGGTCTACTCCCGCTCCGTCCGCGTCGGCGGGGACAAGATGGACGACGCCATTGTCAATTATCTGCGCCGCGAAGAGAACCTGCTGATCGGCGAGGCTTCGGCCGAGCGCATCAAGAAGGAAATTGGCACGGCGAAAGCCCCGGAGAACGGCAAGGGGATGTCGCTCGACATCCGCGGCCGCGACCTGATGAACGGCGTTCCCAAGGAAATCGAGATCACCGAGGCCATGGTCGCCAAGGCTCTCACCGAACCAGTCACCCAGATCGTCGACTCCGTGAAGACGGCCCTCGAAGCCATGCCGCCGGAACTTGCCGCCGACATCGTCGACAAGGGCATCGTGCTCACGGGCGGCGGCGCACTGCTGCGGAACCTTGACGTTGTCCTGCGCGAGCGTACGGGATTGCCCGTGACTGTTGCGGAAGATCCGCTGAAATGTGTGGTTCTCGGGTCGGGCAAAGTCCTCGAGAATCTGGAAAAGATGAAGGGCGTGCTGGCCCCGGAAGTCTAAGTCGCCTTCCCCTGGTTGAAGCGCAGGACGGCGATGTCCGCGAGGAGCCACGATGGCCTGGTATGGTCACAGACGATCCGGTGAGCCGCGCCCTGGTGCGCGTGCGGTCGTCGTTGGCCTCGGCCTCTCGATGGTCGGCGTGCTTGCTATCCAGACATCAACCGCTGTCCGTTCCGGTATCGATGCCTCGCGCCGTTCCATGGATGGAACCACCGCCAGCCTGGCCACCTTTGCTTCGGGCATTTCCGGCTGGTCATTCTTCGGCCTCGGCGGCAGCGAGGAAGACAAGGCGCGCATCGCCGAGCTCGAAGCCCAGATCCGCGACCTGACGCGCTGGAAAGACCTCGCCGAGACCATGGCCATCCGCATGGAGCGCTACGAGCGCCTGCTCGACCTCGTCGGCGAAACCCAGGGACAATCCGTGACCGCCCGCGTCGTGGCGGAGGAGACGGGTCCGTTCTCCGCCAGCCGCATCGCCAATGCCGGCGCGGCCAATGGCGTCCGCGAGGGCTTTGCCGTCGTCAACGAGAACGGCCTGGTCGGCCGCGTCGTGCGCGTGGGCGAGTATACGTCCCGCATCCTGATGCTCACGGACTTCGCCAGCCGCATCCCCGTGATGGGAACCCGCTCGGGCGACCGCGCCCTGCTGGTCGGCGACAATGGCACCGGGGCCCGCCTGATCGAGCCGGAAACGCCGGACAAGATCGTGCCCGGCGAAGTCTGGGTTACCTCGGGCGATGATGGAAAGATGCCGCTCGGCGTGCGGGTCGGCACGGCCCGCAAGGTCGGCGATGAATGGCGCCTCGATCTCGCGATCGACGAGGGCCGCGTCGATTACGTCCGCCTCGTTCCCCCGCCGGATTTTGCCGCGCCTGAAGTCGCCCCGCGTCTGGGCGAGGGCCTGCCGCAGGAAAACACTGAACCCACGCTTCGCACGGTCGGTGTGCAGCTTGCGCCTGTCGCCACCACAACGCCCGCTGCAGTCACCCCGCCAGCCGCCACTCCGCCTCCGGCCGCCCCGCCGCGTCCTGCAGGGCAGGGGGGCGCGCAGTGACCGTTGCCTGGAGGCTCTGGGTCCTGGTGCTGACGGCGCTTGCCGCCACGATCACCGTATACGGCATGCATGCCGGCATGTCCGGCGCGTGGTGGCCCATCGCCGCCTTGTGGCTCACGACAACGCTTGCGTCCTTCGGCCTGTCGATCTGGGTTGCGGGAAACCTCATCCTGCTTGGGCTGGTGATGGATTACATGGGCGATGCCCCCATCGGCGCATGGCCGCTGGCGCTGCTGGCGGCCTATGCGGTCGCCCTGATCGCCTGGGACCGCCAGCCGCCGATCCGCGTGATCGGCGCCGAGATCATTTCGCTGCTGGGTGGTTTCATCGTGGTCAGCCTCGCCCTCACCATTGCCGCCAGCGTTGCCGGCCATCCTGGATTTGCACGAAACGCCCTCACGGGTGATTTCATAATGACGGCGCTGCTGTATCCTGTTGTTCGCTTCTTGATCCTGCCGGCCAGCATCAGGGTGGCCAGACGATGAACAGAGACTGGAAAAACCTTTTCCCCTCCCGCCGGATGATCTTTCTGGGCACGGGCGGCGTTGTGCTTGTCGGCCTCACGGCGCGGCTGGCCGAACTGCAGCTGTTCCGCCAGGCCGAGTTCGAGACCAAGGCGCGCGAAGTGCGCATCAAGCTGGAGCCCGCCCCGCCACACCGGGGCACGATCTATGATCGCAGCGGCCGCGAGCTGGCGAGTTCCAAGCGCAATTTCTACGTGACGCTGCGCCCCGAAGTGGCGGGCAAGAGCCGCGACGAGATCGCGGACGTGATCGAACGCGTTGGCCGCCTGCTGCGCCTCACCGAGGCCAAGAAGCGCACGCTGCTGCAGGACGCCACGACACCGCCGGCGCACCGCGACATCCTGATTGCCGACGATCTTACCTGGGAAGAGTTCGCGCAGGTCAACGTGATGGCGCCTGAACTTGCGGGCATCACCGCGGAAGTGGGCGAGCTGCGGTCCTATCCGCTGCAGTCGGCCTTCTATCACACCATTGGCTACGTCGCGAAAGCCAACGAAGCCGACATCCAGCGCATGATCGAGCATGAGCTCGCCACTGTCGGGCAGGCGGCGGATTCGCCTGAAGGCAAGGCGCGCGCCGGCACCGTGCGCCGTCTGTACAAGCACCCCGCGATGCGCGTCGGCAAGCAGGGCATCGAGGCGTTTGGCGAGCAGGCCCTGAAGGGCGATCCGGGCAAGGTGCGCCTGCTGCAGAACGCCACCGGCCGCGTCATCGACCGCCTGCCGAGCGAAGACCTCGCCGGCAAGCCCGGCGTCGATGTCGTGCTGTCGGTGGACGCCGAACTTCAGAACTATGCGATCCAGCGCTTCGGCGCCGAGGCGGGCAGCGCGGTGATGATCGACGTCGCAACCGGCGAAGTCATCTGCATGATGTCGACGCCCGCGCCCGATCCCAACCTCTTCGTCAGCGGCATCGCTTCAGGACCGTACAAGGCCCTGCGCGACGACGAGCGCAATCCGCTCTATCACAAGGCCTACGACGGCGTTTATCCGCCGGGCTCGACATTCAAGCTGGTTGTGGCCGCCGCCGCGCTCGAATCCGGCGCGATGAATCCGAACGAGACCGTCCACTGCTCGGGCAAGGCCTGGTACTACAACCGTTTCTACAACTGCTGGAAGCACGAGGGCCACGGCACGGTGAACATGCACCGCGGCCTGCAGGTATCCTGCGACTGCTACTTCTATCGCGCGGCGGAGAAGACCGGCATCGAGGAGATCGCCAAGGTCGCCAAGCGCTTTGGTCTCGGCCACCGCTATGAGCTCGGCCTCACGGGCGGCAAGTCCGGCGTTGTCCCGAACAATGAGTGGAAGCTCAACCATCCGCGCATCAAGGATCGCTGGTATCCCGGCGACACGATCAGCGCCGGCATCGGGCAGGGCTATGTCACCGCAACGCCGTTCGAACTGGCCGTCATGTGCGCGCGCGTGGCGGGCGGTCCCGCAATGCCTGATCCGCACATCGTGGTCAGCGGCATGGCCATTCCCGATACGACGATCGTGCCGATGGGCGAGTTCAAGCCCGGCGTGCTCGAGGCCGTTCGCGCCGGCATGTTCGCTGTGACCTCCGAAGGCGGCGGCACGGCCCTTCGCTCGGGCCTGCTCGATCCCGACAACACGCTGCCCGCGCCCTATACTGGCGCGCGCATGGCCGGCAAATCGGGCACGGCGCAGGTCATCGACCTGTCCGGCCGGCGCGACGCGCGCGGCAAGGCGATCTCTAACGACAAGCTGCCCTGGAAGCTTCGCGACCACGCCCTGTTCGTTGCCTACGCGCCCACAGACAATCCGCGCTATGCGATCTCGGTCGTTGTCGAGCACGGCGTGTCTGGCTCCTCGACCGGCGCGCCGATCGCGCGCGACCTCCTGGCTCACGCCCTGCGCTATGATCCGGGGGCGCGTAAGGCCTTCGTGCCGAAAGCGCGCGATGTAGCATCCGCTGACGGAACGGCGCAGCCGACATGATCCGCAAGGACACGCTCCTCTACAAACTGACGCAGCTGCACTGGTTCCTGCTGCTGACCATCATCGCGCTGGCGGTGTTTGGAACGCTGGTGCTGTTCTCCGCCGGGTCGAGCGCGCACGATCTCGAGACGGGCCTTCTCAAGATCGACGCCAGCATGGCGATCGCCCACTTCTGGCGTTTCGCGCTGATGACCGTCGTGATGCTCGTGGTCGCGCTCCTGCCGCTCAGGCTTTGGGCGTCGCTGGCCTATCCATCCTATGCCATTGGCCTGGTGCTTCTGCTGCTCGTCGAAGTGGCGGGGAACATCGTCAACGGATCGCAGCGCTGGCTCACCATCGGGCCGCTCACGCTGCAGCCGTCAGAGCTGATGAAGATCGCCGTGCCGCTGGCGCTGGCGCGCTATTACCACCAGATGTTCGCGGCCGGCCGCTCGGAACTCTGGATCCACATCGTCGCCTTCGTGATGGTGGCGATCCCTGTCGGCTTCGTGCTGAAACAGCCCGACCTCGGCACCTCGCTGATGATCATGGGCACGGGTTGCGGCGTCATCTTCTTCGCCGGCATCAGCCTGCGCTTGGTCGCGGGCATCATGCTGTTTGTCGCCCTGATGACCCCGGTGGTCTATTTCTTCGGCCTGCACGACTACCAGCGCGAACGCATCCACACGATGTGGGACCCCAGCGCCGATCCGCTCGGCGCCGGATACCAGTTGCAGCAGGGGCAGATCGCGATCGGATCAGGCGGCCTGGCCGGCAAGGGCTTCATGGAAGGCGCCCAGAAGGAGCTGGAATACATCCCCGAACAGAACACCGACTTCATCTTCACGATCATTGCGGAAGAGTTCGGCTTCGTGGGCGCTATCGTCCTGCTGGCCGCCTGGGCCATCGCCATCGTACAGGGCATGATCATCGCGGGCAGTTCGCGAAGTTCGTTCGGGGCTCTCGCTGCGTCAGGCTTCGTGGTGACCCTGATGCTTTACGTCGGGATCAACATCGGGATGGTTATCGGCCTGCTCCCGGTCGTGGGCATACCTTTGCCGCTGATCTCGTATGGCGGCACGGCTATTGTCACGGTCATGATAGGTTTTGGGCTATTAATGGCTGTACACCTCAACCGTGCGAACGATATGACCCTTCGCGGACTGCTCTGATTCCGGCCCGCGCCGGGCAGGGCCCAAGCTGAGGGGCAGGGAACCATGACCATCGCCGGACGGGTCGACCGCAAGAGCGAAACCTGGTCATCGCGGATGGGCTTCGTGCTCGCCGCCGTGGGATCTTCGGTTGGTCTCGGCAATATCTGGCGCTTCACCTACACGACCGGCGAGAATGGCGGCGGCGCGTTCGTGCTCGCCTATCTCGTCTGCATCGCGCTGATCGCCTTCCCGTTGCTTGCCGCCGAATACGCTATCGGCCGCCGCTCGGGCCATTCGGCTGTCGAGAGCGTGCAGGCGCTCGCCCGTGCCTCGGGCAAGAGTGAAGCGTGGGGCGGCGTCGCCTGGCTCGGCATGCTCGCCGCGTTCTTCATCCTCACCTTCTACTGCGTGGTCTCGGCTTGGTTCATGGCCTACCTGCCGATGGCGTTGACCGGCGTGTTCGCGGACAACGGCGCGCAACTCGCGGAGTCGCAGGCGCGGTTCGAGGCCGTCACCTCGCGCGACAACCTGCCCATGCTGCTGGTCTATCTCGGCCTCTTCATCGGCGCGGCGGCGCTGGTCGTTGGCCGGGGCGTCAAGCGCGGGATCGAGCGCGCGTCTTCCATCCTCATGCCCGTCTTCGCGATGGTGCTGCTCATACTGCTCGGCTTTGCTATCGCCGAGGGCGCGTTCGGCGAGGCAGTGTCTTTCCTCACACGTGTGCGGCCCGAGGATTTTTCCTTCTCCATGCTGCTTGATGCGCTGGCGCAGTCCTTCTTCGCCACCGGCGTCGGCGCTGCCGTGATGATCACCTACGGCGCCTATCTCAAGACTGACGCAGACGTGCCGCGCTCATCCGCCATCGTGGCGGCGAGCGATACGCTGGTCGCCCTCGTTGCGGCGCTGGTTGTGTTCTCGCTGGTTTTCTCGGTCGGCAGCGAGCCCAATGCCGGCTTCAGCCTGCTGTTCGTGAACCTGCCCATCGGCTTGGCCCAGATGCCGTTCGGAAACATCGTCGGCGGCGCGTTCTTCCTGCTGGCGCTGTTCGCGGCGCTGGCGTCCTCTATCTCGCTGATGGAAGTCGCGGTGTCATGGCTCGACGAGCGCACCGGTGTCACGCGCTGGGGCGCAGCGCTTGGCGTGGGCTTCGCCGCCTTCGTCATCGGCGCGGGCTACATCTTCAGCCGCGAATACATCACCTTCGTGGACTTCGTAGCGTCCTCGCTGCTGATGCCCATCGGCGGCTTCCTGATGGCGATCTTCGCGGGCTGGGTGATCGAAAAGAAGATGATGCAGGCCGAATTCGGCATGCCGTTCTATCGCATGTGGAGCGTGCTGGTGCGCTGGGTGATCCCCGTCGCCATCGGCGTCATCCTGGTGCTGGGCATCCGCGAAAAGCTGGATGCTGGCGCCATGTCCACCATGGTCGAAGGCGCGCTCACGACGACGGACTGATTGCTCGGCGGTCCGGAATTAACCCAGCTTCTCGGCAAACCCGTCGCTGGCCTTGATCAGCTCGCTGACGATGCCGGGCTCGAGCGAAGAGTGGCCTGCGTCCGGCACGATCTTCAGCACTGCCTTGGGCCATGCCTTGTTCAACGCCCATGCCGACGACAGCGGCGTCACCACGTCATAGCGGCCATGCACGATCACGCCGGGCAGGTCGCCGAACTTGGCGGCCTGATCCAGCAGCCAGCCGTCGGAATCGAAGAAGCCCTTGTTGTGGAAGTAGTGGCATTCGATGCGCGCAAACGCGTCGAGGAAGTCGGCTTCGTCGAAGCGCGGCGGGCGTTGGCGCGGCCCCTGGATCGACAGAGTCTCGCCTTCCCAGCGCGCCCATGCGGCGGCGGCTTCGGCGCGGGCGGCGGCATTCTTGCCGGTGAGGCGCTTGTAGAACGCCTTCAGCAGGTCGCCGCGCTCGGCTTCGGGAATCGGCGTGAGATAGCGGTCGAACGCGTCGGGGAACAGGTTGCTTGCGCCTTCCTGGTAGAACCAGCGAATCTCGCTTTCCTTCAGCAGGAAGATGCCGCGCAGGAGCAGCCCCAGCACATGCTTGCGATGCAGCGCCGCGTAGGCGAGGGCGAGCGTCGATCCCCACGATCCGCCGAACACCACCCACTTCTTGACGCCGAGGTGAGCCCGCAGCGTCTCGATGTCGCGGACGAGGTCCCAGGTTGTGTTCTCGCGGAGTTCCGAATGAGGTGTCGACCGGCCGCAACCGCGCTGGTCGAACATGATGATCCGGTAGCGGCGCGGATCAAAGAACCGTCGCATTTCAGGACTGGAACCCCCGCCGGGCCCGCCGTGCAGCGCAATTACAGGCAATCCATCAGGATGCCCGCTTTCTTCCCAATAGAGCTCGTGAAGCGCGCTGACGGCCAGCCGGCCAGTCTTGCGAGGCTCAATCGGGGGATAAAGCGAGCGGCGGGGTCTGTCTTCGTTCATTGATGCTTCATCTACAGACCGCCAACTTAGCGTCAACCAACATAGACCATGTTTGTTTTTTCAATGCGACGCATCTATACCCAAAATAAAACCAACGAACACTCGGGGTTAGGTTTGGTGTCGCGATTGCGGTTCCTCCTGGTGCCACTCGTAATGGCGGTCCCCGCGACCGCCTGCACCACCGTTGCGCTCTACGAGCCGGTCAGCGCCGACATCACCCTCATCGCCGATGTGTCGCCGCTCCACGCACCGTCCGAGGAATTCTGCAGGCAAACCCGGGAAAAGGGCCTCGCCACCGGCGAGGCTAGCCTTGCCTCGCTGGCCGACATGCTCTCGGGCAAGGATGGCGGACAGGGCGCCTATTGGCGGATCATCGGCGCCGACAAGGGCGCGCCGGCGCCCGTCGTCACGCGTATCCGCAACGACATGAAGGCCGCCGCGACAGGGATCGACGCGCTGAGCCGCCTTGCCGAGACGCTGATGAAGGGCGACGAGCCCACCAGCACGGACGTCCTCGAATTCGAACGTGCGCTGATCCACGCTCGCCAGGCGCGCGATTCTCTGTCGGACGCCTTCGTCCAAGTGAACAAGCGGTCGGAAAGCGAATACCAGATCTCGCTGGAACTCACCCCGCTGGACGAAGCCCTGTCCCGCGCGCGCCGCGTGGCGGACGAGCTGGCCGCGACCAAGGTCGCTGATCCGGTCGCCACCAGCCGCTGATCCTTTCTAGTCCTCGAACCTGTTGCGCCTGCGCGACATCAGGGCCGACAGGCCCAGCATCAGCCAGCCCATGATGAAGGCGACGCCGCCGGCGGGAACCAGGAAGCCTACCTGGTCGAACGGCGTCGGCGACATGGCGATGCCGCCCAGCATGATCTTGGCGATCTGCACGCCCGAGAACAGTACGACGCTGAGCACGAACGACCAGGCCGCCACGAACTGCAGGGTGTGCCGGTAAGGCATCGATGCGGCCACGATCGCGGCCAGCGTGTGCACGAAGCCGTAGATGAAGGCCGACTGCCAGCGCGCCAGCGCTTCGGCGGGCACCACGCCATGACCGCCGCCAGCCCCGGCCGCCACCAGCAGCAATCCAATCAGCGACGCCGCCACGATGATCGCGCGCATGGTTCCTCCCCGGACCATCAACCCGGGTCCTCGCGCAGTGTCAGGCTTTCTGACTGGTAAACGCAAGCCGGAGGGCAAACTCCAGCGCCACAACCGGAACCTAACTGCAACCCTGACGGGAACCACGTCGCGGGGGCCGCGCGTTTGGTGTTTCCTAGCACTTCCAATGTAAGACCGGGTAATGGCGAGCAATTCGACACGATTTCAGGTGGATGCCGCCGCCGATGGACGGCAGGTGCTCACCATTTCCGGCGACTGGACGGTATTTACCGTCGCAGAGGTCGAAGAAAAGCTGCGCCAGGCGAAGATAACGCCCGATGCGGTGCTCGACGTTTCTGGTCTCGGACGCATCGATACGTCCGGCGCTTATCTGATCGACCGCGCTTTCGGTGCGCTCGACGGCATCGACGATCCAATCGACATCCGCGGCGAGCATCCCTCCATCGTGCGCGTACTCGGCCGTGTACGGAAGGCCAGCCCAGCATCGCCGCCAGATCCCCCGCGCGTGCCGGGGCTTATCGCGCTCCTCGACAGGGCGGGGCGCGGCGCCGTGCAGGCCTGGACCGAATTCATGGGGCTGCTGTCGTTCATCGGCGAGACGATGGCGACGATGTGGCGTCTCGTGCTGAACCCGCGCCGCATCCGCTGGAAGTCTGTCGTCGCCATCATGGAAGACGCCGGGCTCGATGCGCTGCCCATCGTTTGCTTCCTGTCATTCTTCATTGGCCTGGTCATCGCCTTCATCGGCGCGAACCTGCTGGCGATGTTCAACGCCTCCGTCTTCACGGTGGAACTTGTCGGCATCGGCATGCTGCGCGAGTTCGGCGCGGTGCTCACCGCCATCCTTCTGGCGGGCCGTACCGATAGCGCCTTCACCGCCCAGATCGGCGCGATGAAAATGCGTCAGGAAATCGACGCGATGCGCACGATCGGTCTTGATCCGATGGAGGCGCTGGTCGCCCCGCGCCTGATTGCGCTGCTGATCATGACGCCGCTGCTGACCTTTGCTGCAACGCTCGCGGGTATTGCTGGCGGCCTCGTGGCTGCGTGGAGCGCGATGGACATCTCGCCCCAGATGTTCCTGACGCGCTTCCAGGAAGTCGTGCCGCCGCGCCACTTCTGGGTCGGCATGCTGAAGGCGCCGGTGTTCGCAATCGTCATCGCAATGGTCGGCTGCCGGCAGGGCCTGCTGGTCGAAGGCGACGTTGTCTCGCTTGGCCGGCGCACCACGACAGCGGTGGTGCAGGCGATCTTCCTCGTGATCGCCATCGATGCGATGTTCGCAATCCTCTACTACATGTTGAACGTATGACCGTCGCTGAAGCCCTTCCGGTCCGCGAGGCGGGCGAGCCTGCTGATGGCGAGATCGCAGTACGCGTGCGCGGCCTCGTCAACAAGTTTGGCTCAAAGACGGTCCACGAAGGCCTCGACCTTGACATGCGCAAGGGCGAAGTGCTGGGCGTGATCGGTGGCTCTGGCACCGGCAAGTCGGTGCTGCTGCGTTCGATCGTTGGCCTGCACACCCCCAACGCCGGCGAGATCGAGGTGTTCGGCCAGAAACTCGACAAGCTGTCGCGCGCCGAGCGGATCAAGGTGGAGCGGCGCTGGGGCGTCATGTTCCAGGATGGCGCCCTGTTCTCGACCATGAGCGTGCGCGAGAACGTCATGGCGCCGATGATCGAGCACACGAAGATCCCGGCTCCCCTGATGCGCGAACTCGCCGATCTGAAGATCCGGCTGGCCGGGCTCGAGCTGGAAGCGGCCCCCAAGCGTCCGTCTGATCTTTCGGGCGGGATGCGCAAGCGGGCGGCGCTCGCACGGGCGCTCGCGCTTGATCCGGAACTCCTGTTCCTTGACGAACCCACAGCCGGGCTAGACCCGATCGGTGCGGGAAAGTTCGACGAACTTGTACGTTCACTGAGCAACGCGCTGGGATTAACCGTGTTTCTGGTAACCCATGATCTCGACACGCTAGCTGCAACCTGCGACCGGATCGCAGTGTTGAGTGACGGCAAGGTGCTTGCAATCGGTCCTCTGGATGAGGTGAGGGAGAACCCGCATCCCTGGATCCAGGAATACTTCTCCGGCCCACGTGGCCGAGCGGCAGTGAGATAAGCCATGGAGACCAAGGCCAACTATGTGCTTATCGGCGCATTCGTCCTGCTGGCGGCAGGAGCGCTTGCGCTCTTCACGCTATGGATCGCGGGCAACCCGCTGAACCGCAGCTATTCGGACTACGACGTGATTTTCGAAGGACCGGTCAACGGCCTGTCGGAAGGCGGCGAAGTGCGCTTCAACGGCATCAAGGTGGGCGAGGTGACTACGCTGCGCCTCGATCGCGACAATCCCAACAACGTCATCGCGCACATCCGCGTCGAGTCGCAGACGCCCGTCCGCACCGACAGCATCGCGCAGCTGAACTTCCAGGGCATCACCGGCGTCACCTTCATCCAGATCCTCGCGGGCAGCCCCGACAGCCCGCTCGTTGTGGCCGAGGCTGGCGTCACGCCACGCATCCGCACCAGCCGTACGCTGGTGGACGAGCTGTTCCAGGGCGGCCAGGATCTGCTCGGCGTCTCGGGCGACACCATCAAACGCCTCAACGACATGCTGTCTGAAGAGAATCTCAAGCACTTCTCGTCGGCGCTGGAGAGCCTCGACATCGCGGCGGCAAAGATTGCTGCTGATGATGGCCTGCTCGATAATGCGAATGTGGCGCTTGCCCAGCTTGGCCCCACCATCGCCGCGCTGGAGACGGCGGCGCAATCGATCGAGAGCGCAGCCGCTTCGATCAGCGGCGATGTGTCGACCCTCTCCGCCGAGGCGTCAGCCGCGCTCGACAAGGTTGAGCCGATGCTTGAGCAGGCGCGCACCACGCTCGCCGGCGTTGGTCTGGCCGTCAACCAGATCAACACCCAGCTGACGCCCTCTGCTTCGCGTGCGCTCCGCCAGGTCGGCAACACGGCGCAGGACGTTCAGTCCGTCATCATCCAGCTGCAGTCCCTGATCGCGCAGATCGAACAGGATCCAAGCCGCTTCGTTTATCAGCAGCCCCAACCGGTGGAGCGCTAAGCCATGCGCGTGAAAATACTCGCGGTGCTTGCAGCCGTTCTTGCGACGTCCGGGTGCGTCTCGCTGTTGCCCGAGGCGATGATCCCGTCCGCGCTGGTGTCGCTGCCGGCCGACCGGGCCAAGGCTCCGACAGCGCCGTTGCTGGCGGACGTGGCCGTGTTCCCACCAGAATCGTCGCGCGCGTTCGCCGGCACCGACATCGCCGTGCGCGATGATCAGGAAATGATCTATCTTGGCGATGTACGCTGGTCAGACACGGGGCCGCAGCTTCTGCAGGGCGCCGTGGTCAACGCGCTGTCGCAGGCGCAGGGACCCGGCCGGGCCGTGCTTGGCCAGCTTGGCGCCGAAGTAGACTATGACGTGCGCTGGCGCATCATCGACCTGTCAGCCGGGCGTGAGACCGCGCCCGTGCGGGTCGAGGTTCAGGTCAGCATCATGGACGCGGAGACGCGCCGTCCCATCGCGCAGAAATCGATCTCGGCTGATGGAACTCCGTCCGACCGCGCGCCGCGCGCCCGCGCTGCCGCCCTGGCGCTCGCTGCGCAGCAGGTGGCTGATCAGGTTGCCGCGTTTGTAACCGAGACGGTCACGGCTCGCCCCGTCCGCAACTAGCGCATTGGACAAATCCGCTCTAACCGTGTTCGCGTGATGCGGAGCAGGGAGGGCGTGGATGAAACGGGCAATTCTGATTGCAGCAGCCATCGCGCTTGGAGGCTGTTCGCTGCTGGAGCCGCCTGCACCGAGCGGCATCTGCACCGCGCAGGGTTTCGCCATCGACATCGACTTCGCCGCCGCCGGTCGTCATGATTGTGTCATCGCTGCTGATGGCTCGGTCGTGATCTCTGTCGATCACGAGCCGGCGCTGGTCGAGGGTATCAATCCGAGCCCATGGTTTGCTTTCCGCGTCACCAGCGAGACCGCGCGCAGCGTCGTCGCAACGCTCGACTACACGGACTACAAACACCGCTATCGTCCCTACATCAGCACCGATGGCGGACGCTGGACCGCGCTGCCCGAGAGCGCGGTGCTGCTCAACGAGCGACAGACGCGGGCGCGTGTCGCATTCGATGTGAAGCCAGGCGTGACCTGGATAGCGGGACAGCCGCTGTCGCCTGCGCGCGACAATCTCGACTGGACGCGACGTGCGCTGTCGGGCGCCGGCTTCACTGAAGTTGAGTATGGCCGCTCGCTGGAAGGGCGTCCGCTCATCGGCTTTGTCGGCGGCGGCGGCATCGACGCCATCGTCGCGATCACGCGGCAGCACCCGCCGGAGACGACAGGCCAGGACGCCTATCGCGGCTTCGTCGAGCGCCTGCTCGGGCGCAGCGACGCCAAGGCGGTCGCGTTCCGCAGCCGCCATCGCATCATTCTTGCGCCCATGCCCAATCCGGATGGCGTGGACGGGGGCCACTGGCGCTTGAACGCCGGCGGCGTTGATCTCAACCGCGACTGGAGCGCCTTCACGCAGCCTGAAACGCGCGCGCTGTCGGCGTGGATACGCGAGCAGGCCGGCGAGCGTCGGGTTGCCTCGATGATGGACTTCCATTCGACCGACAAGACGGTGATCTACGCACCGCCGCTGGATGCGCCATCGCCCACGATTGCATTCCTGCCGGCATTGAAGGCCACGTTTGACCGCGTGCTGCCGGCGCCGCCGGAGTGGAGCTATTCTCACAATCCGGAAGGCGGCACATCGAAGGGGTGGGCGCTAGAAGTGCTGAAGGCGCCGGGCATCACGGTGGAGCTGTGGGACCACATCTCGCCGCAGGATGCGCGCGCGCTGGGCGCTGCGGCGGCGGATGCGCTGATCGAGTATTTCGCGAAGTAGGGGTTATTCCGCTTCCGCCAGCCGTTGTGTCTGCAGCTGGTTGCCGAAGGAATAGTTGCCTTCGTGGCAGGCGTATTCCAGCGCCGGCCCCTTGGTGGCGCTCATCGCAACCTCGGCGCGGATCGGCGCTGTGAACACGTCGGGCTCGTTGATCTCGAAGCTGTAGAGGATCTGCGT
>Ga0116177_10000088_pt1 | contig 62288 bp, 65 predicted proteins | sample AD_STIC10_MetaG_FD_89750 | JGI IMG/M metagenome (GOLD analysis project Ga0116177, IMG submission 89750) | Active sludge microbial communities of municipal wastewater-treating anaerobic digesters from USA - AD_STIC10_MetaG | ecosystem: Engineered > Bioreactor > Anaerobic > Digestate | place: USA... | reverse complement strand
GCGGGGTGAGGAGTGGCGCCGCAGGCGCGATTTGGTCCGGGGGACCAAATCGAACGACGCAAGCCCTGAGCCATGCGAAGGGCCTCCAGTCCTCTTGGGAAAGACCGGCGCGAAGCGCGCAAGACTGGCCCCCCGCCTTCGCGGGGGACACGGTGAAGAAAGCGAAAGAAAAGAAGTTGAAAGACAAGCCGGCCAAGTCAGCCGCCCGCCCCTACGCCCCACTCCCCGACGCACTCCCGCTCTGCGTCTTGGTCGCGACGTGAGCGTCCTTCAGCAGATTGTCCACCATGATGCCGAGCGAGGCGCGGACGCGCTTGTTGCGTTCGGTGATGAGGATGGAGCGGATTTCGTTGAAGGCGGTATCGAGGTTGTCGTTGACGATCGCGTAGTCGTATTCGCCCCAGCGCAGGATATCCTGCCCAGCGCCATCAAGGCGCGACTGCACCGACTTCGGATCAGCGCCCGGGCGCCCCTCGAGACGCTGCTTCAACTGCGCCAGCGATGGCGGCAGGATGAAGATCGAGACGACATCGCCCGGACGGATGGTCTTGAGCGCCCGCGCGCCCTGCCAGTCGACGTCGAACACCACATCCATGCCAGCGACGAGACGCGCTTCAACTTCGCTGCGCGGCGTGCCGTAGAAATTCTTGAAGACCTTCGCCCACTCGAGAAACTCGTCGCGCTCGATCATGTCCTGGAACTGTTCGACAGACCGGAAGTGATAGTCGGAGGCATCCCGCTCATTGGGGCGAGGTTCGCGCGTGGTGGCCGAAATCGAGAGCTCGACGCCCGGCACTTCGCTGATGATGCGGCGGCACAGCGTGGTCTTGCCAGCGCCCGATGGGCTGGAGATCACGAGCATGATCCCCCGGCGCGGCCGCACCCGCTGCTGGGGCGTGCTGTCGGGACGTTCACTCGACATTCTGAACCTGCTCCCGGAACTGGTCGATCAGCGATTTTAGCGCCAAGCCGGCATTCGTCAGCTCAAGGCTGGCCGATTTGGAGCAAAGCGTATTGGCCTCCCGGTTAAGCTCCTGACACAGAAAGTCCAGCTTTCGCCCAGCCGCTTCGCCCGCCGCCAACATCTGCCGCGCGGAAATAATGTGGGCAGACAACCGATCCAGCTCCTCCCGCACATCGGCGCGGGTAGCCATGACCAGCACCTCCTGCGCGATCCGGTCGGCATCGATCGTCGCATCCTTGGCGATGTCAGCAAGGCGGGCGCGGAAGCGGTCACGCACCAGTTCCGGTTGCTTCGCTGCAAACTCGGTGGACTGCGCGACCAACTGCTCAACCTGCGCCAGCATGGCGGTGAAAAGCTGCATCAGCCCTTCGCCTTCACGAGCCCGGGCACCGGCCAGCATGTCCAGCGCCAGATCGAGCCCCGCGAGCAGATCCTTCGCGGTCGCTTCGTCCACGGCGGTATTCGTCCGCGCCGCGCCCTTGGTGACGCCCGTGGCGTTGAGCAGGCCGTCGAACCGTGCGGGCTGCACGCCAGACCCGGACCGCGACCAATGGCGCGACAGCCGCGCCAGACGCGCCAGTTCACGCGCGTCGATCGCCGTGGCCCCCGCGTCCTTCGTCCAGTCGATCTTCAGCTGAAGCTGGAAGCTCCCGCGCGAGAAACGATCCTTCACACGACGACGCGCTTCAAAGTCTACCGCTTCGCAGCCGGGCGGAAAGTTCGTGCGCAGATCAACCGACTTGCCGTTGACCGAACGCGCCTCCCAAACCCATGCGCCCCAGCTGGCCTGGCCTTGCGCCCGACCAAAACCCGTCATCCCCCGGATCATACCTCGCCTCGCAAACTCATGGCTTTGGCGCCGCGCTGCGCTGCTTCTCGATCTCGCGCCATTTCGAGACGTTGGCGTTGTGTTCGCCCAGTGTCTCGGCGAAGGCGTGGCCGCCTGAACCGTCAGCCACGAAGTAAATGTAGTTGGTCTGGGCAGGATTGAGCACAGCCTTGATCGACTCGCGGCCCGGATTGCAGATCGGCGTCTTGGGCAGGCCATCGACCTGGTAGGTGTTCCACTCGGTTTTCTGCGCGATCTCGCTGACGCGCAGGCCATGGCCGAGCGGAACGCCGCGTGTGATGCCATAGACGATGGTCGGATCGCTCTGCAGCCGCATCGGCTTGTTCAGGCGGTTGATGAACAAGGACGCCACCTGCGGACGCTCATGCGGCACCCCGGTTTCATTCTCGACGATGGAAGCGAGATTCACCGCCTCTTCCGGCGTCTTCACCGGCAGACCGGGTTGACGATTGGGCCATAGCTCGGCCAGCAGGTCCTGCTGCGCCTTGATCATGCGATTGATGACGGATTCAACCGTATCGCCCCGCGTCACCGCGTAATCGCCGGGCAGAAGCACGCCCTCGGCGGGGACAGCAGGAACAGGCCCGGCGAGCTTGTAGGTATGCTCCGCGCCGCCAGTCGCCTTCCACTCGCGATCAACGAGCAGGCTGAGGATCATCTGGCTGGTCAGGCCCTCGGGCACGATCACTGCGTATTGCAGGGCGCTGCCTTCCGAGAGCTCCTTCACGATCGCTTCCATCGAAGCGCCGCTCTTGATCTCGTATTCGCCTGCTTTCATCACCGGCTTGTCGCCGAGGACTTCGCGCACGCGGAGCGCTAGGCGGAACTGGCTATCATCCGCAATCGCGCCTGCTTCCTTGAGTTTCGTGGCGATTGCCTGCACGCCCGATCCGCGCTCGATCATCACGACACGCGGCTTGCCATCAGGCGTTGCCGGGCCTTCTGCGGTGAACGCGCTATTGAGCCAGAACCAGCCCGCGCCGGCTGCAACAGCAGCGACGATCACCAGCGAGAAAAGAATGCCGAAAAGCTTGCCCAAGCTGAACTCCCGAGACCGCCCACGACTCTAGCCCGCTAGTATGGATCAGTCCGCAGCTTTCATCACAAGCGCGGCGTTCGTTCCGCCGAAGCCGAACGAGTTCGACAGCACGGCGCGCACGTTCTTTTTCACGGCCTTGTGGGGCGTGAGATTGATCGGCGAGTCGAACGAAGGATTGTCGAGATTCAGCGTCGGCGGAATGATGCCGTCGCGGATCGCCAGCACCGAGAAGATCGCCTCAACCGAACCAGCCGCGCCGAGCAGGTGACCCGTGGCGGACTTTGTCGATGACAGGTGCGCGGTCGAAGCCGCATTGCCGAGCACGCGTGCAACCGCGCGAACCTCGATCTCGTCTCCCGCCGGCGTCGAAGTGCCGTGCGCGTTGACGTAATCGATCTCGGACGCGTCGAGACCGGAGCGCTGCAACGCCGTGCGCATCGCGCGTTCGCCGCCATCGCCCGTCTCGTCTGGGGACGTAATGTGGAACGCATCGCCCGTCAGGCCATAACCCAGGACTTCTGCGTAGATGTGCGCGCCGCGCTTCTTGGCGTGCTCGTACTCTTCCAGCACGACAATGCCCGCGCCCTCGCCCATCACGAAGCCGTCGCGGTCCTTGTCATAAGGGCGCGAAGCCTTGGTCGGCGTTTCGTTGAACTCGGTCGACATGGCGCGGCAGGCGATGAACCCGGCATAGCCGATGCGGCAGATCGAGGCTTCGGAGCCGCCCGCGATCATCACATCCGCATCGCCCCACTGGATCAGGCGTGCGGAGTCACCAATCGCATGGGCGCCCGTGGCGCAAGCCGTCACCACAGCGTGGTTCGGTCCCTTGTAGCCGTACTTGATCGAAACCTGACCAGAAGCGAGGTTGATCAGCGCGCTCGGGATGAAGAAGGGCGAGACACGTCTCGGCCCCTTCTCGTGAAGCTCCACGGCGGTGTCGGCGATGGACTTGAGACCGCCAATGCCCGAGCCGATCATCACACCGGTGCGGATCCTGTCGTCGTAAGACTCAGGCGTCCACTTGGCGTCAGCGATAGCTTCGTCGGCTGCCGCCATTGCGTACAGGATGAACTCGTCAACGCGCCGCTGCTCTTTCGGCGACATCGTCTTCTCAGGATTGAACGAGTCCGGATCTTCAGCCGAACCGCCACCGCGACCCGTGGTCCACGGCACCTGACCACCGATCTTGCAGGCAAGGTCAGACGTGTCGAACAGGTCGACGGTCTTGAGACCCGACTCGCCCGCGATCAGCTTCTTCCATGACGCCTCACGGCCATTGGCCAGAGGAGTCACGAGTCCCATGCCGGTAATGACGACGCGCCGCATGATATGGCTCCGAGCCGAGGCGCGCGTTGGTTAGACGCGTTCCTTGATGAAGCGGACAGCGTCGCCGACGGTGCCGATCTGCTCCTGGACGTCGTCCGGGATTTCGATGCCGAACTCTTCTTCGAACGCCATGACCAGTTCGACCAGGTCGAGTGAGTCGGCGCCGAGATCGTCGATGAAGCTGGCCTTCTCGTTGACCTTCTCAGCGTCAACTTCCAGGCGCTCGACCACGATTTTCTTCACGCGCTCGATAACGTCGGACATCTTTATCCCTTCCAGTATCAAGGCCCTGTAGGACCTGGAAAAACCTCGTTGCGGCGCGGTAACACGCCTGAATTTCTTTGACCATAGCCCGGCTTGGAAGCGGGGCCTAGATCATCGCCATCCCGCCATTAACGTGCAGGGTTTGGCCCGTTACGTAAGCGGATTCATCCGATGCGAGATAGAGCGCGGCTGCCCCGATGTCAGCCCCCGAGCCCAATCTTCCCGCTGGAATACCCTTGAGCAGGGCTTCTTTCTGTTCGTCCTTGAGCACATCGGTCATCGGGGTGGCGATGAAACCGGGGGCAATGCAGTTCACGGTGATGTTCCGGCTAGCCACTTCCTGGGCGAGTGATTTGGAAAAGCCGATCATCCCCGCCTTGGACGCCGCATAATTGGTCTGCCCGCCATTGCCGGTAACGCCGACAACTGAGGTGATTCCGATGATCCGGCCATGGCGGCGCTTCATCATTCCCCGCATGGCGGCCTTCGCCAGCCGGTAATATGCGCCGAGATTGACGTTGAGGACGGCGTCCCAGTCCTCGTCCTTCATCCGCATCAAGAGACCGTCCTTGGTCAGACCGGCGTTCGAAATCAGGATGTCGAGGCCGCCTAGGGCTTCTTCAGCCTGCCCGACCAGCGCGGACGTGGCGACTGGATCGGCCAGGTTGCAGGGCAGGATCACGGGAGAGCCGCCGATTTCAGCGGCTGTCTTCTCGAGCGCCTCAACGCGCGTACCCGAGAGGGCGACCTTGGCGCCCGCATCGCTCAGCGCCTTTGCGATCGAGCCGCCGATGCCGCCTGAAGCGCCGGTCACAAGAGCAAACCTGCCAGTAAGATTGAACATCACCCGAACCTCTCAACCGCGTTCCCCGCGAAGGCGGGGATCCAGTCCAATAAAATAAGCGCGCGAAGCGCTCGAAATTCCCTTGCCTCTTCTGGACCCCCGCCTTCGCGGGGGACACGACGACAAAGACCTACCCAACAATCATCCAAACGACTTCGCAAACGCCTCAAGATCCGCCGGCACGTTTAGCGCCACCGTCTCCGCCTCCGGCGCATTGCGCTTCACCATGCCGGACAGCTGTTTGCCCGCGCCGGTTTCGACGAACTTCGTGACGCTGCCGCCATTCTGGTCAGCGCCGGCTGCCATCCACTGGATGCTTTCGCGCCAGCGCACGCGGCCCGTAACCTGTTCAACCAGCAGGCGGCGAATGTCCGCGGGCTCGGAGATCGGGCGAGCCGTTACGTTGGCGACCACAGGGATGACGGGCGCGTTGATCGTGGCGGCGGCAAGCGCCTTTTCCATTTCGACCGCGGCTGGCGCCATCAACGGAGAGTGGAATGGCGCCGAGACGGGGAGCGAGATGGCTTTGACGCCCTTGGTCTTCGCCACAGCAATCGCGGCTTCAACCCCGGCTTTCGTGCCGGAAATCACGACGTTGCCGACATTGTTGTCGTTCGCGACCACGACTGTGCCGGCCGCCGAACCTTCCAGCGCAATGATTTCCGCGATTTCGAGATCGACCTTGCCGATGAGCGCGGCCATCGCGCCGGTGCCGGCGGGCGCTGCTGCCTGCATGGCTTGCCCGCGTTTACGTAGCAAACGCGCCGCATCAGTGACAGAAATCGCGCCGGCGGCGGCCAAGGCCGAGTACTCACCTAGCGAGTGACCCGCCACGAACGCAGCCGTCGAAATCTTGACGCCGAAGCCGGCTTCCAGCGCGCGCGAAGCAGCAAGGCTTACTGCCATCAGGGCCGGCTGGGCATTGGCGGTCAGGGTCAGTTCCTCGATCGACCCGCCCCAGATCAGCGCCGACAGCTTTTCACCCAACGCCGCATCCACCTCGTCAAACACGGCTTTGGCGGCCGGGAACGCGTCCGCCAGCTCCTTGCCCATGCCGATCGCCTGAGAACCCTGGCCGGGGAAAATGAAGGCGATGCGCGACATACAGGCCTCGAAAGTGGGTTAAACCGCTGGAATCAGGCGTCCAGGGTCCGTTTTCCTAGAAACTGGGGCGTCCGGGCGCAAGGGACAGCCAATCTGCCCTGTGGAGCGCTTGATTACCTGCCCTTTTGCTGTATTAGCCGCGCTTCGCAAAGAGAGGCGGTCCCTAGGCCCATTCGGGCGCTCGGGATCCATCGTGGGCAGTCCGCCCTTCGGACTGACTGCGCCGCCCCTCGCAGAAGGGACGAAAAATGGCACTTTACGAACACGTGGTCGTCACGCGACCCGATATTTCCCCACAACAGGTCGACGCTCTGGTGGAAGACATCACCAAGATCGTCACGGAAGGCAAAGGCACGGTCGCCAAGTCCGAGTACTGGGGCCTCCGCAACCTGTCCTACCCGATCAAGAAATCCCGCAAGGCGCACTACTCGCTCCTGAACATCGACGCCCCCGGCCCGGTGATCCATGAGATCGAGCGTCGTCACCGCATCAACGAAGACGTGCTGCGCTTCCTCACCGTGAAGGTGGAAGAACTGCAGGCGGAGCCTTCCGCTGTCATCGCCCGCAAGGACCGTGACGAGCGCAAGCGCGACCGTGACGATTTCGGCGGCGGCTTCGGTGGTGGCGGCTTCCGTGATGGCGGCGACCGTCCGCCCCGTGGCGACCGTCCTCCCCGCGACTTCGGCGATCGTCCGCCGCGCGGCCCCCGTCCTGATCGCGGCTAGGAGCAACGCACATGGCACAACAGAAAATCAACATCGCCAACCTGCCCTCGCGCCGCCCGTTCGGCCGCCGGCGCAAGGTCTGCCCGTTCTCGGGCGCCAATGCTCCGCCGATCGACTACAAGGACGTGAAACTTCTCCAGCGCTACATCTCGGAGAAGGGCAAAATCGTTCCGGCCCGCATCACTGCGGTTTCGGCCAAGAAGCAGCGCCTCCTGTCGCAAGCGATCAAACGCGCGCGGCACCTGTCGCTCCTGCCCTATCTCGTGAAATAGGAGGGAATATCCCATGGAAATCATCCTCCTCGAGCGCGTGGAAAATCTCGGCGCCATTGGCGACGTGGTGAAGGTCAAGAACGGGTTCGCCCGCAACTACCTCTTCCCGCAACACAAGGCTCTCCTTGCTACCGACGCGAACAAGGCTCGTTTCGAGCGTGAGCGCGTTGCGATCGAAGCCCGTAACGAAAAAGCCAAGGCCGCGGCCGAAGCTGAAGGCAAATCGATCGATGGCGCGACGTACGTGCTGATCCGTCAGGCCGGCGAAACCGGCCAGCTGTACGGTTCGGTTGCGGCCCGTGATATCTCGGACGCCGCCTACGCAGCCGGTCACAAGATCGAGCGCAAGCATGTCGCCCTCAACCAGCCGATCAAGACGATTGGCGTGCATGAGGTCACGATCCGCCTGCACCCGGAAGTCTCGTTCAAGATCTCGATCAACGTCGCCCGCTCGCCGGACGAAGCTGAACGTCAGGCCAAGGGCGAGAATGTGATTGCCGCTGGTCAGGCTGCCGACAAGGCCGCCGACGACGAAGCTGCGAAGGAAATCGCCGCGGCCGCCGCCGCCGCCGGTTTCGATCGCGGCCCGATCGACGGCTGATCCAGCCCGAACTGATCCAACGAAGAAAGGCCCGCTCGCAAGAGCGGGCCTTTTGTTTTTGGGCCGGCGCTGGCGACTAGGTCTTGGCGGCGTTGCGCGCCACCTCTGCCTCGTGAGCGGCAATCTGCCGGTCGAGGTCAGCGATGTTCTTCTCGAGTTCGGCGGCTTTCGCCGGGTCGCCCGTGCCGCGCGCGAGCGATAGCTCCTGCAGCAGGCGGGAGCGGTCCCGGCGGATACGGCGAATAGGCGACTGTTTCATGGACCAAAGCCCTCCTGGGCCTGAAACCCCATCCTATAGCCAGCGTATGTGCGCCAGCGCAAGAAATCGCGAATCGCGGCAATTTACCCAGATGGCCCGTTCGCGCCCCACCTTCCTGGAATTCTTCGCTGGCGGCGGCATGGCGCGCCAGGGCCTCACAGGCCTGTTCGATTGCGCCTTCGCCAACGATTTCGATCCGATGAAATGCGCGGCCTACCGCTCGAACTACCCGGACGACGACATCGTCGAAGGGGACGTCTGGAATCTCGATGGCGCGAAGCTGCCGTTGGGCCAACTCGCCTGGGCCAGCTTCCCCTGTCAGGACCTGTCGCTTGCAGGCGGACGCCGCGGACTGAATGCACCGCGCTCTGGCGCCTTCTGGGGCTTCTGGAACGTTATCGAGAAGCAGCGTGATCGCGCGCCGAAAACAATCGTGATCGAGAATGTCGCCGGCCTGCTCTCCTCGCACGATGGGCGGGACTTCACGACGCTGCTGACCCAGTTCGCAGATGCGGGCTATCGCGTCGGCGCAATGTTGATCGACGCTGCGATGTTCTCGCCGCAGTCGCGCCAGCGCCTGTTCATCGTGGCTCACAAGGGCAAACTGCCCGCCAATATCACGCGCGATGGTCCCGATCCGGTCTTTCACCCGCCGACGCTTTGCGCCGCTGTCGAAGCGCTGCCGGATACGACGCACCTCGCCTGGGTCTGGTGGCGCCTGCCCCACCCGCCGCGACGCAATGCTGATCTGGCGTCACTGCTCGAGCGCGATCCGCCAGAACATGTCTGGCGTTCGGACGACGCCGCACGGAAGCTGATGGCGCAAATGGCGCCGCTGCATCGCCAGCGCGTGGAGGCTGCGCTCTCCGACCCCGGATGGAACGCCGGCGCTGTGTTCCGCCGCATCCGCCTTGAGAAGGGGGAACGCATTCAGCGCGCCGAGATCCGCTATGACGGCATGGCTGGCTGTCTGCGCACACCTGCAGGCGGATCGTCGAAGCAGCTGCTGCTGGTTACCGAGAACGGCCGCGCAAGGTTGCGGCCGATGATGGCGCGGGAAGCCGCCCGGCTCATGGGGCTTGAAGACAGCTATCGACTGCCGCCGGGTGAGACCAAGGCGCTGAAGGTGATTGGCGACGGCGTTTCGGTGCCTGTCGTGCGCTGGCTGGGCGAGCATCTGCTTTCGCCGCTGGCGGGTAGCGCAGCGGCGAAAGCAGCAGCCTGAACCTTACTTCTTCGCGCGCGGCGCGGCCTTCTTCTTCGCGGCCTTCTTCACCGGAGCCTTCTTCACGGCTGCCTTTTTGGCGGCAGCCTTCTTGGCCGGCTTCTTCGCCGCAGCAGCTTTCGCATCGGCAGCAAGCTCGGCCTTGCTGTCGCGTTTGACATCCTGCGCATGGGCGCGTTTGAACGTCTGAATGTCCTTGAACTGACCTTCCTTGTCACGAACGGCGTAAAGCTTCGTGCCTTTGGAGGTGCGGTGCGTCGTACGGGCCATGGTTTCACTCCACTTGTGTTTCGAATCCGTGCGCGCACTTTTACGTCGCACGACATGGGAAACAACCGGCATTCCGCTTGAGCCCGATCCGCCTTACACTGGACCTATCGGTTCGAATGGGCATCGCCATGAACGAGCGTGAACGCGAGATCGACACGGCCATTCGCAAGGCGCGACGCAAGGAGCTGTTCCGACTGTTGTGGGAGTCGCGCCTGGCGGTGATCGGCGGCATCGTTCTTGTTGGTACGCTCGCTTTCGGCGCGGGCTTCAACGCGGCCCCCACCAAATTCGAAGGCGCCCAGCTCGGCCATGTGATCACGGAAGGCGGCGTCGTCACCACGCGCAAGGGCACGCAATACAGACACGATACGATCCAGCTCGATAATGGTGCGACCATCACGCTCGATCTTCCCGGCGCCGAGAACGCACGCACGGACGCCCCGATGAAGATCGAGGTCTACGAGAAGGACTGGGGTCCACTACATCAAGTGACCTACAAGTTCGCAGGCTATGCGGACGTCACGCCGCAATCCTGATGACTGACGTCTTCGATCCCGAGAAGCGATCCGCCGTGATGCGCGCCGTCAAATCGCGCGACACCAAGCCCGAACTGAAAGTGAGACGCGCAGCGCATGCGCTGGGCCTGCGGTTCCGGCTCAATCGTGCTGACTTGCCCGGAAAGCCGGACCTCGTTTTTCCGGCGAAACGAACTGCGCTATTCGTCCATGGCTGCTTCTGGCATGGCCACGACTGCCCGCGCGGCGCGCGCATGCCGCAGAACAATCGCGACTACTGGCAGGCCAAGATTTCGCGCAACATGGCGCGCGACAAAGCCTCACTCGCCGCGCTCAGGAAGCTGGGCTGGACCCCGCGCGTCATCTGGGAATGCCAGACACGCGATGACGCGGCTCTCTCACGTTTGATCATGCGCCAGGTTGGGACACGCCGGTCAGCTTGACCGGTCGGCGCTGGCCTTCCATGGTCGGGGTCTCGGGCACGGGACGTCGATGATGCTTCACACTTCAACGCAGCAACTGATCCGCAAGCTTTGCGAGCTGACGGACTCGGGCGCGATCAACTGGACGGAAGGCGAAGACCAGTGCTCGGTGTTCGAGACGGAAGGCTATCTCGTCGAAATCCGGGCTGACCCCGCCTCGGTCCGCCTCCTCCGCGCCGATGGTCACGAGCTGGAACGCGCAGATGCCGACGATCTGACGACTGCATGGCCCGACGGCGAAAGCACGTACGCCACGCACGTCGCGGATATGGCGCGCCGCGCCAGCCGCATTGCGCGCGGAGCAGAAACCGCCATCGCGAAAATCCTGTCGTCGCTTTCTGCCCCGCCGAAGAAACTGCCTGAACCCGAGCCGGAACCTGCTGCCCTCGCCTTTGCAGCCGCAGCGGACCAGCCGCCACAATCAGTTCGCGCCAGCGAAAGCGCTGCAGCAATCGCGGCCGTGACGGCAGATCTGGAGTCGCAACGCAGGAAGGTGGCGGAGGACCCGCCGGTCTCGCATGCCTTGCCAGAAGCGCCCGTCGTCGTGACTCCGCCTGAAACAGAGACCGCGATTGATCGCGTTCTTGCCGTTCAGCCCGTCGTGAAACCGGAACCCGCCAAGGAGGAGCCGCCGAAGCCGGAGCCCGCGCCAGTCGTCGAGACGATGGCGCCCCCACCACCCCAACCTGCGCCGGTGGCGGTGGCGCCCCAACCTGCGCCGATCGTAGAGGCAAAGCCTCAGCCGCTCCCCATGGTAACGACACGCGCCATCGACCTGCCGCCGCCATTCGCCGACTCGACGATGCAGCCGCAGCTCACGCCACAAATAGCGGCGCCGGTTGCCATGGCCCCTCCGCTTCCAAAGGCGGAGCCCGCAGCGCCCGCGCCGATCCAGCCTGTATCAGCGGCAACTGCTGCGCCCGCAAAGCCAGGATTTGGTTCAATCGACAGTTTCACACGGGCACGCGCCGACACCACGCCGGCGCCTCCGGCGAAAGTCGAACCCAAAGCTGAAGCATCGAAGATCACGTCGACCGGTCTGCTGGTGAGCGGGATCAGCGCTCGCTCGAAGCAGACGGTCGAGGCATCAACCACGCGGGATTTCTATCGCCCGATCGAGCCAAAGCCGCCAGCTCCCGTGCCGCAACCTGCGGCGGACAAGAAGCGCGAACCCGCGATCGCGACGGGCGCGGATATCTACAAGCCGTGGGCATGAGCTGAGCTAGAATTTGCAGGCCTTGGTCAGCAGGCGACCGATCACCTTCTCGCCCGAGCGAACCTCTTCCGCATCCGGACACGGCGTGGTCGTCGCCGTTCCGTCGCGGAGGAAGCGCATGCGCGACATCCATGCCGGCTGCGACCCCTGCTCGATCGGATCAAGATAGGCGACTGTGGCGCCCGCAGCGTCTGTTGCGCATTCGTAGACCTGGCCGTTCTTCGCGCGCAGACCGAGGGCGATCTGCTCGCCATCCTGACGCGGGTAGACTGCAGTCACCAGCGCAGGCTGACCAAGCTTGGCGAGGCAGGCGTCGATCGGGCCAAGCGCATCGAGCACCTGTGTCGCTTCCTGAGACGACGAGGTCGACAACGCGCCGCCAAATGCGCAGCCGTCGAAGTCCAACCCATCGAACGTGACCTTCGCGGTGAATTCGCCGCTGCCGCCCTGCTCCGTTTCGCATGCCTCGCGCTTGATTGACACCTGAAGGGCGCCTGTCCGGAAGACGTCGGCTTCACCCTCGCGCGTCGGCTGAGCCAGGGGCTCTTCGATTGCGCGCAGGCCCGATCGCCTGAAAGCGAACCAGCCGTCGACAATTTCGAGACGCCAGAACGGCTCCTGTCCCGCTGCAGAGAAAGGCGGTTGTAGCACCCATGTCGACGTATCAAGCGGCGCAGGCGTGCCAGCGACCTGCAGGCTCTGCGTGCCGCCGGACGATGTCGTCGACGCCTGCGAGCCCCCAGCCGCGTCGCCAACGGGCGTTTGCCCAGCCGCCGGGGTGAGCGCGGCATCCCCGGCCGGCTGCTCGCCGCCACACGCCGCCAAGGCGAAAACGCAGGCCATCATTGCCGCTTTCGCGGGCCCGGTCATCTTCGCAGCGTTTCGCCTTGCGAAACTCAGCATACTCGAAACCCCGATTGAACTTCGGCCGGATTGGCCACCCGACCGTTGAGTCTGCTGACTCTAGCACTTCCCCCACAGACGGGGAGCCCTTCGGTATTCACAGCCAAACTGAAACGATCGCCAGAAGGTCGAGCACTATCGCATTGATTCCATATACCTTTCGATTGGCGCATGCGTTCGGGCCTGTGATCAGGCGATCACAAGGCGGAAGTCCCGCCTGTCGAGGCGCACCGGCAGCTGAAGATTGACCAGCTCCGCGCCACCGATCGATTCCAGCATGCGATCCGCCCGTTCACGCTCTCCACCAATTAGCGATCGATAGTGATCGTGGACGCGCTGGAGCCGCCAGAGCGCGAAAGTCAGGATGCTGCGCTCGCCGCGGCGGCCGCCGATCACGAACTCATGGGCCCCTAGGGAGCGCTTGATCCGTGCGCCGCTGGGTTGCGCCTTTGCCCATTCCTGCAGCGCGCGTGCGGTGTCGATCAGCACGGGCGCCTGCTCACTCATTTGCCGTTTCAGGATCTGATGCAGCGTGACCGGGACCTCGTCATCCGGCAGCAGCGCCTCTTGCCCGGCCCGCATATCCCTCACGCGCTCAATCCATTCGACAACGAGTGGCGCCAGACGCCTGAGTCTCTCGCCGAGCGCGGGATCGCGATAGAGCGGCCCATACAGCGCACCAAACAAAGCGAAATCGCCAAGCGACGGACGATGGCCCAGCACAAAGGGAAGCTTGCGAAGATGTGCAGAAAAATCAGCGAGAAACCCTTCATGGTGGGCCTCAATGCCTGACGCGGTATCATCACTGACGCCAAATCGCGGCAGGGCATCACGCACTGGATTTGCGATTACCTGACCAATTTCGATCTGTTCTTCGCGTGACGCATGTGGCCGCGCGACCCTGCCAAATTCCTCGACGATCCACGCATCGTCGAAGCTCCAGCGATAGTGCATGGCCGGTATGACCAGCCATTCGTCCGCATACAGCTCAAGCAGGAGTGAGACGAGTTCCTGCGCGGGGGTTGGGGGATGGATGGGCAGACCGGGGATCCTGCGGTCAACGAAATCGATGATGTCGGCGCTGTCCTGTATCGACTTCCCGTCATCACTCAGCAGGACGGGGATAACGCCATAGCCGATCCTCGGTTCTATGAGGTCGCGATAGACTTCTGGCGTGGCGCTGGCTTCGGTGAAATCGACGCGTTTCCAGCGGAGAGCGGCGCGAGCCTTCCCCGAGAACTGACTCGCCTCAGTCCCGATGAGAACGTATCCCATCAACTTCTCGCAAGGGCGACTTCTGTCCCAGCCCGACCTGAGCCGCTAAGACTCAAGTGTGCCCGAAAAGCCTCAGTCGGGGAATCTGGGACGGCGTGAATTTATTGTTGCTCCACAGCTACCGCAGCGTTTAAGCGATCTAGCCCACGTTATGAACGTGTAATGAACCAAGATGTCAGCAACCGTTTGTATCAAACCGCGTTTATCTGACTATCGTCGCTGAATTCTCAGCGCGAAACGGCGTGCGCGTCGATTCGGATTTAAAGGGAGACGTCGATGAAGCGTATTCTTGCTTTGGCTGCCGCCACGCTCGCTCTGAGCGCGTGCGCTACAGACCCGGTAACGGGAGAATCCATTTGGGGTAATACTGGCCGCGGCGCCGCCATTGGCGCGATCGTGGGCGGCATCGGCGGCGTGTTCGCTGGTGGCAATGACGGCCGCAACGCTGCGGTTGGCGCCGCTGTGGGCGCGCTCGCAGGCGCGGGTGTCGGCCGCTACATGGACGGCCAGGAAGAAGACATGCGCCGCAAGGTCGCCAGCAGCGGCATCGGCCTGCAACGCCAGGGCGATAGCATCGTTCTCGTGATGCCGTCCGACGTGACCTTCTCGAAGGGCTCTGCGACGCTCGACGCACAGTTCACGCCGGTGCTCAGCAAGGTCGCCGAGTCGCTGAACCTCTATCCGAAGACCACGATCGACATCATCGGCCACGCGTCCACCGAAGGCGAGGCGCAAGCCAACCTCGACCTCTCCTACCGTCGCGCTGAAGCCGTGCGTGTGTACCTGCAAGGCGGCGGTGTTCTGCCGCAACGCATGGCGACCGGCGGCCTCGGCGAGAGCCAGCCGATCGTTGTTCCGGACGACACGGAAGCCAAGCGCGCGCAGAACCGCCGCGTGGTGATCACGCTGCGCCCTGTCACGCAGTAGTCTGATCAGAGTTGAACAGGAAAAGGGCGCTCCTCGGAGCGCCCTTTTTTTGTTTGCTCTACCTGGCGCTGGCGTAGCGCGTTACCTGCTCGGCGATCACGCCATTAATCACGGGCCCGAGCTTGTCGAGGCCCGATAGCGACGATCCGCTCACCTTGAAGTCGACCGTGATGGCGGTTTTCGCGGGCGAAGATCCGTCCGAAAGCGTGAACGTCAACGCGCCGCTCACGCCCATCTCCTGAAGCGGCCCCAATGCGCTGGAGAGACGGATCGCCTCTTTCGGCATCACGAACACAACGCGGCCATGCTCGACCTCGCCGCCACTCCAGAGCTCACACCAGCACCCGCCTGCAACGGCGTCGATGCTCATGCTGCCTGCACTACCTGAATAGGTATGCGCCCCATTCCACCACGACCCGACATCAAGCAGACGCGCCCACGCATCATCGCGATCAAGCGCGACCTCCGCTTTGATCTGGATGACCAGCCCGTCGGGAGCTGAAGCTTTCACCTCTGCGGATGCAGAACCGCAGCACATACTGAGAGCGACCAAGCCCGTGAGAAATATCCGACGCATGTTTTGCTCCTCACTTCTCCAGCAGGTTCGCGCGCGGCGAGGCGCGCCGTCAATCTACCAAAAACGCTTCACCTGCCATGCGAATGGGTTATCCTGCTTGGCATAAATCCGGGGGGACACAGATGTTGCGTTGGTTTTCCGTATTGTGCGTTGCGACCTTCGCCGCAGTAGCGCCGGCGCTAGCAAAGCCACCGCTGTCGGCGTTCGGCGATGCGCCGACCGTGCGGTCTGCCCAAATCTCGCCGGACGGCAAGGTGGTGGCGTATATCAACCGCATCGATGGCGTCGACTATCTTGCCAAGTACGACATCGAGACCGGCAAGAACGAAGCGCTGATCAAGATACCGAACATAAAATCGGGCGGCGTAGGCTTCGCAGGCTCGAACTACATCATCCTTCGCGCGGCACAGGTGACGAACAATTTCGGCGTAACGCGGAAGTACGAAGATACAGCCGCATTCGCATTCAACCTCACGACCAGAAAGATCGTGCAGTTGCTGACAAACACGCCGAACATTTATCCGTACCAGTCCGGTCTCAACCGCATCGTGGGCGTCGATCCATCCGGACAGTATGTCTACATGCCCGCCTACATGGGTACGTCGAGCAGTGATGCATCGCTCGATCTGGTCAAGGTGAACCTTGATACGGGTCGTGGGCAACGCGTGGCGGGACGCGAAGGGACGAACAGCACGATCAACTGGGTGATGGACGACAATGGGAATGTCGTGGCGCGTGTTGACTACAGCGAGAAGCGCAAGCTTTACGAGATCCGCGCTTACGACGCGACCGGAAACCGAGTCATTTATTCCGAAAATACTGACAGACCCTCTCTCTCCATCGTCGGCTTTGCCGAAAGAGATGGCGCACTCATCGCCGTGACCAATCAGGACTCCGATTTTCTGCGAATGTTTGAAATGTCGCTGGCCGACGGCAAGATCACAGGCCCGGTGCGCGTGCGTCCCGATGCAGAAATCGAGAACATCATTCGCGACGAAAGCCAGGTCGTGATCGGCGTTGCGTATTCGGGAGTGTATCCCAGTTATGAGATGTTCGACGAAATACTGAACCGGGACATCAAGGCCGCAATAAACGCCCTGCCCGATGCTTCTGTGTCAGTAGCCTCTTGGTCCGAGGACTGGTCAAAGGTTCTCCTTTATGCCGAAGGCGGGAAGCAGCCTGCGCGGTTCATGTTGTTTGACCGCGCAGCCAAGAAGCTCAGCCAAGTCGCCCGCACCCGACCTGATATTAAACCCGAAGAAGTCGGCGAGGTTGTCACAATCGAGTACAAGGCGCGCGACGGCCTTACCATTCCTGCGCTCATTACATGGCCAACCAATGTTCCGGCAGCGCAACGCAAAAACCTGCCGATGATCGTGATGCCTCACGGCGGACCGGAAGCATATGACCGCGTTGCCTTCGACTGGCTCGCGCAGTTTCTTGCCAATGAAGGTTATGTCGTTCTGCAACCTAACTTCCGTGGTTCAGGTGGGTTTGGCGCAACCTTCGCACAGGCGGGCTATCGGCAATGGGGCCGGAAAATGCAGGAGGACGTTACCGACGGCGCCAATGCGCTAGCCGCCATGGGCTGGGCGGACGCCAGCCGCACCTGCATCGTTGGATGGAGCTATGGCGGTTATTCGGCGCTGATCGGCGGTGCGCTGACGCCGGATCAGTATAAATGCGTCGTAGCTGTTGCGGGCGTGTCAGACCTGCGTGGAATGCTCGCTTACGAAATGCGTCAACACGGACCGGATTCGCGGACTTATGCGTACTGGTCAAATGTCATCGGCGATCTTCAAACCGAAGGCGCCGCAATCGATGCCGTCTCGCCTAGCCGGCTCGCGTCACGATTCAAAGCGCCGGTTCTGCTGATCCACGGCAGCGACGATTTGGTCGTGCCGGAGCGGCAGAGCCAGACCATGGAACAGGCGCTGAAATCGGCAGACAAGCCTGTAACATATCTCCGCATCGGCAAGGACGATCACGGCCTCGTTGCGGGTGACAGCCGCAACAAGGCGCTGACAGCTATCGGCGACTTCCTCAGGACACATATCGGGGACTAGCCCGCCCTCCTCCACAAAGCGGGGAAGGGCGGCGCGAAATGTCGAAAAGAGGACGACTTACGCCGCGGCCTTCTGATCTTTCGGCGGAAAGCGTGAGTAGAAAGTCTGTCCTTTTGCCGCCATGTCACGCAGCAGCGCGTTGGGGCGGAAGCGTTCGCCGTAGGTTTCGGCGAGACGATCGCACTCTGCGACGAAGGTTTTGATGCCAACCTTCAGGTCCATGTAGGAGCACACGCCGCCTGAATACGGCGCAAAACCCCAGGCGAGGATCGAGCCGATGTCGGCGTCGCGCGCATCGGTGATGACGCCTTCCTCGAAGCAGCGGGCGACTTCAACGCACTGGCGATAAAGCATCCGCTTGGTCAGTTCGACCTTCAGCTCCGGCGGACACTCTTTGACCTTCACTTCAATCTTCTTGCCGAGATCGGGATAGAGGCGCGAGGGTTTGCCGGCTTCGTTGTAGTCGTAGAAACCCTTGCCTGCTTTGCGGCCAACGCGGTTCTGCGTGTCGACGATCCAAGCGACCATGTCGCCGACGGGGTTCTGCTCATAGGACTTGCCGTTGGCCTTCGCCATCTCGCGGCCGATCTTGAGCATCGTGTCGATGCCGACAGAATCCGACACCTCCAGCGGGCCCATCGGCATGCCGGCCATGCGGCCGACATTCTCGACGATGGCAGGCGCGATGCCTTCCGCCAGCATCGTCATGCCCTCTTCCGGGTACGTGCCGAATACGCGCGACGTGTAGAAGCCGCGGAAGTCGTTCACAGCCACCGGCGTCTTCTTGATCTTGAGGACGTAGTCCATCGTCTTGGCGAGCGTTTCCTGGGTGGTTTCCTTGCCCATGATGATCTCGACGAGGCCCATCCGTTCGACCGGCGAGAAGAAGTGGATGCCGATGAAGTTGGCCGGGCGCTTCGACGCTTTGGCGAGGCCGGTGATCGGCAGCGTCGACGTGTTCGTTCCCATCACGGCGCTCTCGCCGAGATGCTCTTCGATCTGCGCGGTGACTTTCGCTTTCAGTTCGACATTCTCGAATACTGCTTCAACGACGATGTCCGCGCCCTTGACTTGGCTGTAGTCGGTCGACGGCGTGATCAGCGCGAGCAGCGCCTCGCCCTTTTCCTTGCTCAGCTTGCCACGCGAGACGTCTTTGTCGACGATACGTTGCGAGTAAGCTTTGCCTTTGTCGGCGGACTCCTGGCTCACATCGAGGAGGATGGTCGGGATGCCAGCCTTGGCCTGCACGTAGGCGATGCCTGCGCCCATGAGACCCGCACCGACAACAACGGCCTTCCTGATCTCGAAGGCCGGATAACCCGCCGGGCGCGATGCGCCCTTCGACAGATCCTGCATCGACAGGAACAGCGAGCGGATCATGCCCTTTGCTTCCGGCGTCATCAGCGTCTTGACGAAATAGCGGCTCTCGATGCGCAGCGCAGCATCCATGGGCACGCTGAGGCCTTCATATACAGCGGAGAGGATGTGCTTCTGCGCCGGGTAGTTGCCCCATGTCTGTTTGGCGAGCATGGCCGAGCCGAACGTGAACACAGTCGAGCCGCCCTGCGAATTCGGGTTGCCGCCAGGGATTTTGTACTTCGCGTCATCCCAAGGCGCCTTGGCGTTCGGGTTGGCTTTCACCCACTCCTTGGCGCGGCCCACGAGCTGAGCCGTGGGCGCGAGTTCGTGAACAACGCCGAGGCTCTTGGCCTGGTCAGCGCTCATGCTCTCGCCCTGCAGGAGGAAGGGCGCTGCCGCCTGGGCGCCAATCAGGCGCGGAAGGCGTTGCGTGCCGCCACCGCCCGGCATCAGGCCGACCTTCGCCTCAGGAAGACCGAGTTGCAGTTTTGGATTGTCGTTCGACGCGATGCGATAATGGCAAGCCAGCGTAACTTCGAGACCGCCGCCGAGCGCGAGGCCATTGATCGCCGCGGCGACCGGCTTCTTGCAGGTCTCGAGGTTGCGAAGAATCTTGTTCATCTGGAACGAACGATCGAACGCCGCCTTCAGCTGAGCTTCCGGATCGCCCTTGTCTCCGCCGCTGCCTGAACCGCCACCAAGTTCGCCGAGGTCAGCGCCAGCGCAGAAGCCGCTGGTCTTGCCTGACGTGATCACGAGACCCTTGATCATGGCGTTGGAGCCGACTTCGTCCGCGATGGCCGAAAGATCCTGGATGGCGCGCGCCGTGAGCGTGTTCATCGAACGGCCCGGAACGTCGAAGGTCGCGACTGCGATGCCGTCTGCATCGATGTCGAGGCTGAAGGTTTCGAGTTTCATGTCAGTTGCCTTTGGTAGGTTTTTCTGGCGGCGGCTCGCTGCCGCCCTTCTTCATGTTGTCGTTGGCAAACAGGAACAGCACGCCACCCATCAAAAGGGTGATCGGCACCGAGATCGAGAGCGCATAACCGAGATCGCGCAGCGCCTGATTCAGCATAAGCGTGAGGCCGACGCCGGTGAGCGCCGATACGGCGAGAGCGCTGATTTTCGCCTCGCCGATCTGCATCACACGCGCTCGATGACGGTCGCTGTGCCCATACCTGCACCGACGCAGAGCGTGATCAGGCCGGTTTCCTTGTCCGAACGCTCGAGTTCGTCGAGCATCGTGCCGAGGATCATGCCGCCGGTTGCGCCGAGCGGGTGGCCCATGGCGATAGCGCCGCCATTCACGTTCATTTTCTCATGCGGAATGTTGAGGTGCTGCATCATGCGCAACACGACCGACGCGAACGCTTCGTTGAGCTCGTAGAGATCGATATCTTCCGGCGTCATGCCGAGCTTGCCGAGCAACTTCTGCGTGACCAACGACGGGCCGGTGAGCATGATCGACGGCTCGGAGCCAATCGACGCAAAGCCCTTGATACGCGCGCGCGCTTTGAGGCCGAGCGCTTCACCCATTTCCTTGGTGCCGATCAGAACAGCCGAGGCGCCATCCACGATGCCCGACGAGTTGCCAGCGTGGTGAACGTGGTTGACGCGCTCAACTTCCGGGTAGCGCTGCTTCACGACGTCGTCGAACGCCATCACGCCCATCTGTTCGAAGGACGGGTTCAGCGCGGCGAGGGTCTGCATTGTGGTGTCGCCACGGACGGTTTCGTCGTGGGCGAGGATCGTCACGCCGAGCTGGTCTTTCACCGGCACGACAGATTTCTTGAAGCGGCCTTCTTTCCAGGCTTTAGCGGCGCGGCGCTGGCTCTCTACTGCGTAAGCATCAACGTCATCGCGCGAGAAGCCGTACTTGGTGGCGATGAGGTCAGCGCCGATGCCCTGCGGGGCGAAGTAGGACTTCATCGCGATTTCGGGGTTCGACGCCCACGCGCCGCCGTTCGATCCCATCGGCACGCGGCTCATCGCCTCGACGCCGCCGCCGATCGCCATGTCGGCCTCGCCGGTCATGACCTTTGCCGCCGCGATATTGCAGGCTTCGAGACCCGACGCGCAGAAGCGATCAACCTGCACGCCCGCGGTCGTTTCCGAATAGTCGGCGTTCAGAACGGCGATGCGCGCGATGTCCGAACCCTGCTCGCCGATCGGCGTCACGCAACCGAGGACCACATCATCGACCTTGGAGGTGTCGAGATTGTTGCGCTCCTTGAGCGCCCTAAGCGCCTGGGTCGCCAGCTGCAGCGACGTGATCTCGTGCAGCGAGCCGGTGTTCTTGCCCTTGCCACGCGGGGTGCGAACTGCGTCGTAGATATAGGCTTCGGCCATGTCGGCCTCCTCTTGAATCACTGCCCCGCGAACGGGAAGGAAGCGGACGCCGAAGGTGCAGCGTCCGTCAGAATGCGTCGGCGCTCAGGGCCATGACAGGTGTAGCGCCTGTCTTTACCTTTGCGAGATGTGACGTAGCGTCAGGCAAGACCCGGTCAAAATAATACCGGGCAGTAGCAAGCTTATCTGAGTAGAAGCGATCGCCCGTGGCCTCCTTGGCCAGCGCGGCTTTCGCCATCTTCGCCCACATCAGCGCCAGAGCGGTCAGGCCGAACAACTGCAGATAATCGTGGCTGGATGCGCCGGCGTTGTCGAAGTTCGACATGCCATTCTGCATCAGCCACATGGTGGCTTCCTTCAGCTGGGCCGTCGCCGAACGGACGCCCTCAACATAGGGCTTCATTTTCTCGTTTGCTTCGTTTTCGGAGACGAACTCCTCAAGATCGGAGAAGAAGCCAAACACGGCGCGGCCGCCATTTGCAGCCAGCTTGCGACCAACGAGATCCAGCGCCTGGATGCCGTTCGTGCCTTCATAGATCAGCGCGATACGCGCATCCCGCACAAACTGCTCAACGCCCTGATCGAGCGTGTAGCCCGTACCGCCATGAAGCTGCAGCGCGTCAGACGCGCATTTGAATCCGCGGTCGGTGAGGAAGCCTTTGATCACGGGCGTGAGAAGCGCCATGCGATCATCCGCCTTCTCACGCACATGCGCATCGGGCGAGACGTGCAGCAGGTCGCCCTGCAGCGCCGTCCAATATGTGAACGCCCGCGCGCCTTCGGTGAAGGACTTCATATCCATCAACATGCGGCGAACGTCCGGGTGGACGATGATCGGATCGGCGGGCTTGTCTGGCGCCTTGGCGCCTGTGATTGACCGGCCCTGCAGACGTTCACGCGCGAAATCCGCCGCGTTCTGGAATGCGACTTCCGCCTGCGCGAGACCTTGCATGCCGACACCGAGGCGCGCTTCGTTCATCATGACGAACATGGTGCGCATCCCTTTATGGGCTTCGCCGACGAGGAAGCCGGTCGCGCCTTCATAATTCATCACGCAGGTCGCGTTGCCGTGGATGCCCATCTTTTCTTCAAGGCCGCCGCACTGGAACGAGTTGCGCGCGCCCAGCGATCCATCAGCGTTGACCATGAACTTCGGCACGATGAAGAGCGAGATGCCCTTGATGCCTTCTGGTCCGCCTTCGATGCGGGCCAGCACAAGCTGGATGATGTTCGGCGCGAGATCCTGCTCACCACCCGAGATCCAGATTTTCTGTCCAGTGATCTTGTAGGAACCATCCGGCTGCGGAACGGCCTTGGTGCGGATGAGGCCGAGATCGGTGCCGCACTGCGGCTCGGTCAGGTTCATGGTACCCGACCATTTTCCGGTCATCATGTTGGTCAGGTAAGTCTTCTTCTGTTCGTCCGACCCGCCGGTCTGGATCGCTTCGGCAGCACCGCGCGTTAGACCCGGATACATGGAGAACGCCATGTTGGCCGAAGAGCACATCTCCAGGAACGGCATTGAAACAACGCGGGGGAGTCCCTGCCCGCCCCATTCCTGATCGGCTGAAATCGCCATCCAGCCATCGTCTGACATCTGCTGGTAAGCTTCGCGGAACCCCTTCGGCGTCGTTACCGATCCGTCGGGGTTGCGTTTGCAACCCTGCTTGTCGCCGATTGCATTGATCGGCTGCAGGATTTCGCTGGCGAACTTGGCGCCACCATCGAGCACGGCATCGATCACGTCGGCTGGCGCGTCGGCAAACCGAGGCAGGTTCGAATAGCTCCCGATCTCAAGCACTTCATTGAGCAGGAACTTCATGTCCCTGAGCGGCGCTTGATACTTGGGCATATGTCCTCACCCTTCGGCCATGTCGTCGCGCCGATGAGTCAAAGGCGCAACGTCTCCAGAAGTCGAAACTCCCGGCGTAATACCACCAAGCGTGCAGTCGTCGAGCCTGTCTTTGCGTCAGCTGTCGAGATGAGCCGCGTCGCCATCAAGTCCGGCACGCGCGACACGCTCGTAGGCACGGGCAGACTGCTCAACCTCGGCGCTCGGTCCCAACTCCTGAAGCTTCTCTTCCGACCATTTGACACCCTTATTGAGCGTCTCAAGGGCCGCTTCGATGTCTTCGCGCTGCTTCTCGAGGTTCTTGATCTGCTCGCGCGACTTCTTGAGTGACAGCTTGAGCTGAGCACGATGCCCTTCGAGCGTATAGAGATCGAGAATCTCGCGGATATCAGACAGCGAGAAGCCGACGCTCTTGCCCTGCAGGATAAGCTTCAGTCTGGCGCGATCCCGCGTTGAGTAAACACGGTTGAGCCCGTCGCGCGTTGGCGAAAGTAGCCCTTTGTCCTCGTAAAAACGCAACGCGCGCGGCGTCACCTGAAATTCGCGCGCAAGTTCGCTGATCGTGTACGTCTTCATCCTCAACCTCCCGTTCGTTTTTTATTGCTCCGTGGGTGAGCACGGGCGTGCGTCTTTTAATTAACGCTCAGTAATACGTAACGTTAGCTGCCCCTAAGGTCAATTGAGTGACATATCGGGCTTCGAACACTCCCAGGAATTAACGTTTAACGCCCGTTAACCGTATCCCGGCCAACTGGCCGCTGGTGCGGGCGTAAGACAGGCTCCCGCATCGATTCGGAGTTATGATGAGCCAGGGACCCTGGAGCGTAAAAGGAATTGACCCGAAGGCGAGGGAACTCGCCCGGGAACGCGCCCAGCGTCAGGGCGTGACGCTTGGTCAGTACCTTAATTCCCTGCTTCTCGAGGGGGATTCCCCCGCTTTCGATGGCATCGACCTGTCCGATTCCCTGCCCCGCTCTTCCGGGTCGTCGGATGATCATGACCTCCGTCGCATGTCGCAGGAAATCGACATGCTGGCGCAGCGCCTGGAGGCCTCGACCTCCCGCTCGGCCCGCGCAGTTTCGGGAATCGACAAATCGATCCTCGGCCTCATGGGCAAGGTGGACGTATCGGGCAAAGCGCAGCTGCATGCCCTGGAGCGCGTGACCCGCGCACTCGGCGAGATCGAGTCGACCCAGACCGCCCTGCGCTCGCGCATCGAAACGGTCGAAGCCGGCAGCGGCGATGCGCCGACGCTGGAGGCTCTCAAGAATCTCGAAGCGTCGCTTGGCAGGCTTTCCGAGACCGTGCAGTCGCGTGCGCACGACCATGACGAATTCCGCACGCTGTTCGATGACAAGGTCAATCAGGTTTCCGCGAAGGTTGATGACGTCGCCCGCTCCATGGATGCGGCCGTCAACAATGCGATCCGTTCAAACGCTTCGAGCATCACGGGCCGCGTCGACCAGATCGAAGAAAAGATGTCTTCGGTCGAGCGCCGCATCGAGGCAGGCATCAACAAAATCACCGACGCAGCAACGCGCTTTGAGCTGTTCGAAACCAAGGCAGAACGTGCTGTTGGCGACACCACCTGGCGCATGGAACGCGCCCTCGAAACCACCCTTAACCGCTCACGCGAAATGTCGAAGCAGGTGCTCGAGCGCGTCGACGGCATGGAAGAGAAGACGCGCGAGGCCATGAACGGCTTTGGCGATGCCGTTGCGCGCATCACCGAGCGTCTTGGCCGCGCCGAACGCAAGACTGACACGGCGATGAGCGTTCTGGAACGCGCCGTCAGCGACATCGACGAGCGCGTACAAAAAGAGGGCGGCCGTCAGCAGGCCGAAGATTTCGCCCAACTGCAGGTCGTGTTCCAGAAGCGCCTCGACAGCCTCGCCGAAGATCTGTCACGCCCGATCCACGCCGTGCGCGCCGATGTTGAACGTCGCCTCGAAGAGGCTGTTCGCACAGGCAACCCCGAGAAGGTGGAACGCCTCGAACGGACGATCCGCCAGCTGCAGGAACAGGTGCAGGTCGCCGAAGCCCGACAGGCTGATGCCGTCGAAGCAATGAGCTCGCAGGTCGATCGCCTGTCGCGCGCAGTCGACGAGCGCCTGCGCTCCGTCGAAGCTCGCGGCGACCAGCGTCCTATCGACGATGTTCGCCGAGAGATGTCGCGCCTTGCTGACACGATCGACGCGCGCCTTGGAAATGTGGAAACGTCCAACCGCTCCGCCATCGACTCGATCGGCCGCCTCAACACCGCGGTCGACGACAAACTTCAAGCGCTCGAAAAGCGCAGCGCCGGCGCTATCGACGCGGTCGGCGAACAGGTCGCCCTGGTCGCCGAGCGCCTTCAGAAACGCCAAGACGAAAGCGTGCAGCGTCTTTCGGATCGCATCTCCGAAACTGCCTCGTCATCGCGTCCGCTGGACAATACTGAAATCGATCGCCTCGCCGACCGCCTCGACGAGCGCGTCAAGGAAAGCGAGCGCCGCAGTGCTGAAGCCATCGGGCAGATCGGCGAGCAGGTCGCACGGGTGGCGGATCGCCTGCAGACACAGCACGCTGAATCGCTGCGCGCCTTCGAGAGCCGCCTCGCGGATTCAGGTCGCAGCTACGAAAACAAGCTCAGCGACGTCCTCTCCGAAGTGCAGCGTCGCATGGAAGAAGTCGGCGACCAGTCGACCGCATTTCTTGCGCCGATGCAGAAGACAGTCTCGTCTCTCGCGCGTCGCCTCGAAGGCCTTGAAGATACGCGCCGTGGCGGCCCCGCGCCGGAAGTCACCCGCGACATTCCGGTGGTGCCAGACGAGTACATCATACTCGACGACGACCCCGTCGAAGCCGTTGTTAAGAACCGGATCGCGCCTGAGGCGCTAGCTGCCGTCGAACTTGCTGACGCTGAAGTCGAAACGACCGACATCGTTGGCGTCGAGCCGCCGCCTTTCGATCGCAAGGCCGACCCGCGTGATGCGCACCTGTTCAGCGATGAAGCAGCGCCGGTCGAGCCCGTTGCACCGCCACCATCTGGCGAAGTCGCCAAGCGCATTGAAGATCTGCTTGAAACGGATGACGTCTTCCTGGGCCCGCCGCCTGCAGGAGAGTTTGTCGCCGATCTGCCGTCCGACGACAGCCGCGAGAAACTTGCACCCGGCTATCTTGAGGAAGCCCGTCGCGCCGCCCGCCAGGGCCGCCGTATCGCTCCCGTCACCGCCAAGAAGGGTATCGGCAAAGGTCCGCTGATCGCGTCTGGCATGTTGGCCGTTGCGGTTGCCGGTGGCGCTGCCTTCACCGTCATGCGCGGCAAGCAGGAAGCTCAGGGCGACGATTTCGCCAAGCTTGACCCGGCAGCTCCGGTCGAAACCGCAGGCGCTCCCGGGACGGCAGACGCGGTGCTGTTCAACGAAACCGCTGAAAATGGCGCTGCTGCTGAAGCCGCCGCGCTGTCACCCACCGATCTTTTCGAAGATGCGCCAGCTAAGCCTGCCGCCACCGCTGCCGCCCCCACAGCCGCCAATGTGCCGGCAGCCTCAGTCGCGCCGAACGCTCCCGCTGTCACGCTCGCCGATGCCGTCCGCAATGGCGATCCGGTAGCACAGCACGACTATGCGCTTGAGCTTCTGCAAAATGGCGACAAGGCCAAAGGCGTCCAGATCCTCCGTGAAGCGGCTGGCCGCGGCCTGGTCATGGCCGATTATCGCCTCGCCAAACTCTACGAGCGTGGCGAAGGCGTTCCCCGCGATATGGCAGCTTCGCGCCAATGGACCGAGAAAGCCGCTGTCGGCGGCAATATCAAAGCCATGCACGATCTTGCCGTGTTCTACGCCGAGGGCGACGCCGGCCCACAGAGCTATGCTGCCGCAGTCGAATGGTTCCGTCAGGCGTCCGATCACGGCCTGGTGGATAGCCAGTACAACCTTGCAGTCCTCTACGAGCAAGGTCTTGGGCTTAGCCAGGACAAGCCGGAAGCCGCCTATTGGTACGAAGTCGCTGGCCGGGCTGGCGATCAGGATGCAGGCCGTCGCGCCCGCACCATGCTTGCCGAAATGCAGCCGACGCAGGCCGAAGCAATCAAGCGCAAAGCCCGCGCTTTTGCGCCCAAGCCGGGCATTCCCCGTGCCAATGGCGAGTTCGGCCGGCGCGCGTGGGACATCGCCTCGCCCGCCCAGATCACCGAGGCCCAGCGCCTTCTGGTGCGCCTCGGCTTCTCCGCAGGTGCGGCCGACGGGAAGATGAACACGCGCACGGCTGAAGCGATCCGCCAGTTCGAGCGCAACAATTCCCTACCCGTGACAGGCGAAGCCAGCGTGTCGCTTCTGCGCCAACTTCGGGCGGCTACGCTGAACACCGCCGAATAGCCCCAAAATTGAGCTCTTTCAGTAGCTTCCGGCGCGCGTTTCTCGCGCGTAGAACGGCAGAATGCTGATTCACCTCCCCATCGCTCAGATCGCGGTCGACCCGCTGATCCTGATTGCGATTGGCGGGCTGGTTGGCTTCCTGTCCGGGTTGTTCGGCGTCGGCGGCGGCTTCCTGCTGACACCACTGCTGATCTTTTACGGCGTGCCCGCAGCCGTGGCCGTTTCCACGCAAGCCAATCAGGTTCTCGCCACTTCCATCGCGGGCGTTTCAGCTCACTGGCGAGAACGACAGGTGGATACCAAGCTTGGCACATTGATGCTGATGGGAGGACTTGGTGGATCAACCATCGGCGTCGGCGTCTTCAGCCTGCTGAAGTATTTCGGCGTGGTCGATGCAACCATAGCTGTTCTCTACATCGTGTTCCTTGGCGTGATCGGCGGCCTGATGGCGTGGGAAAGCGTCGGTGCTCTTGGCGGCACGGGCGGCGACCCGGGCCGGCGCACGCGCTTACGTGTCTGGATGCGCAGTCTGCCGATGAAGCGCCGGTTCCCGCGCTCGGGCCTTTACATCTCGATCATCCCGCCAATCGGCATCGGCTTCTTCGTCGGCATACTCGCCGCCGTACTGGGCGTGGGCGGTGGGTTCATTCTTGCGCCGGCAATGGTCTACCTGCTTGGCGTGCCGACGCGCGTCATGGTTGGCACCTCGCTCTTCCAGATCATCTTCCTTACCGCCTACGTCACCTTCCTGCAGGCGACCTTCAACGGCACGGTCGATCTGGTTCTGGCTGGCGTGCTGATGGTCGGCGGCGTGATCGGTGCGCGCTATGGCGCCATGGCCGGCCGCAAACTGAAGGCGGCTCAGCTCCGCCTGCTCCTTGCGCTGCTGGTGCTCGCGATCGCGGGACGCCTTGTCTACGAACTCTACGTCGCCCCGACGCCGGAATACCGGCTGGAGGAGACGACATGAAATTCCGGCTCGCGATCATTGCTTTTGCAGCGCTTGCTGTCCCGCATGCTTCCGCTCAACGTATCGACAGCCGCGACCGCCCCTTCATGGCGGCCGGCCTCGCGGAAGACATCGTCGAGGTAAAGGTCAACTATTCCGGCTCGCGCATCGTCCTGTTCGCGACAGCGCCACAACCAGAGAACGAAACATCCGGCATGGCAGTCGCCCTCATCGGGCCGATGGCGCCGCAGAAGATGATCCATCGCACAGCGGCCGGCGATCAAACCATCGAATTCGTCGCGGCCCCTCTGGTGTTCGCCGTCGGCGCCGAACCGCAGGTCGCCGCCAGCGTCGCGCCTGAAGTGATGATCGAGGCCGGTCTCAACGCGCAGGCTTCGGCCATGCCGCGATCGACCCAGCTGATGTCTCCTGACCTCAGCGCGTGGCGCGCTGCCTTTGTCGATCTGAAGATGGAGCAGGGTCTCTACTCGTTCGGCGACACCACGATCGAGCGCCTCGACGGCGGGCTTCGGCGCGCCAAGATCACCCTGCCTCTTAACGCGCCGCCGGGAGAATACCGCATTCGCGCAGTCTCGTTCCGCAATGGCGCGCCGGTGGGGGAAAGCGAGCAGGTGTTGACGCTGGTGCGCAGCGGCCTAGATGCGACGTTATTCGATCTCTCACGGCAGCATGGGTTCATCTATGGCTTCCTGGCGGTGCTGCTGGGCGTGAGCGTCGGCGGGATCGCGGCGTGGTTCGGCAGGAAGTAGACAGGCGGATCAGCCTGTCGCCCTGATCGTATCCGGGATCAGACGTTCACGCGCAGCAAGATAGACGCCGTCGCGCCCCAACACGCCCGCGAACACGCCCTGTGGGAATACGTGGGTGAAAGCCTCATCCATCAGATTGAGCCCGCCCGTCAGCGCACCGTAGGCCGGCATCACGAGACGCTTGCCATCTGTCGCGAAGCAGCGAGCGCGCACCGTGCGACCTCCGCGCCCGACGACACGCGCGCAGGGATGCAGGTGTCCTGCAATCTCTCCCTGCGCCATTCCCGCTGTCGGCTCGTGGCGAAATGCAAGGTTCCCCAGCTTCAACTCTGACGCAAATCGCCCGCCGAGATCTTCCGGCGGCTTCGGATCATGGTTGCCTTCAATCCAGACCCAGTCGCAGGCCGCAGTCAGATCCCGCACGAACGCAACATCGTCCTCAGCCATGCGCGGGCGGGCGCCGTGATCGTGAAAGCTGTCACCCAGAGAGATCACTGTGGTTGGCTGCAGAGCATCAACCAGAGCCGCAATCCGTTTGAGCGTTGCGCGCGTGTCGTAGGGCGGAAGCAGCTGGCCACGGGCGGCGTAGGACGACGCTTTTTCCAGGTGCAGGTCCGACACCACCAGAACGCTTGCCGCTTCCCACCACAGCGCTCCGCACGTCAGCGTAAGCAGCCGCTCGCCTGCCACATCAAGCGCGAGGCCGGCTGGCGTCCTGTGTTGTGAAACCGATGCGTTCATGGCGCTCGACCGTGCTGAACGTCGGCCCTTACGTCAACGTCGCCCTCGCAGCCAGCCAGCCTCTGCACAATCCAGCGGAAGCATTTCCGCGTATAAGTGATAGGATGGGCAGCCCCAGGTAATCCTGGTGGACATGAACCCGTGACCAATGGGGAGACGCCAATGACTAGGACGCATGCAATAGCGGGCGTAGCGGTTGTTTGCATGGTACTTCTGACTGCGTGCGCAACCCCGCACGCTATAACCCGGACAAAGACCACACTGGGCCAGGTCGATATGGCAGGCCTCGAATGCCGCAGCGACAAGCAACCTGGCTCCAATATTTCCCGCAGCATTTGCGCCACGCCGGCAGCGTGGGCGAAGGATGATGCAACGGGAGCGGCGCAGGCCAAGGCCGTGCTCGATCGCAACCGGGATCTGGAAGATAATCGGCGTCTCTATCCCGGCATGAAGGCTGATTGACGATACTTTGAACGCCCCGAGGCCACTGACTATTTGATTGCCGTAACGGCCTCGCCTAGCCTTGGTCCGAGTCAGGCCAGTCGGGTTGGGAACCTTTACATGCGTGCAGTGATGCTTGCCGTGATGCTCACGGGCGTTTTTGCCATGGGCGGCTGCTCTTTCCTGAATGCGGGCGGCGCTGCCAAAACGCGCTGGGCCAATATCGAAAAGCAGCGCGCCATGAAAGCGAACCCGGAGCTCGCGGGGCAGCAGATCTGCAAGTCCGTCCCGATCACCGGTTCCAATCTTCCCCAGCGTGTCTGCTCGACACAGGCGGAATGGGACGCAGCAGAACAACTCGCTCTTCAGGACGCCGAAAATTTCAATCGGCAAATGCGCGATGGAAATGCCGAGCCCGGCCGGGATGGGGTCGAACGCTAGCTCATCGCATCGCGAACCAGATCATCCTCCGCCTCGCGCAGAATAGCCTCGGCGGCGTCGCCCGAGAATACCGGCTCCTTGCCGATCTCCAGCATGACGGGAACGGCAAACGGCGAAATCTGCTCGAGCTTCGAATGCACGATCTTGCCCTTGATGCGCTTCAGAGCTTCAGCAAGCCGGCGAATATCCAGCAATCCATCGCCAGCGTCCTGCCGGGCTGCCTGAAGCAACAGATGGTCCGGCTCGTGTGAGCGCAGCACGTCATAGATCAGGTCAGTCGAGAACGTGATCTGCCGCCCTGTTTTTTCCGTTTTAGGATAACGCCGCTCGATCAAGCCAGCGATCAGCGCATTGTTGCGGAATGTCCGCTTCATCAGCGCGCTTTCTTCCAGCCACGCGTCGAGATCGTCGCCGAGCATATCTTCCGCGAACAAGGCATCCAGATCCTCGCCGCGCATGTCCTCCAGCGCCCATACCGAAAGGGCGTACTCCGACGCCACAAATCCCAACGGCTTCAGCCCGGTACGCTCCATCCTGCGCGTCAGTAGCATCCCGAGCGTCTGATGGGCCAATCGGCCCTCGAATGGATAGCAGACCAGGTAGTGCCGATCTCCGCGCGGAAATGTCTCAACCAACAGCTGATCAGCTTCAGGGATGATCGATTTGCGCTCCTGCACTTCAATCCATTCGCGCACCTGATCCGGCAGCAGATGCCAGTTGGCGCGGTCGTGCAGAATGCGCCGTACGCGATTGGCCAGAAACGTTGTCAGCGGAAACTTGCCGCCATTGTAGCTGGGGATCGCGGGATCAGGATCATAGGTTCGCGTCACCAGTGCATCTGTATCCGATATCCCTTCAAATCTGAGGACCTCGCCAGCAAACAGGAATGTGTCGCCCGGCGTCAGCATTTCGAAGAAGTATTCTTCCATCTCCCCGAGCTTTCGTCCTGGGCGCATCAGCTTCTTGTTCTCCGCGCCTTTCATGAAGCTGACCATGCGCACGGATATCATCGGGTCCTCGATGATCGTGCCGATATTCATCCGGTGCTGCCGCCGCACGTCGTCATTGCGCGCACGCCAGACGCCATCGGGAAATTTCACGATCCGCCGGAAGCGATCATAGGTCTTCAGCGCGTATCCGCCGGTGGCGACCAGATCAACGACACGCTCCCAGGTTTCCCAGTCGAGATCCTTGTACGGCGCAGCCACCCTGATCTCGTCGTAGAGTTTGACGCCATCGAAGCCATCGCCGCAGGCGCGCGCCATGACATGCTGCGCCAACACATCCAGCGCGCCACGGCGCGGCCCGGGACCGTCCAGCTCTCCCGCCGCCACAGCCTCTACAGCCGCCCGGCATTCAAGCACCTCAAAGCGATTGGACGGCGCAAGCAGCGCCCGGCTTGGTTCATCCATCCGGTGGTTCGACCGGCCGATCCGCTGGATAAGTCGTGACGATCCTTTCGGTGCGCCCATCTGGACCACCAGATCGACATCGCCCCAGTCGATTCCCAGATCCAGCGTCGACGTGCAGACAACGGCCTTCAGCTTGCCCGCCGCCATGTGCGCCTCGACCTTCCGCCGCTGTTCCACATCAAGCGAGCCGTGGTGCAGGGCGATGGGCAGCGAGTCCTCGTTGACGCGCCACAGCTCCTGAAATGTCATCTCGGCTTGGCTGCGTGTGTTCACGAACACCAACGACATCTTTGCAGCTTTGATCGCGGCATAGACCTCGCGGATATTGTGCCGTCCCGTATGGCCCGACCACGGTATGCGCGCCTCACTCTCCAGCACGGAGATATTGGCACTGGCGCCACCCTGATGCCGGATGATGGGCGTATCCGGCCCGAGCCAGCGCGCCAGCGCATCCGGGTCACGCACCGTCGCCGATAGCCCGATATGCCGCGCCTGGGGCGCCCATGTTCTCAGGGTCGCCAGGCAGAGTGAGAGCAGGTCGCCCCGCTTGGACTGCGCGATCGCATGCACCTCGTCCACGATCACGGCGCGTAGATCTGCGAAGAACCGCCCCGCATGTTCCGACGCCACCAGAAGCGCCAATTGCTCCGGAGTCGTCAGCAATATGTCTGGCGGCTTCGCCCGCTGCCTCTGACGCCGCGATGCACTGGTATCCCCCGTCCGCGTCTCCAATGTGAGATCGAGCGCCATCTCCTCGACCGGCGCATTGAGGTTCCGCGCCACGTCCGTCGCGAGAGCCTTCAGCGGCGAAATGTAGAGCGTGTGCAACGCTGCGTGGACCCGCTTGGGCGCTTCGGCCAGCTCGATCAGGCTTGGCAGGAAGCCCGCCAGAGTCTTGCCGCCGCCCGTAGGCGCGATCACCAGCCCGCCTTGTCCACGCCGGGCCGCCTCAATCAGCCCGGCCTGATGCGGCCGAAGGCTCCAGCCGCGCGACGCAAACCAGTCCGCGAAACGTGGCGGCAGAAGGCTCGGCACTGTCTGATCGTCAGGCATTACAACAAGATAGGCGTTCCGGCCCGGCCTGTCCCCTCCGCCAGCCGCAGGTTAACTGGCCCTGCCCGCAGCTTAACCTTTTGTTGGCCATAACAGAGGAAACTCCATGCTCATGACGGTTTCCATTCGCGCATCCCTGATCCTCAGCGCGCTAGCGATGGCTGCGCTGACGGCGGCGTTTGTTGATCCGCCACATGCTGAAGAAGCCAAGAAGTCCGCTCATCCCCCCCACTGGTCCTATGGCGGCGAGGGCGGACCTGAGCATTGGGGCGAGCTTTCGCCTGACAACAAGCCGTGCGCCGCCGGGGCACAACAATCTCCCATCGACCTGTCCGGCGCGATGAGCGCGAGCGTGGATGCGCCACATCCGCACTGGGTGCCTGCGCGCGGCGGCGTGGTCATCAACAATGGCCACACCATCCAGGTCGACGTCGGCAGCGGTGGCGGCATCACGTTGAATGGCAAGGACTACGTCCTCAAGCAGTTCCACTTCCATCACCCCTCCGAACACACGATTGATGGGAAGCAATTCCCGCTCGAAGTTCACTTCGTCCACGCATCCTCGGATGGAGAGCTAGCTGTTGTCGGCGTGATATTCGCTGAAGGCGCTGCGAACCAGAACCTGGATGCGATATGGGCGACGGCTCCGGGGCGCGAAGGCAAGGCCGCTGTCGCATTCGACATCGATGTCGCCAAATTCCTGCCTGCGAAATCAGAAGCGTTCCGCTATGAAGGGTCGCTCACCACGCCGCCATGCTCGGAGACGGTCCACTGGACCGTGATGGCCGCGGCGCAGACGGCATCGCCAAGCCAGATTGCCGCTTTCTCCACCCTGTTCCCGTGGAACGCTCGCCCGGTGCAGCCGCTCAATCGGCGTTACGTCCTGAAGACTTCGGGCTGAGCTTCCAGCGCGACGCACGCCACAGCCATGGCGCGGCGACGAACACGATCACCGCGAACATCGTCAATCCGATCAGCACATAGTTGAACACGAACTGGAATGTCGGGAACTGCGTCCAGTTCACGACCAGCGTCGTGATCATGGTGGCCACGCTCAAAGCGATACCGGCATGCGGGCGCGCAAGAAGCAGCCAGAACACGACCAGATCAACAAGACAGATCCCATACCAAAACCATGGCGCCCAGCTGGGCGCTGGCCCGTAGTACCAGAGATCACCATGCGCGATCACCCAGCCGACGTGGCTCGCCGCGCCGAATACAAAACCCCACGCCAGCCAGACACGAAAGCGATCCGCCGCATTCATCTGCGTGCGCCACGCCACGTTGATCTCGCGCAGGAATCTCACGCGAGCATTTTCTTAAGCCGTGTATAATCGGCTTTCGAGTTGTGTCGCTTGTCCATCGGCACCTCGGCCAGAAGGACCACATCGATCGGGCCAAGCTGTGCCGCTCGCCGCTGCAATGCCGACTGATCGAGGCCGTCGCCCGCTAGCGCAAGCTTCGCTCTAGCGTCGCCCGCCAGCAGCGCAGCCTGTCGCACACCGGACCAGCTCAATGCCGCAGTCTCGACCGCAAATGGAAACAGCCCTCCGCTCGCCGCCTCCCGCCGCCCCAACAGCCATAACCGGCCGTGTTCATCCAGACGCGCGGCATCGCCGGTTCGGTGCCACAACTTTCCACCGTTGAAGGATTTGGTCGACTTGTCGTCACCCGGATCGAGATAGCCGCGGTTCACGTGCTCGCCTGCGACAAACACCTCGTGATCGCGTATGTCGACGTCGATCTCGGGGATAGGCTGGCCAGCCAGCAAGCCGGCACCGCTTGCCATTGCCTCCCAGTCTGCGGGGCCGATCCCTTTCAGTTCCAGATGCGCAATCGGCTCGGCCTCGGTCGATCCGTAGACCGCATGCACGGCGGCCTTGGGCGCTGCGCGCGCTATGGCATGGAGCAGGTTAGGAAACACCGGCCCGCCGCCCGTGAATACAGCCTCCAGCTGATCCATCGGCGCGGCGCCCGCCGCGATCTGCGCGCACACGGCGGGCGGCGCGACGATACGATTGACGCGATGTTCCAAAATCTGCGCACGCAGCCGGGCGCCATCCAGCTTCGCAGGACGCGTCAACTTACCCACAGGGATGACGCTAGCCGCGCCCGCAGCAAGGTTCGACAGGATGAACACCGGCAGCGAGATAAGATCCACGTCCTCCGGCTTCGTCAGCCGCAGCTTTTCCAGCAATGTATGCTGCAGCATCAGGAAGTCGGATGTTCGCACAATGCCCTTGGGCCGGCCCGTGGAGCCAGAGGTGAACGTGATCAGGGCCGGTGCGTCACCCGGCAGGTGCGCCAGTATCTCGCGCCCCACCTCCGAGCCCGTCGGATCGGGAAGCGATTTCAGCTGTCTTAGTTCAGGAAACAGGAGGCGCAACACATGCCCGATGCCAGCCGTCGCCACCGCCTTGGGTCGCACTGCCTCGACCGCGAGCCGCAATCCCTTCAGCCCCGCCGCTGGCTCGGGAAACATGGCCACCGCGCCCAATCGGAAGATCGCCAGCAGCGTTTCATAGAGCTCGACTGAAATTCCCCGTGCGATCAGCACGGCATCACCCGCGCCAATGCCGGCTTGCTGATAGATCAGCGCCCGCGTAGCCGAGGATTTGGCCAGCTGCGCATACGTGACGACGCGCCCCTTCGGCGTAATGATCGCTGCAGCGTTCGGCCGCGTCTCGACCTGCTTAAGGAACAGCTCGACCAGATTCAAAGCTGGCCACCCCATAGCGCGTACCGACGGAAAATCTCTCCGCCGGTATTACCGCTATGCGTCGCAGAAAGATTGCTCTCGTGCATAAGCGCATGGATCACATCCACGAACCCGTGCTTTCTGGCTCTTTCATGAAAAGCGTTTGCCAGCATAGACCCGCCACCTTTCACGCGTGACGCATATGTCTTCAGGATCACCGACTTTGACTGCGGACCTTCAGCAAGATTGGGCAGGGCGAAGAGAAATGCCTTCAGCTCACCCGCCTCATTTTCCGCCAGCAGCACCAGATCGGGGTCAATCGCTTTCAATACGGGCCGGTAGCTCGCCAGAAAATCCTCAAGCGAGATCGGCTGATAGAAGTGGTTCGTCGCGAACGCCTCAAGCGACAGCGCATGAATGCGCGTCAGCTCCTGTTCGGCGCGCGCCGGATCGAAATTGCGAAGCCGCAGGCCCGCCGGCTGCGGCGACTTGCTCTTTAGAACCTCCGCTGGCCGCACCGCCGATATGTAGCGCGAGACGACACGCAACCCAGACCGCTCGAACGCGTCCACGTAATGCGCCGGATTCTGTGGCTCCATCAGGAAGGGTAACCGCCCATCGCTTTCGACGACCAGCCTGTGCTTTGCCCAGGTCGAACCATCCATCGGCCCAAGCACTGCCGCGAAACCATCCGCCTTCAGTTTTGCCATAGCTTCGCGGATCAATTTCGCGCCCGCTTCGGCATCGCCACATGCAAACATCCCGATAGCGGCCGTGCGCAGCCCATTCAGCGACGGCGCCTCGCGAAAAATGGCGAGGCTCGCTCCGTTCGAACTCAGGAGTTCTGGCGCGCTCACGCTTTCGGCCACACGGGCCATAGCGGCAAAGTGGCCAGCCCGACTGTCATGCTCAACGCTCCCAGCATCATCCATGGCCGGTCGAAATCATTCCGTCGCAGCATCCACCCCGCAATCGCGACAAGTATGATGGCGCCCAATCCCAACAGCGTGAAAATCAGCCCCGCCTGACTTTGTCCCACCGCCCAGTACGTTCGCACAGACATCGCCGCCCACGCCACGATCACGACCAGCACGCATCGCCACAAACGCTGTGCAAATCGCGCGGAAATTCCTGCGGCCAAAGCAGCGAACGACAGATTGAACCCGAATATGGTGTCCATCTGCACAAGATTGCTGAGCATGAAATAGAACAGCGCCACGGCGAGCACGACAAGCAACAGGTTCAGCGCATCAAAGGGCGGCCGCTCCAGCTTTCTGACCTTGTCGGCTGCGAAATACGTCGCCACCGCAACGGCCGGCGTCACGAGGCTCGAAGGTTCCGCAAAAATTCCGATACAGAAAAACAGCGTCGATCCGATCGCCAGGAAATGCCGCTCTTCACCGGGCCGATGCCGCGTCATGTAGAGCAACAGCAGCAGCACAGCCAAGAATATGCCAGCGATCACGGATAGCCCGACGACGCCGAGATACAGCAGATTTGCGAGCAGGAAGTAGAGCCCCAGCGGAATGAACAGGTTATCGAGCCCACGCCAGCTCGCAGCCTCCAGCAGCGCGCCAAATGCCGCCGCGATAAACGCCAGCAGGACTACCTCGCTACGTCCGATGTCTGTCAGCAGCAGCAGAACGATTAGCGACAAAAGCCACGCCGTCACGGCGAATACGACGACGCCCTCGACGCTCTTGGAACCTTCCTCGATCATGAAGACGCGCTTCCCATAACGCGATCCGACCACAGCGCTTGCGGCATCGCAGAGCGTCAGGATGAGGATCGGCAGGATGTAGAGCACCGATCCGATCTGCGCCTTGTGATGCATGGAGACGCTGATGAAGTGCCCGTCCTTCAGCCAGAACAGCAACGCGACGGCGACCGCGAACAACAGCTCGCCATAAGACGTGCGCTGAACCGCATGCAATCCACCGCCAAGACTCTGTCGCATGATCCCGCGCGCAAGCAGAAACACTCCCACCGCCAAGGCGCATGTTGCGAACACTTCCCAAGCTTCGCTGAACACATAGGGAAATGTGAGGCAGTAGAGTCCGAGGCTGATATGGACCAGCTTGCGCCCGATTTCCGGATCGAGCTTCGCGATCTTCGCCAACTTCGAAACGCCCCACAGCACCAGCGCGAGCAGGACCACGGACCCCGCAATCTTCGCCCCGCTGATAAGCAGCGCCTCGTTCACGCAACTTCCTCGATCACGAAGTCAGAATAGAAGAACGCCTTGTCGAGTGGCTTGAGCTTAGCTTGAAGCTCGGCGTTCGTTGTCACCTTCGACGCCAGCGAGGCCGGCACGCGCCGCGGCGCCATCATGTTCCAGTAAGCGATGCGGGCGCCCGGCCGCGATGCGGCCAGGATCGTCCCGTAAGCCTTTTCATGCGCCTCGGGCGACATGTACTCGAAGATATCGGAAAGATTGAAGGCGTCCGCTTTCACGCCTTCATCTGCCAGCGTTTCCACGGTGCAGAGTCTTATCTCCAGCCGATCCAGCCGGTCGCGTATCGTCTCGAACCGCTCTTCTGCCAACGCCCTTGGCAAGGCATCGCCATGGGTCCCGCGCAGGATCCAGTGGAGATAGGGGTTCACCGCCGGATCCTGATCCACCAGCGCCTTGCGCGTCAGGCGCGCAACCTGGCTCGAAGGTTCGCCCTCGACATGATCAAAGAACGCCGGGTCACGTCCCAGCTTTCCCATGACGAAGCGCGAGAAGAAGCCCCTGAGCATCATCCGCCAGCCCCAGATATTCCAGTGCTGCTCATAGAATGCCGCTCGATCTTCCGGATGACGCTCTCGCAACAGCGAGTCGATCGTCTCGTTGTTATGAACGAACGGCAGCACCCACTCGCGGAACGTACGGAAGTACTGCTCAAATTTGCCGACGCCGCCGACGCCGTGCTTCACGACCTGATCCTTGAGGCCGAGCCAGAATTTCTGATCCTCGTCGGACAATGTCGCCGCGACCTGATCGAGCAGATGGCTGCGCCGCCCGGAAGGGCGAGACCCCATCAACTCAAGAAACTCGGCATGCGTGTGCATGCGGTACATGGCGGTGCGCATTCGCACGCACGCCAGCTGCACCGGATTGAGATCGACCGCGATCACGCGCTCCGGGCCTTCAGCCAATAACGCGAGCGCATTGTCGCCCGCAGACGCAATCGAAACAATCGTGTCGGATGCCTTCGGGCGCAGCGCCGCAACGAGGATATCGGCATCCTCCCAAGCCTGCGCATACCTTATGATGTCGAAGGCTGCGCGTTTTGCGATGTCAGTTTCGACCATTATCCGGATTGCCCCACATCATCCGCTCGCGCCGTTCTTTCGACCGTTCCAGCGCCGCCGTCCAGCCGCACCATATCACCGGTCTTGAGCCACTGGGTCACTCCCTTGAGCGAGACAACGCATGGAACGCCCATTTCCCGCGCCACGATTGCCGAGTGCGACAGCAGAGACCCCCGTTCCGCAATCACGCCCGCGGCGTTGGCGAACACCGCGATCCAGCCGGGGTCTGTATGACGCGCCACCAGGATCTCGCCCGGCAACAGAGCTTCCACACGCGGATCTTCGATCACGCGCACCTTCGCGGTCACAACACCACGACAGCAGGCAAGCCCCTTGCGGATTTCCGCGCCTTCGTCGAGCGCGGTTGTTTGCGTGCCCAGTCCGGCCACACCGCTGATATGCGCGCCACGAACACTGAACCGCTCCGGCGGATCAGGCCGCGCGATCTGGGCGCGAAGTTCTGCATGACGAAGCCGCGCCAGCGCTTTGAGGTCGCTGGTAACGCCTGCACCCTCTATGGCGCCCAGCAGCTCTTCAACTGTGAGATTGAACACATCCCGCCGTTCATCAAGCGCGCCTGCTTCCGTCAGCCGCGCGCCCATGGCAAGGAAAATGCGCCGCACGCGCCCGAATAGCCGGGTCCGCTCGAATCTCAGATTCTCGCGATCCCGAACGCGCGCCTTGGCCCACGCCAACAACCATCGCGCCATCACACGCTTGCCAAGCTCTGGAACCAGGTCGTGCAGGTCGCTCTGCTCAACCGCCGCCTCGCGCGCTGTCTTCGGTGCCGCAGCCGCCGCGACCGCCATCAACACCTGCACCGGATCCTCGTGCAGCGTGCGGCTTTCGAGCTTCAGCTCCTGGGTGCATCGATCCCCAAACTTGGCGATGTAGGCATCGAAAGCGGTACGCAATTGCGGAATTTCGTCCACCGCCGCAAGTTCGCCAATCGTCAATCGTCGCACGACGTCGGGGCGTTCGCGCACCATCGCGCCCATCTTCTGGATCAACCGGGCCGGCTCTGCCGATACAATGTCGCCCTGGCCAATCAGCATGCTAGACATGTAGGCCAGCCCATCATCGCCGGCCCATTTGGTCATCGCTTTCTGCGCCGCGCCGAACGCGATCATGCAGAGAAAGTCATTCACCAGCGGGGCATCCCACTTGGCCAACAGCTGTTGCTCCAGATGCCTGTACTCGGCAGCCAACTGCGTGGCCGACATGCCGTCGATTTCGTCATTGGGCCGCGCGAGCGCTGTGCTCAGCCGCGCGTAGAATTTGTCGATGGTCGAGCGGATCGTGATCTCATGCCAGATCAGGCCGAAGCCCACACGTGCAAATTTGAGATTGTCGAAGAACCGCTCGACGCCGCTCTCGGTCGGCGGTGCAATCGCATCGGCCATCTCCTGAGGCAGCGCCTCCGAGACACCCATCATGCCTTCCATGAACTTGCGGTTCGCCTTGAACCCGGGAAACAACGCCAGCGCGCGATACCAATTCAGCAGGTTGTAATAGACCCGCCCATCCACACGCCCGAGCATGTTCTCAAACACAGAGCGATGTTCATCCACCATTCTAAGCGGGACACCCATCATTCGGGCGAACGCTTCGTACACGTGTCGATACGCATACCGGGCGAACGAGAATGTCAGCGGCGATGTCACGCCGGGGTAGCTCTCCACGATATTCGAATTGTCCCATATCGTCAGTTCGTCATCAGACTCGGCTTTGGCGGCGCCCAGCGTCGTGATCGGCCGCGACTGCAACATATGCAACTTTTGCCGGTCGAACGCCCATTCGATATCCTGCGGCGATCCGAAATGCTCCGCCGCGCGCCGCGCCATTGCAGCCACTTTGCTGCGCTCGACTTCGCTCAGCACAGCAGCATCGCCAATGATCTCGGCGTCGAGCGTTTCACCGCTTGCGCCCACCCGATAGCTGTCGCCGTCCGCTTCACCACCGACCAGCTTGTCCGCCAGCCCAAGGATCGCACTCACCACGACAACGTTGCGATCACCCGAAACCGGGTCAGCCGAAAAGGCCACGCCAGCCGCGCGCGCTTCAACCATCACTTGAACAATCACTGCCGGAGGTTGCGGTGCGCCCGATAGTCCCTTGGCCAGCCGATACTGCGCCAGTGTCTCGCTGAAACCTGATGTCCACACGCGATGCGCCGCAGACGGCACATCAGCCGCCGCCACGTTCAGTTCCGTATCGAACTGACCGGCATGCGCACTGTCCGCGCCATCTTCCTCGCGTCCCGAAGACCGCACGGCAAACGGCCCCGCTCCCAACCGCTGCAACCCCTGCGTAACTTCTTCGCGCGCTTCGGCTCTCAGCCCGACCTCATCAAATGCTTTCGCCGGAATGACAAAGAACGCCGGCACCGGAAATGTCGCCGCCAGCTTGGCCAGCGCCGTGCCCTTGCCGCCCGCAACCGCTGACGACTTCGCCGCATCGCCCGTCAGCACGTATGTTTGCGCGTCGCTCAAGATGGCCACAGCGACGCCACCAGTGGCAGCACCCCAAGCAGAAGATAGTTACACAGCACGAACACGCCGCTGGCTGTCTCAATTGCTTTGGCTGTTCTGGGTGTCGGCGTTCCCGCATAATCGATCGCACACCAAGCAGCCCACGCGCCGATCAACAGCAAAGCGCCGAGAAACCAGATTCCCGCATCAGATCTCACATTGATGAAGGCCGACAACGTCAATCCAACCAGCACGACCCCCATTACAGCCACGCCAGCCGGTCCCGGCTTCCACAGCCTGGAATATGTCTCGACCCCTTCCCGCTCCTGCTCCGGCGCCCAGCACTTGCGCGCAATCTCGATTGCCGTCCCGTTCACCAGCGACAGCAACAGGAACGCCCCAAGCGTCAACCCAAACCCTTCGTGCAGAGCATACCCAGCCGGCCACCAGTCGCACGCAGTCGCATAGAGATCGATCAACGGCATGATCGCCATGTGGCTGACCATGTAGACTAACGGTCGCTTCTTCAGCCATTCGGGAACGAAGAACTCCTTCGTCATGATCGCAAGCCACCCCCACACGGCCAGCAACAGCGCGAACAGCGTCCAGTCGAGCAGCACGGTCAGGCCCACCTGCGCCACGGCGACCGCCATTGCGACGCCTCGCAACTCTTTCAGCGTCACTAGCCCCCGCGGCACCGGCCGCTCCGGCCGATACTTCGTGTCGTCCTCATTGTCCTTGTGCTCGTCAGCCACACGCAGCTGGAAGAAAAATCCGAACAGCACGAGCACCGCGACCGCTACCGCAAGCAAGTTCGGCGTGGCGCCGCGCAACAACGCCGACAGACAAACCGCCGAGGCTCCAAACGCTGCGATCAGCGCGCCATGCTTGAACACCGGAAAGCGTTCGGCCTGATACTCCCACAGCCGTGCCGCAAACCCACGCGATGGCTTGGCCGCCGATGATGTAGCTTCGACGTTCACGCCTTGCCCCGGGCGAGATTCTTGTGTGCGCTGGCGAACTCATGCGCACACAGCGCGCCGATGATCGACAACTCGCCCGCAAGGCAAAGCGCCGCGCAGACCTCGCCAAACACACGCGCTTTGCCAGCGCCTTTCAGGCCCATGATGTTGAGCCCGGCGCTCTGGGTTGGCAGTCCGGTACCGCCGCCTACCGTTCCCGCGATGATGTTCGGCGGGGTAACCGACACGAACAGCCGGCTTCCTTCGCGCAGCTCCATCCGCGTCACGCCCACCGCGCTTTCCGCAACGCACGCAGCATCCTGCCCCGTCGCCAGATACAGCGCCGCCAGGCCATTGGCATAATGCCCCTGCACGCCAATCGACCCGGACATCACGCCACCCAGCGCCGACATGCGCCAATAATCTTCCATCCGCTTCGGCGTCGTATGAAGTTGTTTCTCGATCTCCTCGCCCGGCAACTCCACTGAAGCGGTCACCTTCCGTCCGCGCACGCCCACGAACGACATCGCCGATGCCTTCTTGTCGCCGGAGAAATTCGCTTCAACGAACCAGTACAACGGTTTGATCGACGAATGCTCGAGGATCGCGGCGCACACGCGCTCCGTTGCGATCGTCACCATATTCTGTCCGGCCGCATCGCCAGTCGTATAGCTGCACACCAGATAGACGTGGTCGCCCTCAACGTGCGGGGACAATTCAACCAGCTTCCCGTGCCGCGTCGTCTTCTCCGCAGCTTCCTTCAGCATCTCGTATGACGCGCACACCCACGCCACGAACAGCCCGGCATCTGTCGTCGAAGCAAACGCAAACCCCGGCGAACGATGCACGCCCTCGGCCAGCGTCCCCGTCGTGCATCCGCCCACCGACGAGATCAGCCGCGCGCCGCGACCATAGCTAGCCACCAGCGCGGCCTCGCTCGTCGCCAGCGGCAAATAGAAATCACCCTTGGCGAAAATCCCGTTCACCCGCAGCGGCCCGATCACGCCAACCGGCAAGCGCAACGTCCCGATGTAATTCTCGACGTTATGCTCGTAGCGCTCCAGCTGCTCCTGAGCCTTCGCGTCGTACAACTCGGCTTTGTCAGCCTCGGTCGCCCCGGAGTTCGCCAGCAGCGTCTTCCAATTCGCCGCCGTGAACGTCGACTCCAGCCGCTTGGCCGGCCGTATCCACGGCTTCAGCGGCGTCGTTGTGTCGGGCCGGCTCTGCTTTGCGATATCCTCGACAGACCGTCCGGTGAGCATCGCTGCAATCATCCGTCTGGCCGCATCAAATGCGCTAGGCATCAACGTCCCTTCAACCGCCGACCCAGCGGCGCAGTGGGATACATCCGTCTATTTGGGGAAAACTCAAGGCAGCCGCGGGGGCGCCTTGCCCCAATCCCGTAACCATGCCCCAGCGTCGCTCGCCAATCGCAGGGTGTACACGCTCAACGCAGCAGCCGCGACGGGAACTAACCAGCTTGGTATCATATTCCATCGCGCTTGCGCGCCGTCAGATCGCGAACCATTTAGCGAACCGCGCGAATGCGGTGACAGGTCAGCCACCCCGGCGGATATCAAGCCGCTTGTTCGATTCCCTGGACCAGCACGACCTGGGTATTCGTCGTTGAATTGTGACGATGAGGCTTGATCTCGTTCTGGTATTCGACGCTGTTGAAGCAGGCCAGCACCTTCTCCCTGGTGGGAAATCGGATGATGGCATGCATCATCCTACGGCCTCCTTCGATCGCCTCGGCATCTGTATCCGAAGCAAGCAACTCGCCTTCATTGACTTGCAGGAAGTCCCAGACCTTTGGCGGGTATTTCCGGAACTCCTCGAAGTCGACAATGTCGTAGCTGATGACAAAATAGACGGACATTCATTTCGATCCTTCATCCGCGCGGACTCAAAACCGAAGTTCACCGAAGCGCTGCAAAGGCGCCAAAAGCAACTGCCCGCGCGTCGTGCTCAGGATTTTGGCGCTTGTGACCAAAACAGCGGTGCTCGCGTGACTTCGCCAAGGCATACGCGAAGCAATCACCGGGATCGAGCCGGGCGGGTGGGATTCCGAAATGCACGAAGGCATCCATGGCCATTCGCGCGACTTCTGCGTCGATAAGGGCAGGCTCGGTCCTCATGGTCAGATCCCACCATACTGACGGAAAACCATAAAGTCTGGGAAACGTCCCCTTCCCGGGCCAGCGAACCCGCGGCATTATTGGCGCCCATGCCCTATCGCTCACTCAACGCGGATCATATCGAGCGCACGCTCGAAAAGCTGCTCCATCGCATCGAGGAGCGGTTTCCCGGTCGCGGCATCGGTAAGCTCTGCGCCGAACTGCTGAACATTGCGCGCGAAGACCGGGAGCGGCTGACGTGGGTGTCTAAGCCCAACTTCTGGCTCCGCTCCGGCGTTGCACTTATCCTCGCGCTGGGCGCTGGCGGCATTATCTGGACCCTCTCGTCCGTAGGGTCCCTGCGCGTCAGCACAGAAGCGTTCGACGCTATCCAGGGCGTGGAGGCCATCCTCAACATCGTCGCCCTCGCCGGTGCATCCGTCTGGTTCCTGCTCAATCTCGAATCAAGCATGCGCCGCGAACGCGTACTGGCTGACCTGCACGAGCTGCGATCCATCGCCCACGTCGTGGACATGCATCAGCTCACTAAAGACCCGACGACCATGCCCGAAGGCATCAACGAAACTGCATCGTCCGAGCGTCACAGCATGACCGCGTTCGAACTGATGCGGTATCTCGACTACTGCTCGGAGATGCTGGCGCTCACGGGCAAGCTCGCCGCGCTGTACATGCAGAACGTGCGCGATCCTCTGATCATCCAGACCGTCAACGAGATCGAAGATCTCACCGGCAACCTGTCTCGCAAGATCTGGCAGAAGATCATGATCCTCAACCAGCCCACCGCGCCCTGACATCGTAGCGCGCACGCCTCATCTCGAGGAGGCTGGAAGGGGCGCACGGGAGCATGCGGCCGTGCTCAGGTCACCTTGAACCGGGCATCGGCTCGCCCGATCACCTCACTATCTGCGGTGATGAACGCCTGAGCAAAGCACAGCGTCCGTCCCGTTCTCACATAACTCGTATCGAATGCCACCCACTGACCCAGCTTCGCGGCGCCGATGAAATCTGTCGCCATCGACACTGTTACCAGCCCGCCTTCAGGCTTGCGCTCTTGCGCTGTCAGCACGACCACGCACGAAAGCCCCATCGCATTGTCCGCCAGCGCGGCGATCAACCCGCCATGCACCATACCCCTGGAGTTTGTGTGCGGCTCGCGCGCGTAAAGCCCGATAATCACCCGGTCCGGCAATCGCCGCGAAAAGATCGGCTCCCACGGCTCAGTCAGCGGCGACCTGCGGAAATGTGGCTCAAAGCCAGCGGGCGGTGCGGTCGCCATTGTCATTCTCCCTGTCCGGGCGCGTCAGGCAGGGCGCCTGACGCCGTCTAACCGGAACGTCGCTCTGTGTTGCTGGACGAGAGTATGCCGCACGCCCTAGTCTACCCGCAACGCACGCCGGCAAAGACCGGCCGCGCAGGGAGAGATATCAATGGACGCCACCGGGTTTGGCAGCCGCCGCGCTATTCTGAAAGCATCCGTCGCCGTACTGGCCGTGACCGCAGCCGGGGGCGTCCTCGCCGCCTGCAGCGAAAGCAAGCCAGCCGAACCGGCCGCCGCCGTTCCAGACCCGAACCCGGTCGTCGCCACCAAGTATGGCCCGGTAAAAGGTCAGCTCGAAGATGGCGTCGCCACCTTCAAGGGCGTCCGCTATGGCGCTGACACCGCCACCACACGCTTCCAACCGCCCCAGCCGCCAACACCCTGGACCGAACCGGCTGATGCACTCAGCTATGCGAACTCCGCGCCGCAACCTGCATCAGGCGATGGCGGCGGCCTGTTCTCCTCATGGCGCCCTAACCCGCCACTCCCGAACTCTGAAGACTGCCTCTTCCTCAACGTCTGGACCCCGGCAGCTGACGGCAAGAAACGCCCCGTCCTTGTCTGGTTCCATGGCGGCGGCTTCACCACCGGCTCGGGCTCTTCCTACGCCTATGACGGCATCCGCCTCGCCAAGCGCGGCGATGTCGTGGTCGTCACCACGAACCACCGCCTCAACCAGTTCGGCTATCTCAACCTTGCCAATTATGGCGAGCAGTTTGCGGATAGCGGCGCGGTCGGCGCGCTCGACATGGTCGCATCACTCGAATGGGTGCGCGACAACATCGAAGCGTTCGGTGGCGATCCTGCCAACGTCCTTATCTTCGGCGAATCCGGCGGCGGCTCGAAAGTCTGCACGCTGATGGCAATGGACAAGGCCAAGGGCCTCTACCACCGTGCTGTCGTCCAGTCCGGCCCACGCATCATGCACGCCACTAGGGAAGCGTCCGCCAGCGCCGCAGACGAAGTCGTCAAGAAGCTCGGCCTGACGAAAGCAACCATCGCTGAAATCCTCACCAAGCCAATCGCCGACATTCAGGCTGCCTCCGAAGGCAATGTCGTTGCTGGTTCCGGACCCGTCGTCACCGGCGTGTCGATCACCCGTCACCCGTTCGACCCGGATGGTCCTCCGCAATCCGCCGACGTGCCGCTGCTCATCGGCTCGAATCGCACCGAGGGCACATCGCTCGACGGCCCACGCGACCCAACCCTGTTCGACCTTACCTGGGAAACGCTCCCCGCAGCTATCCAGAAACAGTTCAAGGGCAAGAACCCGAAAACAATCATCGATCTCTACCGCAAGAACTATCCAAACATCGAAGCGCCCGAGCTTTACTTCATGGCTGGCGCCGATGGCCGCTTTATGCGCGGCAGCGTCACCATCGCAGACCGCAAGGCCGCGCAAGGCGCAGCTCCTGTGTTCTTCTACCACCTCGACTGGACGACGCCTGTTGCAGGCGGCAAGCGCTACGCGCCCCACGCCCTCGATATCGGCATGGTGTTCGACAACGTCGCCAAATCGGAATCCATGTCCGGCACCGGCCGGGAAGCGCAGGCCATCGCCGATCAGATGTCGGAAAGCTGGCTCGCCTTCGCCAGGACCGGCAACCCATCCAACCCGAAAGTTGGCGATTGGCCGACTTACACGGCAGCGGCGCGCAACATGATGGTCTTCCGCACCACTCCCGGCGTCGAAGTCGATATCCGCGCCGCAGAACGCGCGGCCACGGCGTAGCGAGACAGAACCCGGCGGCCGAAAGGTCGCCGGGCACAGTCTTTCCCTCGCCACCGCCAGCAACACGCCCTAGCTTCGCCCTCACGGGGACGCTCATGGCCAACCAGACACTCGACACTTTCATTCGCGAAGCCCTCAACCGGGGCGAACAGCGCGACCGCATCGCGAGCGCGCTCGTCGCCGCCGGCTGGACGCAAAAGGAAGTCGACGCCGCGCTCGATGACTACGCCGTCACAGACCTCGGCATGGCCGTCCCCAAGCCTCGCCCTTATGTCTCCGCCCGCGAAGCCTTCCTTTATCTGGTCCTGTTTATTCTGCTCGGCGTCGTCGCCTGGAATCTGGGCTCGCTGCTCTTTGCGCTGATCGACACCGCCGTGCATGACGAGCTGGAAGAGGGCTATGGCTGGGCCATCGATCGCGGGACGCAGATCCGCTACGCCATCGCCGCCCTCGTCGTTGGCGGCCCGTTGTTCGCCTGGCTCGCCCTCCACATACGCAAGCAGCGCCGCACCAACCCCGCAATGCAGCGTAGCCGTGTCCGTAAATGGCTCACCTACGCTACGCTCATCATCGCCTCCTGCACGCTGATCGGAGACGTCATCAGCCTCGTCTACAGTTTCCTCGCCGGCGAACTTTCCGCTCGCCTGATCCTGAAGCTGCTCGTCGTCGGCATCCTGTCTGGCGGCGTGTTCTTCTACTTCATCCGCGACGCTGAAGAGGGGGACGCCAATGACCAGCAAGCGTAACCTCGGCCCCGTCATCGCCCTTACCGGCGCAGGCATCACTGTCGCTGCCGTGGTCGCGGGTTTCATCGTTGTCGGCGGCCCGGGAGACGCACGCGAGCGCCGCCTCGATAGCATTGCCATGACCCGCATCTCGCAAACGCTCAACGTCGTGCAATGCGCATTCAACGCCACAGGCGACGTCCCCGCGACACTGGAAGACGCCGCCAAGACCCGCTCAATCCTGCCAGATAAAAGCGTCGCTCCCCCGCTGTGCGGCGAGAACCAGCCCTCACCCGATCGCGTCGCCACCGGCAGCCAGCCTGCCGCGCCTGGGGACGTCACTTATCGCCCGACTGGCGGCGCGGGCATCCGCCTTTGCGGAAATTTCCGTCGCGCCCACGACGTCAACGATCGGCTGGACGGGTACTACCCCCCGAACAGCGCCTACCCTCAGCTCGACGAAGCGCGTCCTGCTGGCATTCACTGCTTCGAATTTGAACTCATCGGGGGACAACACCTCGGGGGCAGTGTGTTGACGCAACCGGTATTCGATCTTGTGCCATAGCCCGGCCCACACCCAATATTGCCACTCATGCAAGCCTTCGCCGCACCCCTTGAAAGGCTGGTGCTCACGTCGTCGCGCAATGCGAAGCTCCGGCTGATCTGCGGTTACCTGCGCCACACCACCGATCCGTCGCGTGGCTGGGCGCTCGCGGCCATCACAGATGAAGAACTGGTCATCCTCGACAAGTATGTCCGCCATCACACGATCGAACGTTACGGGCCGGTCCGCTCTGTGACAGCAGCAAGCGGACGACCTCGTTCTTGAGGTCGCTTTTGAAGGCATTCAGCGAACCCTCCGTCACAAATCTGGCATAGCGATGCGTTTCCCCCGGATTCATCGCATCCGCTGGGATAAACCGTCGCGTTACGCTGACCGGATGGAGGCTCTGGAGGCCCTGCTCGCAATCTAGACAGCCCCCAGGATTTGGCCCGCTGTGGCGCCGTGACAATTGACGAACCTCCCGCCGCATGATTCCTCTCCCCACGGTACTTGGTGGGGAAAATCATGCGCTTGACGTGGGCCGTCGTTACGGCACTTGCCTGCATCGCAATCCTGGCGGCGCCTATTCTGGCTCAATCGCCTGTCGTCGAATCAACCACCACACACATCGCCAAGACGTTCGGCATCACGCTGGAGCTAGATGCGTCTTCAAAATCCGACGCCAACCTCACGTCGGCCGGGCTTTCGGAATAACTCCCGCCTCGTACGAGCGAGGTATCTCCTTGAACTGACAACGCTTTGGGTTGCCCGCGCAGCGCGGCTGCGTCACTTTCGGACTATCCGAAACGACGCGCGGCCAAAGCATGGATTTCCAGACTCAATTTGAAACCTTCCGGGAATGGGCTTTCCATTTCGAAGGAGCCTCCCAGAAATGGATGTGGACGGTGATCGCGATCACCGTGGGGTACCTGCTCGGCTCGATCGTTTCCGCCATTCTGCGATTCGTTGCCCGCAAGCTGGCTGGCCTCGCCAAGCACAATGAGGCCGATCCGCAATCGAAGACCGCCGATCATGTGATGATCGACATTCTGGGCGCGCTCATCCGGGCCGCCTTCTTGCTGGTCGCCCTCGCCATCTCCGCCAACCTGCTCGTTGGCTACAGCCTTGATGAAGCCCGCGCGTTGGCCGTCTCCGCGCTCAAGGGTCTCGCCATCCTGGTGGGGGTCTGGTTCCTCGGCTCGTGGCTTGGTTCGCGCGTGCGCAAGTTCGGCCACAAGATCGGCCGCAAGGCGACCGCTGGCGGCGAAACGCTGTTCAACTTTCTCGCCGCCCTTGTCCGCTTCGGCGCTTTCGCTGTCGGCCTCATCGCCGCTCTTCAGCAGTTCGGCTTCGATACGGCATCGCTTCTCGCCATCGTCGGCGCGGCCGGCCTTGCCGTTGCCCTCGCCCTGCAGGACACGCTGAAAGCCGTCGCCGCCGGCGTCGTCATCGCGGTCTTCCGCCCCTACCGCATTGGCGACAATGTCCGCGTCGCCGGGCAGGATGGCACCGTCGCGGACATCACACCCTTCACCACAGTCCTCAACACCATCGACAACCGGGAAGTCGTCATCACCAACGACAAGGCGTGGGGTGATGTCATCATCAACTCGTCCGTCCGCAGCCTGCGCCGCCTCGATCTACTGCTGTCGATCGACTACGACGACAATATCGACGAAGCGATCAACATCATCAGGAACATCCTCACCGACGACCACCGTGTTCGCGACGAGCCGCCGGTCTGGGTCAAGGTCGTCGAGCTGAACTCGTCGTCTGTCGATCTGCGCGCCCGCGCCTGGGTCTCGAACAGCGACTGGTGGGACCTGCGCTGCGATACGCTGCAGAAGGTGAAGCAGGCCTTTGACAAGGCCGGAATTACGATCCCCTATCCGCATCAGGTGACGGTCACCAAGGGCGGCCCACGCGACGAGCCGTCCGAGCCCGCCGCGCCACGGGAGCCGAAGCCCAAGGCCGCAGAATGACCCAGTCAAACCCCAACGATCCGCGACCGCCCGCGAAAATCACCGAAGTCGCCTACGAGCCGGCAAGCGCAAAATCAGCGCCGCCGCGCGACGCGCAAGGCGGACCCTTCTGGAACGACGGCGACGATGCTCACACGCTTCGCCCCGTTTCGTTCTCGGGCCGCATGTTCAATGTCGGCTGGAAGGGCTGGGTTCGCCTCGCCCTCGTCTGCATTCTCGTCGGCGCTGTTTTCCAGGCCGGTGGCTTCAACCCGTTCGCGCCCGGCTTCAACATCGGCATGGGCGCCGGACAGATCCTCAATGGCGTCATCAACATAGCTGGCTGGGCCGCCCAGCTCGGCGCGATGCCGCTTGTGCTCGGCGCGATTGCCGTCCTGCCGTTCTGGTTGCTTTGGCGGGCCGTGCTCGCCCTGTTCAACCGGGACAGGCCGCCAGGCCCCGGCGACCGCATCCTGCCGAAGGAGCGTCCGAAGAAACGCTAATCCAGCGCCTTCTCGTCCCGCTCGCCGGTACGGATCCGCACAACGTCCGAAAGCCCGGAGACGAAAATCTTCCCGTCGCCAATCTTGCCGGAGCCCGCGGCCTTCTGGATCGCCTCGATCACGGCCTCGGCCTGCCCAGACGGCACGGCGATCTCCAGTTTCAGCTTAGGCACCTCGGTCGCCTGGTATTCGCTGCCGCGATAGAACTCGGTCTGCCCGCGCTGCCGGCCAAAGCCCTGCACCTGGGTCGCCGTGATCCCTGAAATGCCCAGCCGCATCAGCGCATCGCGCACCGCGTCATACCTGTGCGGCCGGATGATCGCCGTGATCATGCGCATCGGATGCTCCTGTTCGTGCTGCAGCCCCAGATAAACCAGCCGCCGGATCGCTTCAGACCTGCTGGGCAGGTCCTGCTGCGTTCGCCGCCAGTCATCCACATCCTTCCCGAAGCTTTGCGAAGCCACGAGCTGAATGCGCTGGTCGAGCTTTTCCTCGTCGCTCAAAGGCCTGATCTCCGGGGTGATAGAGCAGCACTATAGCAACTTACACACCAAACGCCAGCCAATTGGCTGTGCCGCAGAACCTTCATTCCCCAAAACCAGAAGCTGATGGCCCGTTCGCGCCGGCCGATCTGGCGCAATCGTTAACGCAAAAACCGAAACCAGCCGCTCCGATATCAACGGGAAAATTACCTTGCTGGTTTACCTTGATCGGGAACTCAGAACGGGTGGACAACTAAAATGCACGATCCGAGGAAACCTCGGCCGTTGAAGCCGGGGGCCATTTCGGTCCTTGTTGCAGACGCCAACACCTTTAGCCGAAATCTCATCGGCGAGATCCTGCGCAGTCTCGACGTCACCAATATCTCCTCCGCCCGCAGCGAGGACTCGGCCGCTTCCTTCCTGATCGACAGCGCCCCAGACATCATCCTGCTGTCATGGGAAGAGGGCGACAGCTTCAATGGCCTCAACTTTGTTCGCAAGCTTCGCCGGGAGAAAGACCGCCGCGTGAGCCGCCTGCCGGTCGTCCTGATCACCGCCAGCCTCACCCGCCAGATGGTCATGAACGGCCGCGACGCCGGCGTGGACGAGTTCCTTGCCAAGCCGATCTCGCCCCTGGCGATGCGCCAGCGCCTCGAGATGGTGATCGAGACCCCGCGCCCCTTCGTCGATTGCAGCGTGTTCATCGGCCCCTGCCGCCGCCGCAAGAACCCGGCCGAATATTACGGCGCCAAACGCCGCGCCGGTGAACTTGAAGCTGAACCCACGCCCATGATCGACCAGGACGAGATCGCGGCGCAGACCCCGATCCGCCGCATCCTATCGCAACTGCGCAAGACCTGCGCTCTCCTTCACGCCCGCCGCCCGGACGCACTCGTTACGGCAACCGAACAGATCGGCGTGGCCAGGGGCCTTGCGGTCGACGCCAAGGATCACGCGCTTCAAGCCGGCCTTACCTCCTTCGAATCCTATATCGGGATCACCACTCCGCTCGGGCTGCTTGAAGAGACGGTCGTCCACACCGCGCTCAATGCGCTCGAACAGCTTGCAGCTCTGCCGCAGAACTACGCCGAAGCCCGCGACAGCGTCGCCATCGCACTCGGTAAAGCCATCCAGAAGAAATTGGCCGCCTGATGACTGACGAACGTACGCTCAACCCGGCCGATCTCAAGAAGATGAAGATCCTCATTGTGGATCCCAACGCCTTCATGCGCGGCGTCGTGGCGGATTCGCTTCGCCGCCTGATGGTCACCAACATCATGGCCGCCGCCAGCGCGATGGAAGCCTTTATCGTCGGCCGCATGTTCAAGCCCGATATCGTTTTCGTGGACTGGGATGCGGGCCGCATGTCCGGCCTCGAATTCACACGCGAAGTCCGTCGCAACACGACTGGCATAGCGCGCGAAATGCCGATCATCCTGCTCGCCGGCGTCATCGACCATGACCAGCTGATGGCCGCCCGCCAGTCGGGCATCAATGAATTCCTGCTCAAGCCGGTCTCAGCGCAGGGTGTGCTCTCGCGCGTCGAGGAAGTCGTGCTGCGCCCGCGCAAGTTCATCGATAGTCGCAACTATGTCGGCCCCTGCCGCCGCCGGAAGGACGAGCCCGGATTCGCGGGCCCCTGGCGCCGCCTCACCGACGAGCCGCCACAAAAGGCCACCAGCGAAATGGCGAAGGAAAACGCCTTCAAGCTGCGCCAGATCATCGAAGGCCTGACCCAGTACGCCGACCGCACGAATGTCGACCGCCAGGCCGGCATCCGCGGCATGTACCGCATGCTGCAGCAGAACGCCGAAGAAGTCGCCCGCCTCGGTGATGAGGTCATCGTGAAGGTCTGGAATACGGCGATCCGCTACATCGAAGGCGTCGGCATGACCGACACTTACGATATCGAAGTCGTGAAGTATCACTTCCAGACCATCGCGATCATTCTCGACATGCCCGAAGAAGCCTTCCTGCACCGCACCTCGGTCGCCAACGAACTCGAGCGTCTGGTCAACAAGAAGATCCATTCGGCCCACGAGAAGAAGCACGACGTGGCGTAGGCAGGCGAAGCCTGTCTACGCAAACAACCGTCGTTCAATCGCTGCGCGCTTCGCTGCGTCCACGCCCAGCACGTCGCGCAGATAGGTCTCGACCCCGCCATTGCGCTCGGCAATCATCGCAAGCGAACGGTCCAGATAGGCCGGCTCCACGCCCATCACCATGCGCATCGTCTCCAGCGTCGGCCCGAAGCCGCGCTCAGCCTTGATCGCATCCGCCCATTGCGCGCCGAACGCCTCGAACCGCGCCGGATCGTTTGTGAGCATGTAGTCCGCGACGATATCGTCGTGATGCACGCCCGCCAGCATGTGCGTGAGCGCCACGATCAGCCCCGTGCGATCCTTGCCCGCCGCGCAATGCACCACCACTGCGCCGTCCCCGTTCGCCAACACCTCGAAATAGCGCGCGTAGAGTTCGACGAGGCGCGGCAGGTGCGGCGCGCGCGTGTAGTAGCGCATCATGTACGCGCGGAAGCTTTCCTCGGTCATGTCCCACTGGGTCATGAACGTGTCCCAGGTTTCCGCGCCTTCATCGTGGTCGTCGTTCTCGATCACCACGCCGGAGAAGTCGGTCCATCGCCGCGAGGGCTGCCGTTGCCGCTCTGACGGGCGGCGCAGGTCGATCACAGCGCCGATCCCCATCTCGCGCAGCCGCGCAAGGTCTGCATCCGTCGCCATCGCGTGGTTTGCCGAGCGGAAGAACCGCCCCGCCACGATGCTCCGGTCCCCGGCGGCATAGCCGCCAAAGTCCCGAAAATTGTGCAATCCGTCGAACAGGTGTCTGCGCGTATCCATGCCGCGCGACCTAGGCCAATCCCACCCCAAGGTCCACCTCGGAGCACATCGGTTGCGGAACCCCACCTCGCGCCTTATCCACAGCCTCGCCCCCGCCCCCCGAATCCGCGCACACTCCATCGGATTCACCCATGAGGCTCCCATGACTGCCCCCGTCGGCTCCAAGGCCAACCCGTCGAAATATGACCCCTACACAAAGCTCGCCGACGACGAGCCCTACTTCATCATCCGCGCCAATGACCTGCTCTCCAGCGCCCTGATCGAACTGCACGCCTATATCGGCGCTGGCCAGTCTGGCGCTGCGCACAACAAGCTGGCCGAGATCATGGCGCTCACCGCCGCCAAGCCGCCGCGTCCTTCTGACTCGCCAAAATACCGCGAGACCTTCGCTATCTCCGCCTCGATGGAAAAATGGCGCAACAGCCAGTGACATTGGCCGGGTCGCTTTAGCCCCTTCCTATGAAGGGCATGTTCGTCGCCATCACGGTCATGAACTGAACGTTGGATGCGAGCGGCAGCTGCGCCATCATCAGCACCGCTCGCGCAACATCATCGACGTCCATGGTCGGCTCAGCCATGATCCGCCCGTCGGCCTGCGGCACGCCCTTGGTCATGGGCGCGGCCATTTCCGTCAGCGCATTGCCGATATCGATCTGCCCGCAGGCGATGCTGAACGACCGGCCGTCGAGCGACAGGCATTTCGTCAGCCCCGTGATCGCATGCTTGGTGACGGTGTAGGGCGTCGACCCAGGCCGAGGCGCATGTGCCGAGATCGAGCCGTTGTTGATGATCCGCCCGCCTTGCGGCGACTGCTTCCGCATCTGCGCAAACGCTGCGCGTGAGCACAGCACCGCACCCGTTAGATTCACATCGAGCACGGCCTGCCAGTCATCCAGCGCCATCTCGTCGATTGTCTTTGGCCGGGACCCGCGCCCCGCATTGTTGAACAGCGCATCCAGCCTTCCGAATTTTCCGACAGCCGACGCGAACACCGCTTCAACCTGATCGGCCTTCGTCACATCGCCCGCAACAACCAGCCCGCCGCCCGCAAGCTGTGCGGTCTCTGCAAGCGCGTCGGCTCTCCGCCCAACCAGCGCGACGTCCCACCCGGCTTTCACGAACGCCACCGCCGTCGCGCGACCAATGCCGCTGCCGGCGCCCGTGATCAGAATGGATGACATAAAAAAACGGCCCTTCAGAAACGCTGCAGGCTAGTGCCGCAACGATCTTCGGTAAACGGATGCAAGCGCCCCGCGACTGCGTCGCATCCCACGCGGCGCCGCAGCATTACATTGGGTTGCGGTGGTGATATTCTATCGGGACGTGCTCGCCCTTTGGATCTTGATGTTCGGGGTATGACATGAATCGAACCATCGCCGCTTTCCTGCTCATTGTCGGGCTGCCGCTGACGGCCTGCGGACCGGCTGAATCCATTCGCACAGCCGACGCAGCCGAACGACCACCGCCAACACTCGAAGGCGTGTGGCAGCGCGCCGAGATCGTTCACGAGACCGGCCCGCAAGCCGGACGCCACACCATCGATGTGCAGCCCAGCCTCTATGTGTTCGGCAAGACGCACTACGCGATCACGGCCGTGGACGGCTTCGCGCCGCGCGCCAATCTCAGCGAGGAACCGTCGGTTGAAGAAGAAGGACGCGCCTATGCGCCCTTCACCGGAAACAGCGGAACCTACACCAACGCGGATGACAAGCTGACGCTCGCTCCGCTGACTGCCAAGAACCCTTTGAACATGATCGGGGACACGACGTTCGACTACGACGTGTCGTGGGTTGGCGAGGATCTGTGGCTGACGCGAACCACCCCTGAGAACGGCGTCGTCAAGACGCGCTTCTCGCGGCTGGCGGAAGACCAGACAAAGGTGACGCCGGAATCCCAGCGCCTGCTTGGCGTATGGCGCCGCGCCGAGATGGTCGTTGGTTCAGGCCATGATGCGGGTACGCACGTCGCGGATATGCAGCCTGGCTATTACATCTTCACGCCAACGCATTTCGCCGCGAACTACGTCTCGTCATTTGCGCCGCGCCCGCTTCTCAGCGACGCGCCGACGGATACAGAACGCGGTGGAATCTTCGGCGCCTTCACCAGCTTCGGCGGCACCTACACGGTGGACAACAAGAACGTTCTTGTTCTCTCGCCTATCGTGACGAAGAACCCGAGCAACATGCGCGGCCGCCCCTTCCAATCGATCCAGATCGAATGGGCAGGCAACGATGTGTGGTTCATCTACACTGGCGCCGACGGCACCCAGAACCGCACCCGGCTCACGCCGGTTGCGGACTGAGGCATGAGAGCGTGGGCTGGGCTCAGTAGCTCTTCGGCAGGCCCAGCACGCGCTCGGAGATGAAGTTGAGGATCATCTCGCGGCTGACCGGCGCGATGCGTGCGATCATCGCTTCGCGCATGTAGCGCTCGACGTCGTACTCTTTCGCGTAGCCCATGCCGCCATGCGCGAGCACCGAGGCTTCGCAGGCGGTGAAGCCCGCTTCCGCGCCGAGATACTTCGCAGCGTTCGCTTCAGCGCCGCACTCGAGGCCTTTGTCGTAAAGGTCGGCGGCCTTGTAAGCGAGCAATTCGGCAGCGGAGAGTTCGGCCCACGACTTGGCCAGCGGATGCGCCACGCCCTGGTTCTGGCCGATCGGGCGACCGAACACGACGCGCTCTTTCGCGTAGGTAGTCGCGCGCTCAAGCGCTGCGAAGCCGAGGCCGATTGCCTCGACAGCGAACAGCACGCGCTCGGGGTTCAAGCCCTGCAGCAGGTATTTGAAGCCCTGGCCTTCTTCGCCGATCAGCGCCTCTTTCGGGATTTCGACATTGTCGAAGTACAGCATGTTGCACTCGATAGCCTTGCGACCCATCTTCGGGATCGGCTTGGCCTCGATGCCTTTCATGTCGCAGTAGAACAGCGACAGGCCCATGTACGGCTTGGCGACCTTGTCCTTCGGCGTCGTGCGCGCGATCAGCAGGATCTTGTCGGCGCGCTGCGCGCCCGTCGTCCAGATCTTGCGGCCATTGATGACGTAGCCTGAATTGGTGCGCTCAGCGCGCGTCTCAAGGCTCGACGTGTCGAGGCCCGAGTTCGGCTCGGTGACGCCGAAGCACATCTTCTGCTGGCCCGAGATGATCTTGGGCAGGTATTCCTGTTTCTGTTCCGACGTGCCGAACTTCTCGATCGGCTTCGCGCCGAAGATGTTGAGGTGGATCGACGAGCAGCCCGTGAAGCCGGCGCCCGAACGCGCGACCGTCTGCATCATGATTGAGGCTTCCTTCAGGCCGAGGCCCGAACCACCCACTTCTTCCGGCATGGCGATGCCGAGCCAGCCGCCGTCTGCCATCGCCTTGGTGAATTCTTCCGGCCACTTGCCGGTCTCATCCGTCTTGCGCCAGTACTCGGCGTCGAACTCTCGGCAGACCGCTGCGACCGCATCCTGGATCGACTGCTGGTCTTCCGTCATCGGTGCGATGTTGTGCATGCGACTCTCCCGAACTTTCTCTTCCCGATCTGGACTTGGCGCCCAGCTAGTTTTGTTGCGATGGCGAGTGCGGCGCCTCGCCCTGCTTGTCAAACCTCAGCGGATCGAACGCAGCGGCCAACGGGCTCACTTTACCGTCAATAACCTGGTCTGCGACGAGTTCTGCGGTCGCAGGGGCGAATAGAATGCCGTTTCGATAATGCCCCAATGCCGCGAAAACACCCGGAATAGCTGTCTGACCAATCATCGGCGCGTCGTCTGGCGTTCCCGGCCGGACGCCAGCCCAGGCCGTCACCTCCGGCGCGTTGCCCAGCACGGAAACCAGCTCGGCCGCCTTTGCCTTCAGCGCCGCGATTCTCGCGGGCTCGATGTCAGTGTCGGCACGCCCGCGCTCGCTAGTCGCCCCTACCAGCACCCAACGCGACTTCGGTGCTATATAAACATCGCGCGTGTGGATCACATGCCGTGGCCCGCCATTGACGGGCGCGAGGGCCAGCATCTGACCTTTTACCGGAACCGTCGCGACAAGGCCGTGCTCTAGGTGCGCGCCGCGCGGACCGACGAAGGCCGGCAGCGCGGCGCCGCCAGTTGCCAGCACGATGCGGTCGAACCGCTCGCCATCGGGCATCTGGAAGACCTGGCCGCCAATGATGCGCTCGATCTTGCGGCCGAACTTGAATCCGACACCCGCGCGCGACAGCGCAGCGCCAAGCCTTTGCAGCGCCAATTGCGCGTCCACCTGCCGATCTTCAGGCAGCAGAAGTGCGGCCTTGATGGGGCCGGTCAGTGCAGGTTCGTGACGCTTGAGATCCGCTGCGGACAGCCGCTGCACGGGCAAGCCACGCGTCTGGCAGGCAGCGGCCAATGTTTCCAGCCACTCGATTTCGCCATCGTCGCGCGCAACGACGATCGCACCCTCTTTCGAGAACTCGAAACCGCCGCCTCCATTGCGCTCCACGCGCGCGGCGAAATCCGGCCAGAGCATGCCCGCATGGCGAGCCAGCGCCGCCAGCGACCTCTGGTCGGCCTCCAGCGCCCATTCGAACGCCGCACCCAGCATGCCGGCTGCGCGAACGGTGACGCCCGCGCCGAGCTGCGTGCCGCTTTCGTAAATGGCGACATCCGCGCCGCGAGCACGCAATTCGAGAGCTGAACTCAGGCCAATGATGCCGCCGCCGACCACGGCGACGCGGAGAGAACCGGTATTCCTCATGGCGGGCTGCGAAGGCATGGCGCCTCTATATAGCGACGCTCGCCAAGGGCCAGAGTGTGCCCGGGACGGTAAACAGGGGCTGAGGTTCGCGCAGGGGCAGCCATCCGGTCAGCCTACTCACCTATCTGGCGTATTCGACCCCGGTTCGTTCTGGAATAGCCCATCCCGGAGTCGGGAATAACGGCCGGAAACTCGCGAGTGCGGTGCACCATTATTCACCCCACGCGCGGGTTCGCGGCCGCGGTGTGCCGCGATCGGTCAGTCTTCCTGTGTCAGGAGAGTCCAGCTCAGGCGCTGGCAGGCACGCCTTCCGGCATGCGGTAACGGTGACGCTCGGTGCGCCAGAAAACCAGGAAGCGGGCGGCATGGTCGCGGTCCTGGAAAACCAGCTTCCGGCGCATCTCGCCGCCGGTGTGTTCCGTCATCATCATGATGTCCGGGGCATCGCCGGATTCGGTCGAAAGCCCAGCTTCTGCGGCCCATTTCGCAAAAGCATCGAGCGCGTGCGTGAGCCGGGACGGATCCCGGGTCTCTTCGGCACTGATCTGTACAACGACTTCCGACATGAAGCCCCCGAGTCCCAACACCAAGCGCCGCCGATCTCTGTGCTTATGGATCGGTCGACTGTCCGATCCTGCCGCAGTTTGGGGCGGCGCCACCACCCCGTTCAGCAAGAGCCGCACCAGTTAGCTCGGGTGTGCGCTTTCGCTGCAACGCAACAAATCAGCGCATTAACATCCGGTCACGTGGATTCAACCAGCTGGCGACTAGCCGGCCTGGATTCGCTGGCGGGCGATCTGGTCCGCCACACGGTTGGAAGCCCGATTCTCGGACTTCGCCTGATCCAGCACTTCGCCGAGCGTCTGGACCAGCCGCTGGACCTTGGCCTCGACCCAAGCTGGATCGTAGGTGCCGGAAATCTCGGCCGCGACGTTGATGATGCCGCCGCCATTGATGACGTAATCCGGCGCATAGAGGATGCCTTTCTCAAGCACCTTCTCGCCCATGTCCGGCGTTGCGAGCTGGTTGTTCGCGCCGCCTGCAATCACCTTCACCTTCAGGCGCGGCAGCGTGGTCGGATTGATGATCGCGCCGAGTGCGTTCGGCGAGAAGATATCGGCGGCCACATCGTAAATCTCGTCGGGCGCCACGACCTTTGCGCCGGTCGCCGCCGACACGGTCGCCAGCGCTTCCGCGTTCACATCGGTGATCGTCAGTTTCGCGCCGGCTTTCGCAAGGTGGCCGCAGACATACGCGCCGACATGCCCGACGCCCTGCACGGCGACGTGCCTGCCATTGAGATCATCCGTGCCGAACGCGCGCAGCGCAGTCGCCTTGATGCCGAGGAACACGCCCTTTGCGGTGACCGGCGAAGGATCGCCGCTGGCGGCCTTTCCGGTCGGCAGGCCGGCGACGTATTTCGTCTCTTCAGCGGCATAGGCCATGTCATACACCGACACGCCGACATCTTCGGCTGACCAGTATGTTCCGTTCAGCGTGTTGATCGCGCGGCCCAGCGCGCGGAACAGCTCTGGCGTCTTGTCTGTCTTCGCATTGCCCCAGATCACCGCCTTGCCGCCGCCCAGTGGCAGGTCGGCCATGGCGTTCTTGTTGCTCATGCCTTCCGACAGGCGCAGCGCATCGACGAACGCATCGTCGGCGGTGGCGTAATTCCACATCCGGCATCCGCCAGCCGCAGGCCCACGCGCCGTTGAGTGAACAGCGATAATCGCCCGAAGCCCGGTCTTCGCATCGAAGAAATGATGGACGCTTTCGTGACCGGCGAAGGCAGGTTTGTCGAACATGGGGAGGCTCCAGACAGACCGCGTTACACGGCTGGGCGCGCGTATACCCCCAACCATCCACGGTTTGAACCCGGAAGGTGAGCATGAATGTGCTCATGCAGGGCCGTTCTTGGGTTGAAGTGGGAAGATCTTGTTTGGGGGGCACAAATGAGGGCGACCTCAGTCGCGTGGCGACTGGGGTAATGGGGAGTGGATATCGGCAATCGGGATTGAGGGTGGTGCGCGTGGGAGCGCAGCGCCCCCTCCGTCTTGCGCGCAAGGGCGCGCAATCCACCTCCCCCAGCGCGAAGCGCTGGAGGAGGAAAGGCGCCGGTGGTTTTCCTCCTTCGCGCGTAGCGCGGGGGAGGTGGATTGTGGCGTAGCCGCAAGACGGAGGGGGCTTTTTGCGATGCGCTTTGCGTGGCGCGTGATCAGGCGGTGGGCGTCTGCGAGGAAGCGCGTTGCCTGGGTGAAGCGGCGGTGCATCTCGCGATAGGTGGCGGGCGGCTGGGTGTTGAAGTCCGCGGTGATCACCCAGTTCCACGACAGGGTCATCAGGTCGAGCGGCTTACCTTCCAGGATCAGCTTTGCGCCGACTGCCTGCATCTGAAGGACATTCCATTCGGACTGGCGCAGCGCAGGCCAATGCGCCTGCCAGTCTGGCGGGGGCTTGCGGTTGCGG